>Ga0116152_10001499_pt1 | contig 19164 bp, 16 predicted proteins | sample AD_UKC119_MetaG_FD_89894 | JGI IMG/M metagenome (GOLD analysis project Ga0116152, IMG submission 89894) | Active sludge microbial communities of municipal wastewater-treating anaerobic digesters from Hong Kong - AD_UKC119_MetaG | ecosystem: Engineered > Bioreactor > Anaerobic > Digestate...
GATCGAACCGCCCGGTCAGACCGCTTCCGATCGTGAGCGCGCATGTTTTTTCGGCGAACCGCTTCAGGAATTCCTCGTAAACCGGCCGCTGCACGTAGATGCGGTTGACCGCGATGCAGATCTGCCCCATGTTCCGGAAGCTCCTGCGCGTCGCGCCGACGGCGGCCGCCTCGAGGTTCGCGTCCTCGCAGACGATCATCGGCAGACTCCCGCCGAGTTCGAGCGAAAGATGCCGCAACGAATCCACGCTGCCGGCCATGATGGTTTTGCCGACCGACGTCGAACCGGTGAAGGCGATCTTCCTGATCGACCTGTCGCCAAGCAGATATCCGCCGACCGCGCCGCCGCGCCCGCTGATTACGTTGAGCACGCCGTTCGGAATCGGCGCCTCCGTCATGGCCTCAACGAACGCGATGGGGCTCAGCGGCGTTTCCGACGGCACCTTGAGGATGCACGCGCAGCCGGATGCGATCGAAGCGGCCACCTTCCAAGCCATCAGCTCGATCGGGTAGTTCCACGGGGAGATGCATGCGACCACGCCGATCGGCTGATAGATTACGCTGCTGACGAACTCGCGGCCGGCGGCGTTCGGAATGATGCGCCCGTAGATGCGCTCGCCCTCCTCGGCGTAGTAGCGCAAAATCTCGGCACCCTTCTTCACCTCGCCGAGCGCCTCCAGATACGGCTTGCCCTGCTCGGTGGTCAGAATCCCGGCGATCTCCTCCGCGTGCCGGAGCACGCCTTCGGACGCCGCGCGCAATACGGCGCCGCGCGCCTGCGGCGTCTGTTTCGCCCAGGCCGGAAACGCCCGGTTCGCCGCGGCGACGGCGCGCCCGATATCCTCGCCGGACGCGGCGGGGACCTGCCCCGCGCGTTCGCCGTTTGCCGGGTTCTGCACTTCGATGACGGCGCCGGCGAGCGCGTCGCACCACGCGCCGTCGATGAGCATTCGTTTGTTCCACATCGTCGTTTTCTCCGGTTATGAAATCAGTCCCGCGCCGCGGAGCGTGTCCGCGATCGATTGCCGGACCGGTTCCGCAAGCGGAAGCACCGGCAGGCGCGGATACCCGCCGGCAAACCCGGCCAGATCCATGGCGCACTTGACCGCCGCCACGCCGCCCTTGCCGGAGACCGCGTGATTGAGGCGGACGATCTCGCGGTTGAGCGCGAAGCATGCCTCGTACTGTTTTTCGGCAAAGAGCGTGTAGAGCTTCGCCGTCATGTCGGGGAACGCGTCCGCCAGCGAGATCACGCCGCCCGCCGCGCCGCCGATCAGCGCGCTGAGAAAGAAGTTGGCGGAGCCCGCCAGAACCGCGAAATGTTCCGGCGCCGCCAGCAGGTAGGAGTCCATATTGCCCGTCGACGAGTCCTTCATGCCGACGATGTTTCCGTGCTCCGCAAGGCGCCCGATCAGCGCCGGGGAGAGCGTGATGCCGCCCGTGAACTGCGGCGCGCAGTACAGAAGGCACGGCTTGTGCACCGCGTCCGCCACATCCGTAAAATAGCGGTACAGCGCGTCGTCCGTCATCAGTTTTTTGAAGTAGCCCGGCGAAAGGAGCGTAAGGTAATCCGCGCCGATGCGCTCGGCCTCCTTTGCAAACCGGATCGTTTCATACGTCGATTCCGCGATGCAGCCCGCCATGACGACCTGACGCTTCGATTTATTTTTGACGATGATCTCCAGCACGCGGAGCTTCTCGTCCGTGAGCATATTCTTGTTTTCACCGTTCGAACCGAGCGCGAGGTACCCTTTCAGCGCGCTGGCCGCGTATTTCTGCATGTTGCGCTCGAGACCCGCGTAGTCGAGCGTGCCGTCCTTGAAAAACGGCGTGGTGATCGGCGCGAACACGCCGCCGAGCTGTTCTTTATGGTTCATCGCTTCCTCCTTTTCCAAGACGCCGGCCGTCCGGCATTTTATCGGCGCGCGGCCTGCGGTTTACTTAACGTACGCGCCCCTGACGAGGTGCTTCTCCTCGTCCCATCCGGCGAGGATCTTCATCGCTTCCGAAGCCGCGAGGCAGGCACGCGCTTCGCCGCCGTTGTCGCCCCAGCGGTCGGTGCAGCGGTTGGATATGACGGACAGCACCGCGCCCATGCGCATGTTGTGCAGATACCCGACCACGAGCTGGCCGGCCGTGTCCATCTCGATATTCGTCACGTGCGCCGACTGCAGGTCCGGGATCAGCTTCTCCGCCCACGACGGCCAGTACATGGAACCGTCGTCGGAAAGCGGCCGGCCCTGCCCGATGTAGAACGAGCCGACCGAATAGGTCAGGCCGAAGCCGTACCGGAAGCCCAGCCGTTCGCACGCTTCCTTGAGCGCCCATACCACATACGTGTTCGCAAACGCGGGGAACGCCGGCTCCACATAGGAATCCGACGTGCCGTCCTTGCGGATGCACGCGACGGGGATGATCAGATCGCCGAGCTCGAACTCCGGCACGATGCAGCCGGTCGTCCCCACGCGGATGCAGGTATGCGCGCCCACGACGTTGAGCTCGTGGATGCAGATCTCCGCGCCGGGGCAGCCGATGCCGGTCGACGTCGTCGCAAGCGGCATGCCCTTGTACGTGCCGGTTACGGTTTTATACTCGCGGTAGTAGGCTACTTCCTTCACGTTGTCCCAGTTCTTCGCGATGCGCAGCGTGCGGCCCGGATCGCCGGGCAGCAGCACGTATCCCGGGATGTCGCCCTTCTTGAGCCGCAGATGGTATACGCCCGTGTTCTCCGCGTGCGGCGCGGAAGCCTTGTTGATCGTTTCCATAGTGTATCCCTCTTCCCTTTTCTGTTCTTCGGCGTCTTACAGGAGTCCCGGGCCGTTGCCCTCTTCCCAAGCGAACACCTCCCAGATGTTGCCCTCGTAATCCGCGAAATACGCCGCCCGGGAACCGAACGGGTACGTCTCCGGCGCGCGCAGGCACTTCACGCCCCGCCCGACGAGTTCGTTGGCAATATCGTCCACGTCCGAAAGGGCCGGTACCTTGACCGCGATCATATAGTGATGTCCGAGCTCCCCGAGCGCCTCCCGGTCAAGCAGTTCCAGCACACCGTCGATCTGCCACATGGTGACGGCGGTGCCGTGAAAGTCAAATTCGGCGTAATTTGCATGCTCCGCATCCGGCTGCAGGCGCTTGACGCGGAAGCCGAATTTCTCGGTATAGAACCGCAGGCATGCGTTGAAATCCTTGACATAGAGACAGATATCGTTCAGTTTGTTCAGTTTTTCCAAAGCGCTCATCGGATTTCCTCCCTTAAAATAATTACTCTTCGCTGTTGGTCTCCGCTGCGCGGAAAATCCGGATCACGTCCTCCTCGCCGAGCGGGCGGATGCAGCCGATCTTCCCGCCCCCGCAGGCAAGCTTTGCCATGGCGGCGTAGTCCGCATCGGAACGGACGCCGATCTCCTGCATGGTCTGCGGCGCGCCGAGCTCGCGGTAGAACGCACGCAGCCGCCGGATGCCCTCTTTCGCGGTCTCCTCCGGGTGAACCCAGTCCGGCTCCGCACCCATCACGCGCACGGCAAACTGCGCAAACCTCGGCACGTTGGAGCGGTAGACGTATTCGACCCAGGCGGGGATCAGCACGGAAAGCGTCGCGCCGTGCACAATATTGTAATACCCGCTCAGCTGCGCGCCCATGCAGTGGCTCGCCCAGTCCTGCGCGCGGCCGATGCCGACAAGGCCGTTGTGCGCCACGACGGAGGAAACCATCAGTTCGGCGCGCGCGTCGTAATCGGCCGGGTTCTTCAGCACGCGGCGCGCGTTGTGCATGGCGGATACCATGATCGCCTCGCCCATGCGGTCGGTCAGATCATTTCCGACCGACGAGGAGAAGTACCGTTCCATCACGTGCGAGATCATGTCCACCACGCCGTATACGGTCTGCTTGCGCGGCAGCGTGAACGTCAGTTCGGGGTCCATGAGCGTAAAGGCCGGCCGGATGACGTCGCTCATGATGTCCCGCTTCTGCTTTGTGGCCATGTTTGTGATCACGGAGCCGTTGCTCCCCTCGCTGCCGGTCGCGGGCAGCGTCATGATCGTGCCGACCGGAAGCGCCTGTTCGACCGAGGCCTTACCGAGGTAGAGATCCCATACGTCGCCATCGTACGCCGTGCCGACCGCGACGGCCTTCGCCGTGTCGATCACGCTGCCGCCGCCGAGCGCGAGCACGAACCCCACCTTCTCTTTGCGGCAGATTTCAATTCCCTTGTACACCAGATCCAGCGTCGGGTTCGGCTGCACGCCGGGCAGCTCGAAGCACCGAAGTCCAGCGCCCTCGAGCGCGTTCATCACGCGGTCCCGCAGCCCCGAATCGTAGATGAACCGGTCGCCGTAGTGCGTGAGCAGCACACTGTCGCTGTAGCGCTTCACCTCTTCGCCCGCGAGCGCGATTGCCCCGCGGCGCAGAATCATCCTTGTCGGCGATACGAACGAAAAATCATCCATGCTCCGTCCTCTCCTTTTCCTCGACTTCTTTCCCCGGCATCCGGGGAGCCGTTTGTTTCATGCCTCTTTGCCACACGCGGACCGCCTTTCAGCGATCCGCGTTGCTTGATCCCTCAGGAGGCCTTCGCCGTTTCTTTCTTGGTTTTTACCTTCTTGCCCGTCTGCCTTGCCCGGCGCATCGTCGAACTCAGCGCAAGAGCGATGAGTGCGAACACATACGGGAACGTCTTCACAAGATACGGCGAGATGTTCGACGCGAGCAGTTCGAAGCGCACGCCGATGGCGTCCGCAACGCCCAGCAGCAGCGCGACGAGCCACGTCGCAATCGGGTCCGCGCCGCCGAACACAAACGCCGTAAACGCCGTATAACCGCGGCCGGCCACCATGTTTTCCGTAAACGACGTGACGGAAACCGTCGACATATAGGCGCCGCCCAGGCCGCACATGAAACCCGACCACAGGATGGCCAGGAGCTTGATGCGATTGGTCTTGATGCCCGCGGCTTCCGCGGTCTCCGGCGACTCGCCGATCGCGCGGACCGCAAGGCCGAAGTGCGTGCGGTACAGAACGACGGCCGTGATCAGCGTGATCAGCATGCACAGGTACACCATGTAGTTCTGCCCGCTGAACAGTTCCCCGAGCACGGGGATATCCTTCAGCACGGGAATGGTGATCGATTTCGCCTTTGTGATCACGTCGGGTTTGAGCGAACCGGACGTATCGAACATCACGCGCAGGAAATAGGACGTAAGCCCCACGCCGAGCAGGTTGATCGCGATGCTCGCCACGATCGCGTTCGCGTTGAGCTTGAGCACCGCCATCGCGTAGACCAGCGAAAGCAGCATGGAAAACACGACCGCCGTCACAAGACCCATGATCATGCTCCCGCCGAACCAGCAGACGCCGGCGGTCGCGCTGAACGCGCCGATGAGCATCAGTCCTTCAAGGCCGATATTGAACACACCGCAGCGCTGGCACATCAGGCCGCCCATCGCGGCAAGCGCAATCGGCGTCGCGGTCCGGATCGCGGTTGCAAACAGGGACAGGTCAAAATAGTGTCCCATCAGCGGCTCACCTCCGTTCCGGCGTCCCCTTCTTCGCCCTGCGGCAGCGTTGCAGGTTCGGAAACCGCCTTGTCTTTTTTATACCGTTTCAGCCACTGTTTGATGTAGGGCGCCGCGAACGTCGCACTGATGGCAAGCACGATGATGGCCTGCACGATGTCCGCCGTAGCGGCCGGAATGTTTGTGATGCGCTGCATGTTCGTCATGCCGTTGTCGAGGCACGCGAAGAAGAACGCCGCAAAGATACAGCCGATCGGATTGTTGTTGGCCAGAATCGCCACGACGATGCCGGAGAAGCCGATCTGCGCGGAGTTGAAGAGATTCACAAACCGATGCTGGACGCCGAGGATCATCACGACGCCCGCGATGCCGGAGATGAATCCGCTGACCATCATGACCTTGAGGATCGCCGTCTTGGAGCGGATGCCGCCGTAGCGCGCGAATTCCGGATTCTCGCCGGTTACCTTGAGTTCGTACCCGAAGCGCATCCGGTTCATGACGAAAGCAAGCAGGAACGCGAGCACGATGCCGATATACAGTCCGGTGTTCGCCTTGCCCAGAACGCTCGAAAGAAAGTAGCTCTCGGACACGTATTCGCTCGAATTGACGATATTCGGCGTCTTGAGCGGGCCGAGGATGACCGCCTCCGTCACAAGCTCCGCGATGAAGTTGAGCAGCAGCGTCGACACGACCTCGTCCGCGTTCCAGAGCACCTTCATCAGCGCGGGAATCAGCGCGAACAGCATCCCCGCGATCCCGCCGATGAGAAACAGAAACGGGATGCCCACGACGCGCGAAAGATTCGGCAGCCACAGCGCGACCACCGTGCAGGCGAGCGCGCCCATGTAATACTGACCGTCGATGCCGAGATTGAAAAAGCCCATTTTAAACGGCATGCAGACCGCGAGCGCCGTGATCAGAAGAAAGATCATGGCCTTGATCGTGCCGCCGAAGTCCTTCACCAGCCCTCTCCCGATTCCGTCGATCACGCTTCCCCACGGATAGCCGGAAAGGCCGAGAAACACGGTCGCGAGGACCAGCGCGAGCACGATCAGAACAACTCTTCCGATGACGGAATGGAGCATGTTCTTGAGCTGCATCGTCAAAGCCGCTTTTTTCTTTTCCGATAGTTTCATCATGGCTCTACGCCCTCATTTCTTCCGCGGTCATGCGCTTCGCACCCGACATGTAAAGGCCGATCTCGCCTTCGCTGACGGACCCGGCGCGGAAGGACGCAACAATCTCCCCTTCGTACATCACCAAAATCCGGTCCGAAAGTTCGAATATCTCGCTCAGTTCCGCAGAGATCAGCAGAATTCCCGTTCCCTCGTCGCGAAGCTTGAGCAGCTGCGCATGCATGAATTCGATCGCGCCGATATCCACGCCGCGCGTCGGCTGCGCCGCGATCAGAAGATCCGGATCGGAGTCGATCTCCCTCGCGTAGATCACCTTCTGGATGTTGCCGCCGGACAGCGTTTTGAGCGCGTATTTCGCGCTGGGCACCTTGATGCCGAACTTCTCGACCAGATTCTCCGCCATCGTGTCCGTCCGCTTGCGATCGAGCACATGGAACCGCGCGTACGGCGCGCGGTAGTAGCAGTTCAGAATCAGGTTCTCCTCGATGGAGCAGTGCGCCGCGACGCCGACCCGCATGCGGTCCTCCGGGATATGGGAGATGCCGAGTTCCCTGCGCTGACGGATGCTTTTTTTATTGATCGGGACGTTTTCAAAATAGAGCTTCCCGCGCAGCGCCGGACTCTGCCCCGCCACGACCTCCTCGATCTCCGTCTGCCCGTTGCCCTCCACGCCGGCGATGCCCACGATCTCTCCCTTATGCACGGAAAAGCTCACGTTTCGCACGGCCATGAAGTTACGCGCATTCTTGGCGTACAGGTTCTCCACGCGCAGGACCTCCTCGCCCGGCGCGTACGGCGCGCGCGGCAGATTGCTCTGCGTCACGTGTCCGACCATCAGGTTGGAAAGCTCCCTTTCGTTCGTCTCCGAAGCCAGCACGCGGCCGGTCACAACGCCTTTGCGCATGACGGTGATCCGGTTTGCGATGGCCAAAACTTCTTTTAATTTGTGCGTGATAAAGATGATTGAGCAGCCGTTGCTCTGCAGATTATGAAGAACGCCGAAAAGAACCTTCGCCTCCGGCGGCGTAAGCACCGCCGTAGGTTCGTCAAAGATCAGGATCTTCGCATCCCGGTAGAGAAGCTTGACAATTTCGATCCTCTGGCGCTCGCCGACGGAAAGCTCGTAAACCTTCACATCCAGGTCCACGTGGAGCCCGTAGCGGTCCATGATGTCCTCCACCTTTTTGCGCGCCTTTTTCAGATCGATAAGCACCTTGTCGTGCGCGGAATTGCCGAGCGCTATGTTCTGAAGCGCGGTCAGCGACGGCGCCAGCATGAAGTGCTGATGCACCATGCCGACCTGATGCCGGATCGCTTCGAGCGCCGTGCGCATCTCGACTTTCTCTCCAAACAGACGGATGCTTCCGGCATCCGGCTGAATCAGACCGTAGAGGATATTCATCAGTGTGGTTTTCCCCGCGCCGTTTTCCCCGATTAAACCATGGAGTTCCCCCTCCTCGATCACCAGATCCACGTGGTCCACCGCGTGTACGTCGCCGAAGCTCTTGTCTATGCCCCTCATTTCCAGCACTTGCATGGGGGTCCTCCTAAATGATAAGATGTGCGGGAATGCGCGGACTCGCAGAAGTTCCGCGCATTCCCTTTCCTGTATTTACCTGTTTTTCCGGTGTTTCATCAGCGGGCCAGGATTGCCGCCCAATCCGGCGTATCGGTGATGAACTCGACCGTCAGCGCGCCGCTTTCAATCTGAGCGAGCGCTTCGTCAACCTTCGTCCAGGCCGCGTCGACAGCGTCCGCCTTGTCCGGGACCGCCGCCTTGAAGTTCGCGGTTGCTTCGTCGCTGTAGGCCATAATGCCGTCGTCATACCCTACGACCTGGCTGCCGCCCTGCCAATTGCCGGTTGCCCACTTTTCGACCGCGTTGTAGAGGTCGACGTCGAAGTAAACGACCCAGCACGCCGGGAGGACCGCCTCATAGCCTTCGCTGAGGTTGTAGGACGTGTCGCCGATGACCAGCACGTCGCCGGCTTCCTGAGCAGCCTCGTACACACCAACGCGCGCAGCGCCGATATCGGTGCCGATCACGTCGCAGCCGACGGCGATCATGGCTTCCGCCTTGGTCTTTGCGGAATCGACGTCTTCATAGCTGTTGTTGTAGATGAACTCTACCTGAGCGTCGGGGTTGGCCCACTTTACGCCCTGCATGAAGCCGTTGGCTTCCGCGTTGGCCGAGGGCTCCTCAGCACCGAGGATGAAACCGACATGGCCGTCCGTAGACATGCTCGCCGCGAGGATGCCCGCGATGAACAGGCCCTTCTGGGTCTGCCAGTTGGTCGTGTAGATGTTGTCGTAGCCTTCAATGTTCTGATACAGGCCGACGAACTTCACATCCGGATAATCCTTGGCGCACTGCATCACCGCTTCGGACATGAACGAGAAGGTGGTGATGATGAGCTGGCAACCTTCCTCGCAGAGCGCGGCGAGGTCGTCGTAGTAGTTGGCTTCGTCGAGGGACTCGAGCGTCGTGTAATCCAGATTATAGTCCGCGGATACTCTCTGGAGTCCTTCGAGCATCTGGTCGATGGAGCTGCCGTCGCCGAAGCGCTGGTTCGCTACGAGCGCAATCTTCGGCTTTGCGGTCTCCTCGGTCGTCTCTTCCGCAGGCGCCTCGGTCGTCTCTTCCACAGGCGCTTCGGTCGCTTCCGTAGCGGTGGTGGTCTCTTCGGATTCGGTCGTTGTCTTGGCGCAGCCGGCAAACATCACCGAAACAAGCGCCAGCGCTAGCAACAGGGCAAGGAATTTCTTTGCTTCTTTCATTAGGGTCTCTCCTTCTTTTCGTATTGTTTCAGCGCAGACGGGCCGTACTTTGAGAGAATCCTCTCGCTGGCCGACTCGGCTGCGCGGAAAACCACAGTTTCGTCGATCGTTCGGACGGCACGTTCGCGCATCACGGCTTTCCCGCGCACAAACGTGTCCGTCACGTCCCTGCCGCAGGCGCTGTACGCCAGATCGGACAGGACGTTTTCGTGTACCCCCAACCGCAGGGGACGCATATGGGTCCCCGTTGCGTCCACCAATATGAAATCCGCCGATTTCCCGACGGTAAGCGTGCCGATTTCGTTCTCCATTCCAAACACGCGCGCGCCGCCGATGGTGGCCGCTTCGAGCGCCTGCCGCGCCGTCATGCTGCGGATCCCCTTCGTGATGGTCTGCAGCAGCACCGCGTATTTGATCTCCCCGAACATATCGTTCGTATTGTCCCACATTGCGCCGTCCGTACCGAGTCCAAGGATCACGCCGTCCGCAATGTATTCTTTCAGCGGCGCCACGCCGTCGCAGATCTTCATTTCGCACACCGGCGTGTTGGCCACGGCCACATCGCCGCTCTTCATGAGCGCGCGGTCCTCCGCGTTTGCGTAAACCGCATGCGAAGCGACGATCCGGACGCGTCCAAGCAGCCCGTGATCCGCCAGAAACCGCATGGGCGTACAGCCGTACTTTTCCCGGATCAGGCGCATGCGCCACGGCGTCTCCTGCAGATGCTGGGTCACCATGATCCCCCGCGACTGCGCAAGCGCGATCACGCGTTCCATCAGTTCCGGTTCAAATGTTTCTTCGGCCACGCTCGAAAGCATGGGGAGAAGTCCGTTCCGCCGGCATTCGGCGATGAATTCGTCCAGATATTCCGCCGTGATATGGCCGCCCGCCGGGTCCAGCGATTTATCGGTGAAGTATTGCTCCGCCAGCGCGCCGCGGATGCCGACCTGATCCATTGCGCGCACCGAAGAAAGCCCCAGCCCCCAGTACATATGTTCCGCGAGGAACGTCGTGCCGGACCGGACGGCCTCCAGATAAACCAGTTGCCGCGCAGCATACCGTTCCTCGTCGGTAAGGTCACAGCCGAACCAGCAGTTTTCAAGGAACGCCTCGTTCTGTTCGGCGAGCGTCATATCGTCGCCAACGCCGCGGAAGATCGTCATATCCCCGTGGCAGTGCCCGTTCACAAGGCCCGGCATCACGATACGCCCGTCCGCGTCGACCGTCTCCCCCGCCTCCGCGTTTGGCGCATCCCCGGCGGCGAGCGCAGCAATGCGCCCGTCCCGAACGCCCATCCAGCCGATAAACGGCTCGCACGCGGGTTCCATGGTTACGAAGATTCCGTTTCGTATCAACAGGTCGAATGTCATTTTTACCGTTCCTCGCGCCCGCCCTGCCGGCGGAATTGGTCAGGAATTTCTGTCGATCCGCTCGTAGATCAGCGGGCGGTCCGCAATATCGGCGCGCGACTTGCGAAGCGTAATCGCATGCCGCAAAGCGGGCACGGACTGCTTGAGCTTCTCCGCGTCCGCCGCGAAGGCCTCGCAGAGCGTCTCGCCCTGCCGGACCGCGTCCCCCACCGCCTTATGGAACACGATGCCGGCCGTGTAGTCGATCTTGTCGTCCTTTTTCGCGCGCCCCGCGCCCATGACCACCGTCGCGCGGCCGATCTCCTCGGCGTTGACAACGTCGAAGTATCCGTCGCTCTGCGCCTGCAGCACAATGCTGCAGGGCTGTTCATAGTAGTTCCACGGATGCTCCAGCACATCCGCATTTCCGCCCTGCCGGCCGATGAACTCCAGGAATTTTTTATAGGCGGAACCGTCGTGCAGCGACTGCTCCGCGCGCGCACGGCACACATCGCGCGTGCCTTTTCCGGCAAGCGTAAGCATTTCCGTCACAAGCACGAGGCATACCTCGGTCAGATCGGCCGGGCCTTCGCCGCGCAGCGTCTCCGCGGTCTCCATCACCTCGAGAAGATTGCCGACATACCGGCCGAGCGGCCGGTCCATGCGCGTGAGGATCGCCACGGTTTCCTTGCCGTGATGTTCGCCGATCTGCACCATCAGCCGCGCGACCGCGCGCGCCGCGTCGAGGTCCTTGAAAAATGCGCCGCTGCCCACCTTGACGTCCAGAACGAATTTGTCCGCGCCGGAGGCGAGCTTCTTGCTCATGATGCTGCTCGCAATCAGCGGCACGCTGTTTGCCGTGCCGGTCACGTCGCGGATGGCGTAGATCTTCTTGTCCGCGGGGGCCACGTTTGCCGTCTGCCCCGTCACCGCAAGGCCGATTTCATTGACGTTGCGGATGAATGCCTCCTCCGAAAGCGCAATATTGAAGGAAGGGATCGATTCCAGCTTGTCGATCGTCCCGCCGCCGAAGCCCAGCCCGCGGCCGGACATCTTGGCGATCTTTCCGCCGCACGCGGCGATGATCGGCGCAAGGATCATCGTGGTCTTGTCCCCGATGCCGCCGGTGCTGTGCTTGTCCACCTTGACGCCGGAGATACCGGAAAGGTCCAGCATATCGCCGGAGCGCGCCATGGCGTCCGTAAGCTGCGCCGTCTCCGTCGCGTTCATTCCGTTGATGTAGACGGCCATGATGAACGCCGCAGCCTGATAATCGGGGATCTCGCCGGAGCAGAATCCCTCCACGAACTGCGCAATTTCACTCTCGGTCAGTTCATGACCGTTCGCTTTTCTTTCGATAATATCACAGAAGCGCTGCGCCATACTGCCGCTCTCCTTTACTGATGAAGTGAACCAAGCCGTGCCGTCCTGTGTTCCTCAGCGGTCGCGTTTCCGGTTCGCAAAATGCGCCGAACGATCGCTTCCGCCTGTCGTTTACTGTCTATCGTCTCACCGGCAAACTGCCGGGTGTTTTGCAAGAGCTAACATATGTTCATATGTTGTTATTTATATTAGCAATCGGCACCGCGTTTGTCAATAGAACGCGATTTCTGCCGGACGGACCGCCGGGAAGCTTTTCCTTCGCTGCATCCCGTTCCGGAGGCCCGCCGTCAGTACGGCGTATTGCCGCCGTCGATGCTGATCGCCTGCCCGCGGATGATAACCGCCGCGTCGCTGACGAGAAACGCCACGACCCTGCCGACCTCGTACGGCTGCACCAGCCGTCCCAGCTGCGGCGGCCCCCAGGTCTTGCGGCAGTCTGCCACGGTGACCTTGCCGCCGGTGGCCTTTTCGGTATCGAGCATGCAGTTGCGGAGCATGTCCGTATCGACCGCGCCGGGGCACACCGCGTTGACGTTGATCCCGTTTTTCGCCCACTCCTTGGCCATGCTCTGAGTCAGATTCGCCACAGCCGCCTTGGACGCGTTGTAATCCGCCATGCCCTCGAAGCAGACCTTCGCGGCGTTGGAGGAGATATTCAGAATGTTGCCCGGCTTCCCTTTTGCAATCAGTCGCTTTACAAATGCGCGGCTCATGTTAAACAGGCCGCTCACGTTGACCGCAAAGGTTAAGTCAAACGTTTTCTGCGGAATCTCCATGATCGGACGCCCCAGGCACACGCCGGCGTTGTTGACCAAAATGTCAACCGTCTGATACGCGCGTTCCGCCGCGTCCAGGGCGCTCTCAATCGAACCGGTATCGGTCAGGTCCAGTTTGGTCTGCAAAACGGTGCCGTATGCGGAAAGTTCCTTTTTCGCCGCCTCGAGCCTTGCGTCGTCCAGATCGCCCAGAACGACCTTCGCGCCCTCCTCGAGCAGCGCCCGCGCAATCCCGCGGCCCATTGCGCTCGCTCCGCCCGTTACGAACGCCACACGGTTTTGCAAAGTATTCGCCGCCATATCTTCATTCCCTCCGATCGGTTCAGTCGTTGTCGTATGCCGGCGCAAGCAGCACGCCGCCGTCCACCGTAATGGTCTGTCCGGTAACGAACCCGGCCAGCGGAGACCCGAGGAAGACGCACACATTGCCCATATCCTCGGGCGTTGCGATCCGGCCCAGAGGCGCGCGCGCAGAATAGCTCTCGCGCCAGCCCGGCACGAACTCGTCAAGACGCGGCGCGTCGATCAGGCCCGGCGCGATGCAGTTGACGCGGATGCCGTACTTGCCGAACTCGTGCGCCAGACACTTGGTCAGCATTTCGATAGCCGCCTTGGAAACGCCGTAATGCACCAACGTATCGCTCGGGTTCGTCGCGTTGATCGAGGATACGTTCACGATCGCGCCGCCCGTTTTCTGCTCCTTCATCACGCGCGCAACGCTCTGGCAAACGAAGAATACGCCGCGCGTATTGCTGTTCTGCATATCGTCCCAGTCCTGCTCGGTCATGCCGAACACCGTCTGGTGCGGATAGATGCCGGCGTTGTTCACCAGACAATCGATGGAGCCGAACCGTTTCGTGATCGCGGCGACCACCGCGTCGATCTCGGCGGTCTTGCGCTGATCCAGACAGAACGCGTCCGCATCGACGCCAAGCGCGCGGAATTCCTTCACCTTTTCCGCCGCCGCATCGCGGCTGGTGCGGTAGGTGATGCAGACGTTCGCCCCCGCCTGCGCAAAACGCTTCGCAATCCCCGCGCCCGCGCCCTGCGCCGCGCCGGTGATCACAACGGTCTTGCCGGTGTAATCGACCGCCTGGCAAACAAGATTCTTCTCCATAGCCATTGTCCTTTCCTTTCGGCGGCACCATCATGCGTTCCACCAAACGCCTGCGCTCACCGGATCTCCGTCTTTTTGATTATCATAATTCCCATTGCTTTGCTATATACGTTCTTCATAATCGCTGCATTTTGTTCTTTTTATCGTGTCTCGGTCGTCATCCCGGCTAATATATGAACTAATTTATCTTATATATTTAGAATGCGGTGGCTTTTACGCCCCCGTATTGATCATAATAGTCGTATTATGTTCATTTGTCAAGGGTTGACACGGGCAAAAAATGCGTTCATAATGGGTTATATGATCATACTATTCATATAATTTGCAAAGCGGATGGTATTATGGGGAAGAATTCCAGGGGGAGCATCGACCAGCGCCGCAAAGAGATCATTTGCTATATGGCGGCTCACTCCAATATTACAATCGACGAACTCGCCGAGCGCATCAGCGCGTCGAGCGTTACGATTCGCCGCGATATCAACCAGCTGATATCGGAAAAAATGGTGGCCCGCAGCGGCGCGGGACGGTTTTCCCTGCTGCACGACCCAGCGTTTGACGACCGGTACTTTCGGCGGTACTCCGCGCACCACGCGGAAAAGGTGCTTATCGCGCACACGGCGATCGATCTCGTCCCGGAGGGCAAGGTAATCGGTATCGATTCGAGCTCCACGTGTCTGGAGTTCGGCAAGCTGCTGACGAAGAAAAACGACATCACGGTGGTTACGAACAATCTTTTCGTGCCCCACTACCTGATGTCGCATAAGAGTCTTCACATGCACTGCATCGGCGGCTGGGTGCATCTGAGCAGCAATTCCACCGAGGGACCCGCCGCGTGCAAGGAGATCTCGGGGTTCAATTACGACGTCGTCTTTTTCTCCGCCAGCGGGCTCGACTACGTCAGCGGGCTGAGCAATTTTGAGATGGAGGGCATCGACACCAAGCTCGCCTTCCTTCACAACGCCGCAAAGAACATCCTGCTGATCGACAGTTCGAAGTTCGGACAGAAATCCTCCCGGAATTTCCTTCCGCTTTCGGAGGTCGATATGATCGTCACGGACGACGGCATCACCCCGGAAAACCTGACCGCGCTGAATCGGACCGGAATACCGTATCTGCTCGCCAAAAAATTCTGAAAGCCGGGGCTGAATCATGAAAAGACTCCCTTCCGCGCGCCAGCTCATTGAACATTATCATATGACGCCGCTGCCGAACGAGGGCGGCGTCCGTTACGAATCCTATTTCAGCGACGAAATGCTCCCGATCGAGGCGATACCGGGCCGCGGCGGCGACCGGCCGATCGGCTCCGCAATCGTCTATCTGCTGACCAGGGACACGTTTTCCCGCATGCACCGCCTCAAGTCGGATGAAATCTACCATTTCTACTTCGGCGCCGCGCTGGAAATGCTGCAGCTCTTCCCCGACGGTACCGGGAAGATCGTCCGCATCGGGTCCGACATCCTGCACGGCGAGGAGCCGCAGGTCATGGTTCCGCGCGGCGTGTGGCAGGGGTCCCGCCTGGTCGGCAAAGGGGACTACGCGTTCCTCGGCAACACGATGGCGCCTTCGTTCGACCCCGCCGATTATGAGGACGGCGACCTTGAGACGCTTTCCGCCGCGTATCCGCAGTTTCGCGAACTGCTCTCGATCCTCTGCCGTCCGCCCAAATACTGATCCTGCGTTTGCATCCGCCGCGCCGCCGGTTCTTCAGCCGGCGGCGCTCAGTCTGCCAAAATTTTTTTTACAGGAGTTTTACCCCTGCACCCCACCCAAGGGACACGTCCCTTGGGAATTCCTGTACCCCGCAAACGCCCTGTTCCAGGGCGTTTGCGGAAATGGGTTCTCAGGGCCATTACGGCCCTGCGCGGTAGGTTGGAGGCGGAGCCTCCAGCGCCCCTCTTTATCGACAAGCTGCGCGCCGCCGGTCTTTCAGCCGGCGGCGCTTTGCAAATCCGAATCCTTTGCGCCGCGCACAGAAGCATTGCGGCGGGTGTCCGCCTTTTTTTACGTTCAGCGCACGGCTTCCGACCGGGCGCCGGTGTTCGCCGCCCGGTCCAGCAAGGCGGCAAAACGGCTCCCGGTCGCTTCGACGTTTTGCCTCCAGCCGTCGTCCCTGCACCACAGCTCCGCGGTGAACATCCGTACACCCAACTCGTATGCGGTGCGTATCGCCGCCGAAAAATCCACATGCCCTTCCCCCGCGACCAGATCGCGGTAGATTCCCGGCGCGCTTTCTTTGAGGTGCACGGCGGCGATATGCCCGCGCCCGCAGAGCAGGTCCGCGCGCACGGCGGCCGCGTCGCCATGCGCGGCGTTCGTCAGGTTCCCCACATCGGGATATACCTGAAGAAACGGCGAATCCATCGCCTCAACATACCGCATGGCCTTCTGCACCGTATCCAGAAACGGCGTCTCCATCGTCTCGAACGCCAGTATGACGCCGGCGCGCGCTGCAATCTCCACGCAGCGGCGCAGATTTTCGGAAAAGAGCGCGCGCGTGCGCTCCGTGGACGGCTCATAGTACGTATCGTAGCCCGCGAGCTGGATGATGCGTATGCCGAGGTCCGCCGCCAGGTGAACCGCCTTTTGCAGGATGTCCATCCCCCGCGCGCGCACCGTATCGTCTTCCGAGCCGATCGGGTATTTCCGGTGTCCGCTCAGGCACATCGTCGAGATCGGCACGCCGCTAGCAAACATTTCCTCCGCCAGCGCGCGGCGCTCCGCGGCCGTCCACTCGAGCCGGGCAAGCCGTTCCTCCGTTTCGTCCACGCTGAGCTCAAGCCAGTTGAACCCGCATTCGGCGGCGCATACCAGCTTCCGCGGAAGCGTCATTCCGGCGGGCAGCGCCTTTTCATAAAGCCCGAGCCTGTACTCCTTTTCGTACCCGTTCACTTAAAACGCCTTTCCTTCGTCCCATACGCAGCCGAGCGCGCCGACGACTTTTTGATAGAGCGCGTATTTTTGGTCGTACGCCGCGGCGTTTTCCTCGTTCGACCGCACGGCGCGCGAGAGCTTCGTCATGTGCGCGGCCGCGTCCGCAAGATCCGCATATTCGCCCGCCGCGACCGCCGCCGCCATCGCGCAGCCGAGCGTTCCCGTTTCCCGCGCCTGCACCGTTTCGACGGGCAGCCGCATCACGTCGGCGAACATCTGCGTCCAGACCGCCGAACGCGCCGCGCCGCCCGCGAGGCGGATGCCCTCCGGCGGCGTTTCGCGCGTTTTCAGCAGGCGCTCCAGATGCTGCCGGTGCGAAAACGCGACTCCTTCGTAGACGCTTCGCGTCAGATGCGCGCGCGTATGGTAACCGCTCAGTCCGATGAATCCGCCCGTCGCGTTCGGATGCTCGTTGCTCCCGAACAGAAACGGCAGGAAGACCGGGCAGGACTCCGACGCTGGCAAGCCTTCGACCCACGCGTTTTCCCGTTCGTAAACGCTTGTTCCGCTTTGTCCGCACGCTTCGGCCAGTTCCGGCAGGAGCGTGTGCACATACCACTCGTTATTGCCCGCCGAGGTCGGGCTGCATTCCTCCACAAGGTAGCGGCCCGGGATGCAGAAGAGCGAGTTCATCAGCGCGCTTCCGTCCAGAACGGGGGTTTCCCGGACGTATTCGTTGATGCTCCAGGTGCCGGCGATCATGCAGACGTGCGTGTCGTCGGTACAGCCGACCGCGAGCGCGCACGCGTCGATGTCGAACATGCCGCCCGCCACCGGCGTTCCTTCCAGCAGCCCCGTCTGCGCGGCCGCCCCGCGGCTCACCTGCCCGCAGATCTCGGTCGTACCGCACAGCGGCGGGAGCGCGCCCCGCATCCGTTCCAGACCGAAGAGCCGCAAGAGTTCCTCGTCGTATTCGGCGGTATGGAGGTTCAGAAGGTTCGCGCCGGAATAGTCCGTCCGTTCCGCGCGCGCGGCGCCGGTCAGCCGGAAGCGGATATAGTCCTTGCACTCGAACACCCATTGCGTCCGCTCGAGCGCGTCCGGCTCGTTGTCGGCCAGCCACCGCAGCAGCGCCACGGGCTGGCAGGCGAGCACATGCTGGCAGGAGCGCCGGAACGCCTCGCGCTCCGTGCCGTCCGCCTTCCATCTTTCCGCATACGCCCAGGCGCGGCCGTCCGTGGAGCAGATGCCGTTCCGCACGGGCTTTCCGGATTTACCCCAGAGGTAGAGCCCCTTGCCGTGCCCGCAGACCGCGGCTGCCGCGATGTCCGCCGACCTGACGCCGGACGCCTCCAGCACGCTGCGGATCACGCGGCAGTTCGATTGCCACATCTCCTCCATGTCGCGCTCTGCAAATCCGGGGCGCGGCGCGATGATAGCCGTCTCCGCCGACCGGGTGCACGCCTCGCGTCCGCCGGAATCGTAGAGCGACGCCTTCGTGCTGGTTCCTCCGTTGTCGAGTCCCAGATAATACCGCATAGGTCCTCCTCGCTTTGCCGTTACAATCCGCGCAGCAGCTCGAAGAGATGCGCCTTATACGCCGCCGCGTCCACCGTCGAGCAGATCTCCACCTTCGTGCCGGTCTCCGGGTGCATATTGGACTTGTCGATCCCGAAGTATCCGTAGCTGGTTTCGCCTTTCGTTTCGATGGTGCAGTTGGCGCGGTACACGTCCTTCTGCACCTCCGGCCAGAGCGCGGCGATCATGATGATGGAGTCGATGATGCCGACCGCGTCCCTGCCCCACTTTTTGCGGTCGTACGCCCGCACGCTCTGCGTACAGCGCACCGCAAACTGCGAAAGCGGCGTGCCGGCGCTCTCGATATAGTCGAAATCCGCGCTCGAAAGCGGCGTTTCGCCGCGGCAGACGTCCCAGGTGACCCACGTCATGTTCATGCCGGATTTCAGCACGACGTCCGCCGCCTCCGCGTCCACATAGATATTGAACTCGCCCGCAGGCGTCGCGTTTCCCTGATCGAACCCCGTGCCGCCCATGATATACGCCTTCTTCACGTTTTCGGCGATGCGCGGCTCCTTGAGGTACGCCATGGCAAGGTTCGTCAGCGGACCCAGCGTGACGATTTCGATTTCGCCGGGGTTCGCCATCACAAGATCGATGATGGCGTCCATCGCGTGCTTGCCGCCGGGCTTCGTTTCCGGCCACGGCAGGTTCATATTGCTCAGGC
>Ga0116152_10001500_pt1 | contig 19163 bp, 17 predicted proteins | sample AD_UKC119_MetaG_FD_89894 | JGI IMG/M metagenome (GOLD analysis project Ga0116152, IMG submission 89894) | Active sludge microbial communities of municipal wastewater-treating anaerobic digesters from Hong Kong - AD_UKC119_MetaG | ecosystem: Engineered > Bioreactor > Anaerobic > Digestate...
AATGGTCCGCCGCATTCGATTCGGCAAATCACAGAACAAAGAGTCAACCGAGCGCTTTCCTCCGATTCCGCAGCCTGCGGAAGGGCAGCGGAACGTGGTTCCAGCGCGCGGTTTGTATTTTTCCGCCGCCGGCGGGTGTTCGGCTGCCTGAACGCCGCGGCTGGCACATGCGAAATAAAAAAGCTGCGATTCCCTCGGTTGACAACGCATCGGACAATCAATACAATAATAAACGACAGCATTAAAAAGAAAACGATAACACGGGATGCGGAGGGATTGTATGGCCGGTTACCTGATCGGCGTTGATATCGGAACGCAGGGAACCAAGGCGGCGCTGTTCGATACGGCGCTCGGCGAGCGCGCCGCGGCGTTTGAACCTTCCAGACTGATCTCGCCGGAGCCGGGCACCGTATGGCAGGAGCCGGACGATCTTTACCGCTCCTGCGCAAACGCGATCCGAAGCCTGATGGAGCAGTCCGGCGTCCGTCCGAGCGACGTTCTCGCAGTCGGTCTGGACGGTCAGATGGCGGGCATCATGGGCGTGGATGAAAACGGCGAGGCGACCACATGCTACGATTCCTGGCTCGATATGCGCTGCGGGAAATACATGGACCTGATGCGCGAAAAAGCCGGTAAACGCATCATCCGCGTCAGCGGAGGCCCGGTAACGTACATTCACGGGCCAAAGATTCTCTGGTGGAAAAACGAGCGGCCGGAAGCCTATCAAAGAACCGCCTATTTTGTCTTGCCGCACGCCTATGTCGTGGGGAAGATGACGGGGCTGCGCGGAGACGAGATCTATTTTGATTATACGCACCTGCATTTTTCCACCTTTGGCGACAACGAAAAGAAAGCCTGGTCCGGGGAACTGCTCGATCTTTTCGATGTGGACCGCGCCAAGATGGCGCGCATCGTTTCCCCGTTTACGATCGTGGGCGGAACCACGAGGGAATTCGCGGCGCTCAGCGGGCTGGCCGAGGGGATCCCTGTGGCGGCGGGATGCGGGGATACGGCGGCGGGTACGTTCGGTTCCGGCATGTTCGAACCGGGCAAGCTGCTGGACTGCGCAGGGACGGCGTCCGTGCTCTGCAGCGTCGTCGACGCGTATGTGCCGGACACGGCGCATGAAACGATGACCATGATGCGCAGCCCCATAGACGGACTCTGGCTGCCGCTGGCCTATATCAACGGCGGCGGCATGTGCGTGCGCTGGTTCCGGGATACGCTCGCGGGAACGCCGTGCGCAGGCTACGACGAACTGCAGGCGGAGGCGGAACGGATACCCGCCGGAAGCGAAGGCGTTCTGTTTATCCCGCATTTCTCCGGCCGCGTGCTGCCGAACAACCCCTATCTCAAGGGCGGATTCCTCGGGCTGGATTTCAGGCATACGCGCGGGCATCTTTACCGCGCGGTGCTCGAAGCGGTGGCGTACGAATACCGGTATTATCTGTCGGTATTGCATGAATTGTACCCGCAGGTCGGGTTCGGCCGCCTTTCGGTGATCGGCGGCGGCGCAAAATCGCCGCTGTTCAATCAGATCAAGGCGGACGTGCTCGGCGTTTCGGTGGAGACGTTCCAGACGGGCGAGACGGCGCTGATCGGGAGCGCGGTGATCGCGGGGTGCGGCGCGGGCGTGCTGGACGATTACCGCGGCCCCATTCAAAGCGTCATGCGGAAAAAAGCGGCGTATGCCGCTGATCTGCGGAATACGGAACGTTACCGCGTTTTTGCGGACGCGTATCTTGCCGCGATGGAACACCTGACGGGATTTTATCAGGAGCACATGTACCGAAAAGCGGCGGACTGAAAGCGCCGGCCCGAACGGGCGGAGCGCGAAATACAAGAAAGATGAATTGGAACAGCTGGAGGAACGAATGATGAGTGAGCAGCCGGAAGTGTTATTTGCCGAGGTTCGCAAGCAGCGTATCGTGGAGATGGTAAACGGCAACGGACGCGTGACCGTTGCGGAACTTTGCAGGGAATTCAATGTTTCGTCCGCGACGATACGAAACGACCTGCGGGAACTGGAGGAAGCCGGCGCGCTCAAGCGCACGCACGGCGGGGCGATCAACAAGCGGCGCGTTTCCTACGAACTGAACACCTATGAAAAAGAGGTGCAGAATGTCGAGAAGAAGCGCGCAATCGCATATGCGGCGGTCGGGCATGTGCATCCGGGCGATTCCATTGCGATCGACACGGGCACGACGACGTTTGAATTCGCCAAGCTGCTCGACGAGATCCAGAACCTGACCGTGGTGACCAACGACCTGCAGATCGCCGCCTATCTTGAACGCAATACCAATGCCTATATCATCATGGCGGGCGGCGCGGTCCGCCGCCATTTCCACTGCACGGCGGGCGAAGCGGCGATCGACACGGTGAAAAACCTGCACGTGGACAAGGTGTTCATCGCGGCAAACGGCGTGCACATCAAGAAGGGGCTGACCACGCCGAATATGGACATGGCGTCGTTCAAAACGCAGCTGATCGAATGCGCGGACGAGGTATTCGCCCTGACGGATTCCTCAAAATTCAACACCAGCGCCTTTATTTCCTTTGCGCCGCTCTCGAGCGTGGATGTGCTGATTACGGACGATGAGGCGGACCCGATGTTCCTCAAGGAGGTAAAAGCCGCCGGCGTCGACGTGATCTGTGCGGAAACAAAGGATCAACAATAAACGATAATAAACGCTTGCATATGATAACATACCGCGCTATAATGATAGCTGTAAAATGCAATCAAGGAGAAGCGGTATGGAAAAAACAGGGTTGGGGATTGCGCTGATCGGCGCAGGACGCGCCGGGATGATCCATGCGGAAAACTTTGCGCACCGCGTGGAGGGGGCGAGGATCGCCGCCGTCGTGGACGTCGTGGAGGAGAACGCACGCCGGGCCGCCGCGCTGCTGGGCTGCGAAACGGTCCATACGGATTACACCCGCGTGCTGGACGACCCTGCGGTTCAGGCCGTCATGGTCGTTTCGCCGACCGACCTGCATAAGAGGATCGTAATCGACTGCGCGAACGCGTCAAAGCATATCTTTTGTGAAAAACCCATGGCGATGAATACGTCGGAATGCGACGAGATGATCGAAGCGTGCCGGAAAAACAACGTCAGGCTGCAGATCGGCTTCATGCGGCGGCACGACGAAAGTTTTTGCCGCGCCAAGGAACTGGTCGATTCCGGTGCGATCGGCGATCTTGTTCTGATCCGCTCCAACACGCGCGGGCCGAGCAAGCCGCACCTCTGGATGTACGATATCGGCAAGTCGAACGGGATTCTCGCCGAGATCAACAGTCACGATATCGACAGCGCCCGCTGGTTTGCCGGTTCTGAAATCAGAAGGCTTTACGCCGTCGCGGGCAATTACCGGAACCCCGAGGTGGCGCGGGAGTACCCGGATTATTACGACAACGTTGTGATGAACGGCGTGTTTGAAAACGGCGTTCAGTTCTCAATCGACGGCGCGGCCTACGTCCGATATGGGTACGATGCCAAGATGGAGCTGGTGGGGACGAAGGGCGTGCTGCAGGTCGGCCGCAGCGAAGGCGCGTTCCTGCGCTGCTCCACGGTGGAAAACGGCACCTCGACGCCGTTTATCAACAGCTGGCAGATGCTTTTTCGGGATGCGTATCTGGCCGAGGACGTTTCCTTTGTCGACTGCGTGCTGAACGACCGGCAGCCCAGGGTGACCGGATTCGACGGACGCATGGCGGTGCGCATCGTCGAGGCGGGCAATCAATCCATTTCGAGCGGCGGCATCGTAGAGCTCTGAGCCGGCGCCGCGCCGCCAAATCCGGAGACGGGCGGCGAACCTGGAACGCAAAGGGAGAAACGAGTATGAAAGCGCTGAGACTGTTCGGACCGAACGACATCCGTCTCGTGGAGATGCCGCCGCCGGAAATCAACGAAAACGAGATCCTGCTTCGCACCAAAGCCGCCGCGATCTGCGGCACCGACGTGCGCATGTGGCTGAACGGATACAAGGGCGTGGACGCGGATCATCCGCTCACGCTCGGGCACGAATTTGCGGGCGTAATCGAAAAGGTCGGCGCAAACGTGACGTTCTATCGGCCCGGCATGGTGGTCGGCATGCAGCCGAACATCGGCTGCGGCATCTGCGACGCGTGCGTTTCCGGCAACTTCCACCTTTGCCCGGAGTACCGTGCGTTCGGCATCAACATGGACGGGGCGTTCGCCGAATTTGTCAGGATTCCGGCGGATGCGATTCTGCGCGGCAATCTGGCCGTGCTGCCGAAAGGCGTTTCCTGCGAGGAGGCCGCCGTCAACGAGCCGCTCAGCTGCGCGTACAACGGCTTTACCAAGTGCCGCGTCCAGCCCGGCGAGCGCGCGCTGGTCGTCGGCGCGGGGCCGATCGGCGTTATGCACGCAAAGCTACTGCACATGGCGGGCGCAATCGTCGCCATGAACGATCTCTCGGCCGAGCGGTTGGAATTCTGCAGATCGATCATGCCGTTCGTCACGGTCTACTGCGGAAACGATCTGCCGGGGTTCGTGGAGCGCTTCACGCTTGGCCGCGGACTGGATATCGCGATTACGGCGTGCCCGGTGCCGTCCGTGCAGGCCGCGATGCTCCCGCTGATGAACTACGGCGGACGCGTGAATTTCTTCGGCGGCATACCGGAAAGCAGGCAGCCGATCGCGATCAATACAAACTACGTGCATTACAAGGAGCTTTATCTGACCGGGTCGACGCGTTCGAGCATCGCGCAGTTCAGAAAAACGCTGGAGTTCGTTTCCCAGGGAATTCTGGATATCGGGAGCGCGATTACGGACCGGTACGCGATGGAGGATATTCTGACGGCCTTTGAAAACGCGCGTCAGGCGAAGGGAATCAAGCACGTTATTACATTCTGAATGTCCGGATCATGGGGGGGGACCGCGAAGCATGGTCAGAACGGTGCTGGGCGACATTGCCGGCGATGCGTTGGGACATACGCAGTGCCATGAGCATCTGTTTATCAAAAAGGGGCCGTCGTTCGACCTGAATCCGGCGCTTTGCATGGAGGACGAGGAACGAACGGTAACGGAACTGCGCGCCTACGTGCGCGCGGGCGGGAAAAGCGTTGTGGACGCGCAGCCGCCGCTGTGCGGACGCATGGCCGAACGGCTCGTGGCCGCATCCATGCGCGCAAACGTCCATATCGTTGCGGCGACGGGCTTTCATAAAAGACAGTTCTATCCAGCCGACGCGCCGGTTCTGAACATGCCGCGCGAAGCGCTTGCGGCGTTCTTTCTCTCCGAACTGCGCGAAGGCATGCTTTCGGAAAACGGCGAGCGTCTGCGCGCCCGCGCGGGCATTGTAAAAATTGCGTTTGAAAGCGGCGCACCGGATCCGGATCCGCTTTTGACGGACGCGGCGATCGACGCGGCGGCTGAAACGGGCGCACCGATTCTGGTGCATACGGAGGAAAACTGCGATATTCTTTCCCTCGTCCGGCGCATCATGGAACGGGGCGTCGCCGCGGAGCGCGTGATCGTCTGCCACCTGGACCGTACGTGCCGGGACCCGGACAGGCACCGCGCGGTGTTTGAGACGGGAGCGTTTTTAAACTACGACAGCATCCACCGGCTGAAGTATCTGTCGGACGCGGAGGAGCTCGACATAATTTGCGGCATGCTGGCGCTCGGCTATGAGGAGCAGATGCTGCTGAGCCTGGATGCCACGAACCGCCGCCTGAAAAGCTACGGCGGAGAAACGGGGCTTGATTATATTTTAAGCTCGTTTCTTCCGATGCTGCGCGCGCGCGGCGTTTCCGAGAGACAGATTGCGCGCATGACGGTACTGAATCCTGCCGCCGCGCTTTCATTTCGGTAAAAGCGCGGCGCGTTGACCTGCGCGCGGCGGACGGGCAGGAAGATCCCAAAGATGATTCAGGGCCGAAGTCCACCGGAAACGGTCTTTCCGGCGGGTCGGCGCATGTCCGCGGAGACGCGCGCCGTGCGGACATGAGGAACAGCCGGTTGCGGACAATCGCAAATGCAGAAGACTGAAGGAGACAAACGAGACATGGCGCTGGAGAAAGCGACGAGGCCGACGATGTACTTCATCGGCGTAACGACGGGGAAGTCGTCGATCATGCGCGTCTTCCCAAAATGGGTGGAAGCGTTGGGCATCGACGCGGTGATGCGGGGGATCGATCTGCCGATCCATGCGGCGCCGGAACGGTACCGCGAGGTGGTGGCGTTCATCAAGAACGATCCGCTGTCGCTGGGCGCGCTGGTCACGACCCATAAGATCGACCTCTACCACGCGGCCGGGGACCTCTTCGAATACCTTGACCCGTACGCGCTGCAGTTCGGCGAACTGTCTTCCATATCCAAGGGAAAGGACGGTTCCCTGCTCGGGCACGCCAAGGACCCCATCACCTGCGGCATGGCGATGGAGGAATTTGTGCCGAAGGAGTACTGGCGGAACAACCCGGAGGCGGGCGTGATGATCATGGGTGCGGGCGGCAGCGCCATCTCCATGTGCGCGTACTATCTGAACCGGCGTTTTTCCGGCAACCAGCCGAGCAGGATCGCGGTCTGCAACCGCAGCGAGCCGCGCCTTGCCGAACTGAAGCGCATCTGTGGGAAGATGGATTCCGGCGCGGTGCGGATGGAATACCATCTGACGCCGGAGACGGGGCAGAACGACGGCGTGCTGCACACCATGCCGGCGGGTTCGCTGATCATCAACGCCACGGGGCTCGGCAAGGACCGCCCCGGCTCTCCGCTGACGGACGGCGCGGTGTTTCCGGAGAACGCGATGGTCTGGGAGATCAACTACCGCGGCGAACTGAATTTCATGCATCAGGCGGAGCGGCAGAAGGACGCGCGGAATCTGAACATCCAGAACGGATGGATGTATTTCGTCTACGGCTGGACGCAGGTGATGGCGGAGGTGTTTCACCGGGAGATCCTCGGCGAAACGCTGCATCGGCTCAGCGACATCGCCGCCGCCCTGTGAAGGGAGAACGATTCGATATGAAGGATTTCCATCCGAGCGGTGTGCCGCTGGATTTTGAGCGCGGCTGCGGGATCGACTTCGATCTTGCGAGCGGCCTGTCGAAAACCGTCGAAACCGGCAAGCGGTACCTGAGCCAGATGCGCGGCATGTTTGCCGATGCCGCGGCGTACGAAGCGGCGCTGAAGAACGGCGACCAACTGGTCTACGAATTCCACGGGCTGCCCGTGCCGGAGACGGCGGGGGACCTGATGTACGGCTGCAGCATCGTTTACCCCGGCAAAGTCGGGGACGAGTACCATATGACGAAGGGGCATTTCCATACGATTCTGGAGACGGCCGAGGTGTATCACTGCCTGCGCGGCAGGGGCTATCTGCTGCTGGAAAACCCCGAGGGGGACTGGCGTGCCGTCGCCATGGAACCCGGCAGGGCGGTGTATGTGCCCAAGCGGTACGCGCACCGAAGCGTGAACGTCGATCCAACCGAGCCGCTGATCACGTTTTTTGTTTTTCGCGCGGATGCCGGACACGATTACGGCACGATCGAAACAAAGGGTTACCGCAAGTTGATCGTCGAGCGGAACGGGGGTCCCGCCGTCGTCGATAATCCGAAATGGAAGTGATGATGGATGAAACTGCTGGTAACGCCGACGTCGTTTGGCAAACCGGAAAACGCGAAAGCGCGCGCGCTGCTCGAGTCGTTTGCGGACGAGATCGTCTATAACGATCTGGGCGTTCCTTTGAAGGGGGAGGACATCGTCCGGCGGCTGGACGGTGTGGACGGATATATTGCGGGGCTGGACTATATCACCGCGGACGTGATAGAACGCATGCCCGCGTCCGTGCGCGTAATCTCGCGCTACGGGGCGGGCGTCGACCGCGTGGATATCCCCACGTGCACGCGGCGCGGCATCCGTGTGACCAATACGCCGGGCGCGAACGCGACGGCGGTCTGCGAGCTGACGTTCGGACTCATGCTCTGCGCCGCGCGGAATATTCCCGCGCTGCACGCCGCGGTGGGAAAGGGCGAGTGGCCGCGCGGAACCGGCATGGAGCTGGCGGGCAAAACGCTCGGCATTGTCGGCCTCGGCGCGATCGGGAAAAAGCTCGCGCTGCGGGCGAAGGCGTTTGAAATGCGCGTTCTTGCCGCCGATCCGTACCTCGACAAAGCGTTCGCCGCGAAGAACGGCATAGAGCCGCGCGAACTGGACGCGTTGCTGACGGAGGCGGACGTGATCTCGTTGCATGTGCCGCTGACGGACGAGACCCGGTATCTGATCGACGCGAAGCGAATCGCGCGGATGAAGCGCGGCGCGATCGTGATCAATGCCGCGCGCGGCGGGCTGATCGACGAAGCGGCGGCAGCCGCGGCGCTGAAAAGCGGGCAGCTCCGCGGGCTGGGACTGGACGCGTTTGAGCAGGAGCCGCTCCGGGATTCCCCGCTCATCGGACTGGACGGCGTGGTGTTTACGCCGCATACCGGCGCGCATACGGCGGAGGCCGTCTCGAATATGGGCGTGATGGCGGTGCAGAACGCGATCGCCGTGCTCAGCGGGAAACCGTGCGCGTTTGCGCTGAACTGACCGGCGGGAAATAAGATATGCCGGCGTTGCGCCCTGAAACAGCGCGCGGTTTTTATGAAACCAAACTGAAATGAACGGATAAGGAAGTGCGATTAGAATGGGAAAACAGGAGGTTCTGCAGCGCCTGACCGACTGCGGCGTGGTGGCGGTTGTCCGCGCAGAGAGCGAAGAACAGGCCCTGAAAATTGCGGATGCATGCATCGCGGCGGGCATCGCGGGGATCGAAATCACGTTTACGGTGCCGGGCGCGGTCGACATCATCCGGACCCTCACGAAGAAATATCGCCCGGCGGAGGTGATCGTCGGCGCCGGGACGGTGCTGGACCCCGAAACGGCGAACGCGGCGATTCTGGCCGGCGCGCAGTTCGTCGTAAGTCCCTGCCTGAACACGGAAACGGTCCGTCTGTGCCTGCGTTATCAGGTGGCGTGCATGGCGGGCGCGATGACGGTGCGGGAAACGCTGGCGTGCATGGAGGCCGGCGCGGATATCGTAAAGATTTTCCCGGGGAATCTGTTCGGGCCGAAGATCATCAAGGCGATTCACGGACCGCTGCCGCAGGCGCCGCTGATGCCGACGGGCGGCGTTTCCGCGGAAAACGCGGGCGAATGGATCAAAGCCGGCGCGGTTGCGGTCGGCGCGGGCGGAGACCTGACCAAAGGCGCGAAGACGGGCGACTACGCCGCCGTGACCGAAACGGGGAAGCGCATGGTGGAGGAAGTCAAAAAGGCGCGCGGGGGCTGAACCGCCGCACACTTTTCCGCGCGTTTTTCTACCGGCCGTTTTCTGCGGCCGAACCGCATGCCGGGGACCAAGATCATAGAATACGGAGGTTGGAACGAAATGAACAAGGCCAGACTGCTGCCGCTGTTTTTTGAGGAACGCAACGAACGCGAATGCGGCGAATATGCCGAACAGATGGAACGGCTGCGCGAGTTCTACGGCGACGTCGCGGAGTTTCTGCCGCCCGTACAGGTCGGCGCGCCGCTGCCGGAGTCGGACGCCGTCGTGTTTCCGCAGATGATCTTCGCCGCGTTTCGGCATGACGCGTTCTTCCGCGCGATCGACCGGCCGGTGATCGTGCTCACCTCGCGCTTCGGAACCGTCGAAATGTGGGACTGGGAGATCGTCACATACCTTCGCGACCTGGGCTGCGCGGTATTTTCGCCCTACAGCGTGGAACTGGGGCGCTGCATTCTGCGCGCCGTCGCCGTAAAGGCCGCACTCAGGAACGGCGCAAAATTCCTTATGCTCCAGGATTCCCCGGGCGAGGGCATGCAGGCCAATATCTTCAAGCGGTTCTACTGGTGGGAAAAGAGCAGTACGGAGACGATGGAGAACACGTTCGGCTGCAGGCTGATCTACCGGAGCTGGAAAGCCGTCGGCGACCGCGCGCGCGAAATCGGCGACGAGCAGGCGCGCCTCGTCAGCGCGGACTGGAATATCCGGCAGGAGGGCGTGAGCGAAGCGTGCTTTCTGAAAGCCGTGAAGGTCTATATCGCCGTCAAGGAAGTCATCGACGAGATCGGCGACGTGGCGGCCGTAGGCTCCAACTGCCTCAACGAGTCCTTCCACTGCGACACGACGCCGTGCCTTGCCTGGTGCATGCTCTTTGAACGGGACAACATCATCTGGGCCTGCGAGGGCGACACGCTGACGCTGCTTTCGACCTACATCATCTACCGCTCCGTCGAACGGCCCATCATGATGACGAATCTCTACCCGTTCCTGGTGGGTATGGCCGCGCTGGCGCATGAAAGAATCGATCACTTCCCGGAGATCGACGATCCGGACAATCACGCGCTCGGCGTGCACTGCGGATACTTCGGTCTGGTGCCGCGCCAGTTCTGCCAAAGCTGGACGCTGCGGCCGAAGGTGCTCGCGATCGTGAACGACGACGCGGTCATGGTGGACGCGGAGCTGCCCGTCGGCCCCGTTACGCTGGCTAAGATCTACCCGGGCTTCAAAAAACTCTCGATCATCCAGGCGGAACTGGAAAAATACGTGCAGTATCCCGGCTCCGACTGCCGCAACGGCGCACTCATCCGCTATCGCGACGGTCATGCCGTGATGGACGCGCTGTGTTCGCATCATTCGCTGATCATCAGCGGGGATGTTGCGCCGGCGCTGAAGCAAATTGCCAAGGTGTTCCACTGGGATGTAACGCTGCTCTGATGTAAAGTAAACATCTGATTCAGATTTCCGGCAGAAACGGAATGCACAAGCATCATGCGTTTATGTTTCATAGCGCATTGGTCACATTTCCTCTCGTTTTGTCTGAAACGATAACGTATGAGAAAATATTGTAAAATTATATTAGCGTATATTAGCATTTTTTATTGAATAGTACTTGACACTGTTTTCGCGGCTTGTTATATTGGTATTGCGGTCGGGGGGGAGAGACCGATGAAAACGTTTACCTCCCTTCTGATATTTCGATTCTGTTGCGTATCTGAATTCTGTGCGGGCGCACCCGTTCCCGCCGTCGTTTTTCCGACTGTTCGGTTTGTATGATTCGTTGAGAGGTACAGGCATGGTTACGATATCCGACGTGGCGCGCGAGGCGAAGGTTTCCGTGGCGACGGTATCCCGTGTGGTCAACAACAGCGCAACCGTTCTGCCGGAAACTGCCCGCCGCGTCAGGGAGACCATCGAGCAACTGCATTATGAACCGAACGCGATGGCGAGGAATTTCCGTACGCGCGCCAGCCGGGTGGCGCTCATTCTGGCGCCGAATATCACCAACCCCTATTATGCGAATATTCTTACGGGCATCAGCACGTCCGCCCGCAAGCACGGTTACAGCATCATGATCTGCACGGTCGGCGGCGAACGCGAGCAGGAGATGGAGTATCTCGATATCCTGGCCAAGCGGCACGCGGACGGCGCGATTCTGCTGGCGATGGCGCTCAACAACGGCGATCTGGAGCGTTATGCCGAGAAGTACCCCATTGTGCAGTGCTCGGAGTACGTGCCCGGCACGAAGGTCGCGCATGTGGCGGTCGACAACTATAAGGCCGCGTACCAGATGACGGAGCACCTCGTCTGCATCGGACACCGCCGCATTGCGATGATCAGCAGCGTGAACGACTATCCCTCTACGCAGCGGCGCATGACCGGCTACCGGGACGCGCTGGCGGCGGCGGGGATTCCGTTCCAGGAGGATTATATCCGCTTCGGCAGCTTCGACTACAATTTTTCCAGCGGGTACAGCGGCGCGCAGAGCATGCTTTCGCTCAGAACGCCGCCCACCGCGATTTTCTGCATCTCGGACATGCTTGCGCTCGGCGCGATCAACGGCGCGCAGGACATGGGTCTGAACGTGCCGGGCAACGTTTCGATCGTCGGATTTGACGACGTCGAGCACGCGACGATGATCCGCCCGCATATCACGACCATGGCGCAGCCGTGCTTTCAGCTCGGCGAATGCGCCATGGAGCTTCTTTACGAGCAGCTTCGCGGGGACGAGCATCCGCGCAAGGAGATCATTCTGGAGACGGAGCTCAAGCTGCGTTCCTCCTCCGGGCCGGTGGCCTGAAGAGGGCGTTCCCGGCGCGGCACATCCTGCGGAGCGGAAGGAGAAATACGCATGAGGCAGTTCGGCAGCAGTTCCTACGTCTGGACGTCCCCGTTCTCCACGGAGACGCTGCCACTGCTTACGCATGCGAAAGCCATCGGGTTCGACGTATTTGAAATCGGCGTGGAGAATCCGGACGGCATCGACATTTCCGCGGTGCGCGCGGAGGCGGACCGGGTCGGCATACGGGTCCATATCTGCGGCGCGTACGGCGAAACGCGGGACATCGGCAGCGAGGATCCCGCCATCCGCGAAAACGCGATGCGGTACAACAAAACGCTGATCGACTTTGCGGCAGCCGTCGGTTCGCCCTATGTGGCGGGACCCATGTACGCAGCGACCGGCAAAACAAGGCTGGCCCCGCCGGAGGAAAAGAGCCGTCAGACGGCCTGCGTCGTGGAAAACCTGCAGGCGCTGGCGGATTATGCGGCGGAAAGGAACGTTCTTCTGGCGCTCGAACCCCTTAACCGCTTCGAGACGGATTTTCTCAATACCGTCGGGCAGGGGCTCGAACTGATGAATGCGGTGGGCCGCGGCAACGTGGGGTTCCTGCTGGATACGTTCCATATGAATATCGAGGAGAAATCACTGCCGGCGGCGATTCGTGCGGCCAGGGGCAGAATCTTTGATTTCCACGCCTGCGCAAACGATCGCGGCACCCCCGGAGAGGATCATTTCGACTGGAGCAATATCGCCGCCGCGCTTGCGGACGCGGCGTACGACGGGCCGGTCGTCATCGAATCGTTTACCAGCGATCTGAAGGAGATTGCCCGCGCGGTGTCGCTCTGGCGGCCGCTGGCGGAAAGCCCGGACGTTCTGGCGCGGGACGGGCTGATGTTTTTAAAACAGGTGTTCCGCTGAAAAGAGGGCATCCGGCGCGAAAGGCCGGGACACGAAAGGACGACCGACAGATAAAACAACGCGGCGGATCCCGCGTACAGGAATTCCCGGGCAAAGCGCCGGGAGAAATAAAAAAGGAGGAAGGAACATGAAGAAGATTCTGGCAATCGCACTGTGTCTGCTGATGGTGCTTGGCGTTTTCGCATGCTCGCAGACAACGGAAACCGCGACGGAAGCCACAACGGAAACCGCGACGGAAACCACAACGGAAACCGCCGCGACCGAAGCTCCCGCAACGGAAACCGCCGCGGAGGAGGAAAAGCCGCTCGTCGGCATCGCCGTTCCCGAAGCGCCCACGGGCTGGGTTGCCGCTGTTCAGTGGGCGGCCGATTCCAGTGCAAAGAGGCTTGATCTGAACTACAAGCTGCTCGTCTCGGCCGATGAGAACACACAGGCAAACCAGATCGACGAGCTGATTCAGCTTGGCTGCGAGATCATCGTCCTCATGCCGCACAACGATACTCTCGGCACGGCCGCGCAGAAGATCAAGGAAGCCGGCATCACGCTGATCGACTTCGACCGCACGTTAGGCGATACGGAACCCGATTACTACATCGCCGGCGACAACCGTCAGATGGGCGTTCTGGGCGCGGAGTACATCGGTGAAAAGCTGGGCGGCACGGGCACCGTTGTCATCTGCAACATCCCGGCTTACGGCGAAATCTTCACCGAGCGCGTCAACGGCTTCCGCGATACCATCGCGGCGGAATACCCGGATATCGAGATCCTCAACGAGTACGGCGCTGCGAACGGCGCGCCCGAAACGGGCCTGAGCCTTATGACCGATATCCTGACGGCGTATCCGGATGGAATCGACGCGATCTACTCCACGGATGACGAACTCTCCATCGGCCTGATTCAGGCCATCGTGGAGAACAACCGCATGGGTCAGATCAAGGCCATCACCGGCGGCGGCGGATCGCAGGCTTACTTCAAGGTGATGGACCTGTATCCCGAAATGTGGATTTCCTCCCAGACCTATGACCCGTACATGATGAACACCTGCATCGAAATCGCGGCCGGTCTGCTGGAAGGCCAGACCTATGACGCGCGCACCATCATTCCCGCCAAGTGCCTCGACCGCACCAATTACCAGGCATGGCTCGATGAGAACCATATCACGGAGGATGCGCCTTACTAATCGATCCGTTCGTTGCTGAACCGGAGAGGCGGATTGACCGCCTCTCCATTCGTCGAATTATCGTCCTCCTTTTGATTCGGAAAAACGGCGGGGGCCGCCGGCGTCCTGCGGAACATTCGGCAGCGAAGACAAGGAGTCAGTATCTATGTCCGATTTTGCATTGCAGATGGAGCATATCGTAAAGTCATACGATAACGTCGTTGTTCTGAACAACGTCGATTTCTGTGTAAAAGAGGGGGAAATTCACGCGCTGCTGGGAGAAAACGGCGCGGGGAAAACCACCTTGATGAACATACTGGGCGGCGTGACGCCCATGGACAGGGGAAATATCGTCCTTTTCGGGGCGCCGGAAAAAATCGCATCCCCGGCGGAGTCCCAGGCGAAGGGCGTCGCATTTATCCATCAGGAACTCAACGTGGTCAACGACCTGATGGTCTACGAAAATCTGTTTCTGAATTACGAGCTTCGCAAAAAGTTCGGACGGCTGAACGTAAAGGAAATGTGCAGACAGACGGAGGCGATCTTCGACCGCATGCACGTTTCCATTCCGCCCAGGGCCATGATGCGCGATCTCGAAACGTCCTATAAGCAAATCGTGGAAATCGCAAAATCGCTCATGCAGAATGCCCGGCTGATCATCATGGACGAGCCGACGACTTCGCTTTCCCCAAACGAGATCAGCAACGTGTTTTCCATCATGCGCGGGCTCACGCGGGAACAGCACGTAACCGTTATCTTCATCTCGCATAAGCTCAGCGAGGTGGTGGAGTTCTGCGACAGTTATACCGTTCTGCGAAACGGGGAGAAAGTGGCGAGCGGTTCCATCCTGCTGGAGAACGGCGCAAAAATCGAGCAGTCCGACATCGCCCGCATGATGGTCGGCAGGGACGTGATGGGCGTTCAGGTATACGAGCCGCACGAGATCGGCGACGTGGTGCTCGAAGCGAACAATGTAAACGTGGATTCGCGCGTCGACGGCGTCTGCCTCACGCTTCGCAAGGGCGAGATCCTCGGGATCACCGGCCTGCTCGGCGACGGCAAGAGCGAGTTTGCGCGCGCGATTTTCGGCGATCTGAAAAAGACGGGCGTGGTCAGGCTGAACGGCAGACCGGTCAATATCCGCCGCCCTTCGCAGGGGAAAAGAAAGGGCATCGGCTATCTGCCGGAAAACCGCAAGGAAAACGCGATTATCAAGGACCTCTCCGTCCAGCAGAACATCAGCATCGTCACGCTGGATCAGTGCTGCGTCGGCCCCGAGCTGATCCACGCAAGGGAGCGGAAGCTCGCGGAAACGTACCGCGACAGGCTGAACATCAAGGTGACGAACCTTGCCAACAAGATCACCAGCCTCTCCGGAGGAAATCAGCAGAAGGTCGTGCTTTCCAAATGGCTCAGCGCGCATCCGCTGGTCATGATGCTTTCCAATCCGACGCAGGGCGTCGACGTCGGGGCAAAGAACGAAATATACGAGCTGATCATGGACCTTGCAAAGCATGGCGTCGGCATTATCATTACGTCCGGCGAGGCGCAGGAGGTCATACGGCTGTGCGACCGGGTGCTCGTGATGTATCATGGCAAGATCTGCGGCGAACTGAAACGGGAAAACAACGAGCTCACGGAAGAGAACATCATGATTTTGTCCACGGGCGGAACATTAAACTAACGGCAAAGGGGAAGGAACGGCATGAATACCAAAACGAGGGGGCCGCGCGTCGCGGCGCTGAAAAAATTTGCCGGTGATTACAGTATTATTCTGATTACGCTCGCAATGGTGCTGCTCGCAACGATCGCGCAGGGCAAAACGTTCTTCTCGCTGCAGAATTTCATGAACATTCTGCGCAACCACGCGGTCATCGGCATCATTGCCTTCGGCATGGCGTTCGTGATCATTTCGGGAAATATCGACCTTTCGGTCGGCGCGCAGCTGGTCGCCGTCGGCGCGGTCGTTATCTCGTTTACGAACGCGACCGGCAACGTTGCGCTCGGCATCGTCCTGGCGATTGTAACAAGCCTCGCGCTTTCCGGCCTGACCGGGCTGATCGTAACGAAGGGCCGCGTTCCGTCGTTTATCGTGACGCTGGGCATGCAGTATATCTACCGCGCGTTCTGCATGTATTTCATGAGCGGCGGCGGCTTCTACGGGCAGTCGGCGGAATATAAGATGATTTCCAATACGGCGCTGTTCGGCAAAATCCCAATGCCGGTGATCTACTTTTTTGTGATGTTCCTGCTCTATTACTGGATCAGCAGGCACACGAAGCTGGGCCGGCACATCTATGCGGTCGGCTCCAACGAAAAGGCCTCGCGCCTGTCCGGCATCAATACCGACTGGATTAAAATCGCTTCCTTCCTGCTGCTGGGGATTGCCATCGCCGTCGCGGCGGTTACGGAAAGCTCGCGTATGGGCTCGATCAACTCCACATCGTCCGGCAACGCCTACGAACTCAACGCCATCGCGATGGTCGTCGTCGGCGGCGTGGCGATGGAAGGCGGCAAGGGCACGCTCATCGGCGTGCTGTTCGGCGTGCTGATCCTGGGCATCATCAACAACATGATCACGCTGCTTGGCGTGAACGTATACCTGATCAACGCGTTCAAGGGACTGATTATCATTCTTGCCGTCCTGCTGCAGCGCAAGGAGCGCGAACGCTGACGGACCGCGGCAGAGGCCGCTCAGGCTGCGGGGGAAGGCCGCGGGTTCCTATTCTCATCATCAATATTATTGAAGGAGGATTTACACATGAAAATCGGTATCGACAGCTATTGTTACCATCGTCTCTTCGGCGAAGTGTACGACTTTCAGGAGAAGCCGGCCAAGCAGGCGACGGTGGACGAGTTTCTCGCGTTCGCCAAATCGCTCGACGTGGACGGCGTTTCGCTGGAGACCTGCTTCCTGCCGAGCCTCGAGGACGCGTATCTGAAGGAGCTGGGCGCAAAGATCAAGGATTACGGCTTTGATACCGTGTTTGCCTGGGGCCATCCGAACGGGCTGGAGCGCGGACTCAATCCCGCGGCATTTGAGGAGATGAAAAGCCTGATTCCCAAAACCCGCCTGCTTGGTACGGACGTGATGCGCATTACCGGCAGCGCGTTCGACTGGCGGCACGAGAACCACCGCGATCACATCGCGCGTCTGGTTCCGATGTACCGGGAGGCCGTGAAGATCGCCGAGGACAACGGCGTCAAACTGGCAGCCGAAAACCATATCGACTTTACGTCCGATGAAATGCTCGAGATCATCCAGGCGGTCGGCTCCCCGAATTTCGGCATCAATTTCGACACCGGCAACTTCCTCCGCCTGCTGGACGACCCGGTCGCCGGAATGGAAAAGCTGGCGCCTTACGTGTTCAGCACGCACTTAAAGGACCTCAAGCTTCACCCGACGGCAAAACCGACGGACTGGTATTTCTTCTGCGGCGTGCCGGTGGGCTTCGGCATGGTGGACAACGACAAGCTGGCGAACCTGCTTTCCAAGGCGGGGTATAAAGGCTTCCTGGCCGTGGAGATCGACGCGCCCGCGCCCGAATGGCTGAACATGGAGAAGGAGGCCATCGCGGTTTCCGTGCACAACCTCAAAAAGATCGGCGCCAGGTACGCGTAAGGCGGCGGGAACGAAAAGGAGGGATTTCAATGAAGAAGAAACTGAATATCGCCATGATCGGCGGCGGTTTCATGGGCAAGGCGCACAGCAACGGATGGCGGCGCGTAGGCGAGTTCTTCGACGTGCCCTACCAGCCGGTGCTTAAGGTCCTTGCCGGCAACAGGACCAACCTGGATAAATTCAACGAGCACTGGGGCTACGAGGAGATTACCTACGACTGGCGGACGGTCATGGAGCGCAAGGATATCGACGTTGTCGATATCGGCACGCCGACGTTTGAGCATAAGGAAATGGCGATCGCCGCGGCGAAGGCCGGTAAGCATATCGTCTGCGAGAAGCCGTTCACGCTGACTTACGCGGACGCAAAGGAGATCCTCGATGCGGTGAACAAGGCCGGCGTCGTGCATTACCTCAACCATAACTACCGCCGCGTGCCCGCGGTGGGGTACGCAAAGAAGCTCATCGACGACGGACGCATCGGCCGGATTTTCCATTGGCGCGGCGCGTACCTGCAGGACTGGATTACGGACCCGAATTTCCCGCTTTCCTGGCAGCTTCGCAAGGAATGCGCGGGCGGCGGCCCGCTGTACGATCTCACCAGCCATGCGATGGATCTTGCGCGGTATCTCATCGGCGAACCGGAGGCGGTGACCGCGGTCAATAAAACCATTATCAAGGAACGTCCCCTGCCGGGCGTGGGCGCAACCGCGTTTACCTCCGGCAGCGGCACGGATACGAGTAAAATGGCGCCGGTCGAGATCGACGACGCGTCGTTTGCTGTCGTGGAGTTCAAAAACGGCGCGCTCGGGAGCGTCGAGACCTCCCGCTTCGCAACGGGCTGCAAGAACTACAACTACTTCGAGGTGTACGGCAGCAAGGGTTCGCTGCGGTTTAATCTGGAACGCATGGACGAACTGGAGTTTCTTGATGCCACCGATCCCGGGCCGGAGCAGGGTTTCCGCACGTTGCCGGCGACGGACGGGGCTTTCCCGTATATGTATGCATGGTGGCCGGCGGGGCATATCATCGGCTACGAGCATACCTTCGTCAACGCGTTCCGTGACTTCCTCTTCGCCGTGGACGGCAAGGCCGCGATCAAGCCGGACTTCAACGACGGCGCGGAGATCATCCGTATCCTTACGGCGATACAGAAGTCCAGCGACGAAAAACGACGCGTGACCATCGACGAAATCAGATAGCCGCGTTGCCTCCTTTTCTTGAAAGAAAAGGAGACAAAAGAACTTCGGGGATGTGGAAAACGGAGAGGACAGAGGGGCATTCTTCTTTTCTCTGTGGATTGTCAACCCAAGTGCAACAGTTCACGAAGGAAAACTTCCTGCGGGGTTTCCCATTGCAGACATTTTCGAGGTCTGCTGTTGAGAAGCATAACAGCT
>Ga0116152_10001501_pt1 | contig 19160 bp, 6 predicted proteins | sample AD_UKC119_MetaG_FD_89894 | JGI IMG/M metagenome (GOLD analysis project Ga0116152, IMG submission 89894) | Active sludge microbial communities of municipal wastewater-treating anaerobic digesters from Hong Kong - AD_UKC119_MetaG | ecosystem: Engineered > Bioreactor > Anaerobic > Digestate...
ACAATTCTTAATGTACTTAATGGTTTTCTTGATATTTTATCATAAGGTCTTTGTAATATTCTTACATCTCTTATTGATTTAGCATTTCTTGTATTTTCTTTATAATTAAGATTTAAATTATATTCTGTATTAGTATTAGGGATCTGTTTAAATAAAATAAATTGTGGAGCAAAGTTACCATTTCTTAATTTAAAATCTTCCTTTAAACTATCAAGTAATTCTTTATATAATTCATTTTTAATATCAGCCTTATCTCCTGTAAATGTTTTTTCTGACAATAAAGATTTTACTAAAGCATTATCAAATATAGATACAAGTTCATTATGTACTTTATCCATACCTTCTAGTAATAAGGCTGCTTCTTTACTATTTAATTTTTCAGCAGCTTTAACTATACTATCTAATTGTTCTTTAGTTTCTATTTTGCCTTGATGAACAAATGGGGCTGATTCTTGAAAATTAGATATAGTTTTAGAATTAATAATATTTTCAAATAATTTTTTTATTCTTATCTCGTCTAATTCAAAAGATATAATGTCTTGAACTTTATTTTCTTTTATTCTTTGAAATAAATTTTCATATTTACTACCTCCATACGATTTTAAATAAATTGTAGCTTTTTTAGTAAGACTATTTATTCCAAATTTCACATTTAATATAGGGATTGTTTTATCTAATGTTTTTACTATATTAAATTCAAATCCATTTTGATTTATATTTGTTACTTTTGCTTCTTTAATAGTACCTGTTGAATTTACTAATTCAAATAAAGAACCTATTGTAAATGCAATATTTGAAACTTGTCTTGATACAGGTAGCATTTCTACTATTTGGTAAGTTCTTGGAATAAACCCTGTTTCTTTTGTAGGTCTTGCCCAAGTAACAATAAACATATTTTCTGTACTAGGATTAACCTTTTGTCCTTTAGTAATATGTTCATACCAATTTTTATTTCCAAATGTTTTTGATTTAAAATATTCATCTGGTTTACTAAATTCATTATTCTCATAAATAAATTGATCATCATCTAATGGAGATATAACTACAAATTCACCTTGTAGTTTGTCATAAAACATTACAAATGGAATATTTTGTATTCCTAATTCCATAATTATTTTTCCATTTTGATCTACTTGTACTATATTTAAAGGAATATCATATTCTCTTACATCTGGATTAGAATATTTATTTTCAAATACAGACTCTATTCTTTTTTCAATAGTCCATAATTCTTTTACATTATTTTGTAATTCTTTAGTATAATATTTATTAAATATATCTGTAACATCTAATGCATTATTATCTCCTATTTTATTTTCTACTTCTTTAGAAAATTCATCATATAAATCAGATAATCTTTGCATTTCTAATATCTCAGAATAACTAAGTTTAGAATTATCAGCTTTTATAGCTTTAGTTTGTAATAATTTAAGATGTTCAGGATTATGGAAATCAACCTTAATTGTTTTATTATCTGCTGTAACAAATACAAAATTTGATAATCCATATAAACTGGCAATAGTTTCTTTATTTTCTGCTATAAATACAACTCCTTTATTTGGTCTTGATACAGTTATAATAATTCCTTCAGGATTATGTTCTAAATAAGATTGTTGCCCTAAAGTTTCAAATGTCTCATGTTGTCTTCCGTTAATAGTATCTTTAATATAATTGGTTCTTTCTATAGGTTCTTCAGAGACCTTTACAGCCATTATTTTTTCAATGCCTGTTGCAGTACTAATCATTTTACTAAACCTCTCTAAACCTTCTTTAGACTCATCCAGCGGTCTTAATACCATACCATCAGATATAGTATCATTAGCTACAAAAGTTTTGCCTTCTTGTTTGTGAAATTTTACTTCATTACTTCTTCTTGGACTTTTAATGATTTTAATATTTTTACCATTTATTTCATCACCAACAGTAATCTCATTATTATTGTAGATAACTTCATAAAACCTATTACCATCTACAATAACATATTTTTGTCTATAATCATTAGTTAATATCCAGGCAATAGGTTTATTCTGATATGTTCCTACACCTTCGATAGTATCAAGAGCTTTGTAATTTTTATTACCGTCAATATTAATGTTTACTATTTGATTAAAAAGTAAACCTTTAGCTTTATCTTTAGATAAAATAAGTTTAGAAATAGAATCTATATTGTCCTTTACTTTTTGTAATTTGTCAGGTTCATTAGTATATTTTTTTAGTTGTTCAATAAAAATACCACCAATTTCTTGCACATTAGTGATTAAAATAATATCTTCATTATTTAGAATGTTTGTAAGCTCTTCAAGTCTTTTATTATAATCTTTTTTAGTTTCTTTATTATATAAACTTTTAGCAGCATTAGAAACATTAAGGCTAATGAGTTCTTGTGTTTGATTTGGTGTTGCATATATTTTAGCAATAGATTCATTTAACTGTTTCCAATTACCCATTGTAACAATACCAGGCTTTGATATGTTTAATCTATCATAAATAGCACCAAACACTTGAATAGACATTGCTAATTGATCTTGTGGTAAGTCTGCTTTTAGCAAATAATCCATTAAGTAATCCCAATTAGAAAATTGATTATCCATTGCTAAAAGCTCATGGAATATAGTCACATATTGATTATAAAAAGATTTGCAATCTGCCATATTTTAGCATTTAAAGTTTTTAATTTCTTTTAGTACGTTAAGAATAGTTTCTTCTGTTGCTACAAAGTTACTATTTTTTTTTGAATTAACAAGTATTTTTTCTGTACTTTCTACAAGAATAGCTGTATTTTGCTGTACTTGCTCTATAATACCTTCTGTTGATAATACATCTACATTTGTAATATCACTATCAGGAACAGATTCAACTTCTACTATAGTTCTTTCTTGTTCCATTAAATTAAAAAATTCTTGTTTTATTTCATTTACTATTTTGTCAATAGCCTTAGTACTTCTTTTATCTGTAATATTACTAATATCTTTTCCTGTATATTTTACAAGTCTTTCTAATATAACATTTTGTAAATATAATTTAGCATCTTCAATGTTTTCTATAGATGATAATAAATCTTCAGGTAATTCTTCTATTATTTGTTCTGCTTTTTTTCTAGCATAAGTTATATTAAGTTCTTCTGTAGATTGTGTTGGAAATAAGTCAGAATTTAAAGGAGTTTCTTTTTCTTGTATTTCTGAAGTCTCTAATACTTTTAATTCTGTATCATATTTAGCATTGATTTCTTCAATTAATAAAATATCAGGAATCACTTCTGAATTTGAAGTAACTTCTCCCATACTTTTAACAGATAACCTTTTTGTAGCATCTTCAAGTTTTGTAAATTCTTCTTTACTTATAGGCATAGAAGAAACCCACTCATTACTTTTTGCAGCAAGTTTTATATTATTTAATAACCTTTGTCCTGAAATTTTAGCAGATGTAATTGCTTGTTTTATTGGTGTGTTATTAATTACAATATCTCTACTCTTTTTTATCTCTTTATCTAATATTTGAGCTTTTTCATTTAAATTATCCGCATCAGAATTTAAAGCTATTATTTTTTCTTCATTTGTTTCCTTTGCTGCCTGTTCACTTTTTGCTTGAGCATCTTCCCTTAACTTATTTGCTTCTTCTATTTTAGATATAATTTCTTTTGAGTCTTCTGGTATTGGTTGTGTTAAATCATAAAGTGTCTCTATTTCTCTTGAAGATTCTAATTCTTCTCTTCTTCTTTCAATATCAGTTTTTTTTGCCTCAGTAGTTTTCTTATCTTGTTCTAATGCTTTTAATTCTGCATCGTATTTAGCATTGATTTCTTTAAATTTTTGTAAATCGTCTTGCTTTCTGAACTCATCCGTAACACGTTTTAAACCTTCTTGTTTAATCTCTTCATTAACTTCTTTTTTTAATTTACTTTCGTTTTCAGTAAAGGCTTTATTTATAGCTGTACCGTATATAACACCCCTACTGTCAGGTTTTACTCCAAGAGCAGTTAATTCATCAAATATAGTATCGTCTTTATCAATCCATCTTTTTTCAGGGTTTATATTACCATTTATATGATTTAAACCTTCTGTTAGCTTTTCTTGTACTTTATCAGAATTTCTTTTTTCTATAAATCTTTTTTGAACTTCACTTTGACTTATAGTGTTACCCTTTCTATTTAATATTTCTTCTTGTTTTCTTCTTTCAATATCAGCTTTTTTAGCTTCTATATCAGATTGTTCTACATTAGATGCTGAATCTAATTTTTGAATAAAAGCTTCTATATCAGAAGTTCTTTCTGTAAATATTGCCATTTCTCTATCAGATAATTCTTTATCTTCTATAATTTTACTAGCAATACTTTGTAATATAGAATCAGATACTTCATTATTATCTACAAATTTATCATATTCTTCATCAGATATAATTTCATCTACAGTATCTTTTAATTCATCTTCTTCAATGATATTAGGATTATCATCTTTAATTTCTATATCGGATTTTTTAAGTTTCTCTCTTTGTTTATCTACTAACTCTTTAACTTTTTCATCTTCATATAGTTTAGCTTCATTGGGAGCTAATTCCATATCTTTATTTAACTTAGCAGCTATTCTTATAATATCATCTGAAGTGATTGTATCTGGAGTTATATCAGGAGATATATCTTGTTTAGCAAATGTAGGATCTGTTTCAGATAATACTTTAACATCAAATGTTACAATAATATCTCCAACTTGTTTTAATAAATCTTCTATCTTTTTAATATCTTCTTCAAACTTAGATGGATCGACAATTAAAGAAATTAAATCTTGATATGCTTTATTATTTTCTAATTGTAAATTGAGCTGTTCTCTGAAGTTTTTATAATCTTCTTTCATTTTAGAATTCTTATCCATAATACTATAAATAGTATCCAACTGGAATACATAATTCATTTGCTCATTTGGATTAAGATTATAATTAGTTCCTGCAATTAGCTCTCTTTCTTTAGCTAATTCTGATTCTGATATGTTATATTTCTTTGCTAAATATCTTAAAATATTCCTATCCATTACTTGAATATAATATTCTAAGTTATTACTTACTATAAATTTAATATGTCCTTCGTGCATTCTCTTAACTACTTCTTGAAACTTTTCAGCATTATAAAGAGAATTATAACTATCCATTAAAGATTTAGTCTGATTGGTTAATTTAATAATATCAGATAATTTTATACTTGATTCTTGAAATGCTTTTTCTGATATTTCAGATAAACCATCTTCTTTATTTTTACTATTAATTATTTTTCTAAATAAATCTTTTACTTTTTTACTTTCTGTGTCATGTTGTAATACCTTACCAGTTTCTTCTTCTGTTATAGTTTCTCCTATAAATACTTCTTGTCCTTCTGAATTAGTAGTAAAGAATGATTGCCATGTTTTAATATCATCTTCTCTTTCTTGTAAATCTTTTAATTGTTCTTCATATTTAGCTTTTTCAGAAGCTGTTAAAGTTTGTAATTTTAAAGATTCTTTTATTGTTAATATTCTATTTTGTATTTCTCCTAATTCAGATTTAGAACCTTTTACAGAAGTTAATATATTAAAGGCATATTGAGAAGATGACTCTAATCCAGGTAATTTACTTATTTCTTCTTTTAAAGATTTAATTCTATCTGTATTTCTATCACCTTTAATTTTCATCATTGCTATCATTTCAATAGCTTCTTCTTGTTTTGCTCTTGTAATCATAGCTGCGTATTGATTCATGCTTTCTGGAGCAAATGCCATTGGATCAATTAAATTTTCAAATTCTTTTCTGATTTTGGTTACAGTGTCAGAGTATAACCCTACTTGTTTAGCAATTGATTTGGCATATTCTTGTGGGGTTTTATATTTAGTATCTTCTAATTTTATCCCCATAACCTTATTAAATTCATCAACTGTCATATCATCTGCCATATGTTCTATAGCTCTAATATAAGCATTATCTATACCTAATCTATTAGCAGCAATGGCAGCTTGTATCATCATATTATCTTTTCCATTATTCCATTCAAATTCACTATTAGCTTTTACAGCTTCATCCATTTGAATAGAACTTTTTAAAGTATTGACAAGTTGTGATACAGATGATTTATTATAATCAGCAGTCCAAGCAGCAACATTTACAGTTTCAATATCTTTTGCTCTTTGTGTTTCTGCTTGTCTTATGGGATTATTTTCTTTACCATATTGTCTATCAGCAGCATATTTTTGAGACTGTTCTAATGTAGTACCAATTATTTTAGTAGGTATTCTAATAACACCACCAGTCATAGCACCATGTATAAATACTTTCAATCCTTGTTTAGACCATTGTTCTCCTAAACCTTCTCCAAAAGCATCTGTAATAGATTTTTCAGCACCAGCATATTGAGCAGCATAATAGTTTTTCCAAGCTATATTAGAAGTTTCCTGCATTATTTCTTGCACACCTTCCATTACATCAAACTTGAGAAAATCTTTTCTAAATATTTTAGCAGCTTCCCATGAAGCTTTTTTCCAACCAAATTCTTTTCCTATCTTAGCAACTGTTTTTACACCTCCAAATAAGTTTTTAGTATCAAATACTTTTAATGCTCTCTTTTTACCTGTAACTCCTACAATACCTTCACCTGCTTCATTTATAATTTGCCTTGTAAGCCACGATTTATGCATTGGAAATTTATTAAATAAAACCCCAAATTGTATTTTATTACTTGCTAATAATACAGCCATGTTAGTTTGATAATTAGCTGTAGCTGCTTTTAAAGCATTATCTTGCATTAATGAGAAGTCTAATCCATTAGGACCTTCTCCATAATTATCATGATAATCTTTAAGCATAAAATCTAATGTTTCACCATAAGCACTAATAGCTTCAAATGTAGCTTCTGTCGATGCCATGTTAAATTCATTAGCCATTCTTTGAACACCTCTAATACCCATACCAGCCATTGTAGCAATACCATACCCAGCTTTACCTGCTTTAACAATTCTTTCAGCTTGTCTTACACCAGAACCAATCACAGGTATTCCTTTGGCAGCATTTAAAAAAAACTCACCTGCTGATTTAGATTTTAATATATTTTTTACATTAAAAGTCATCATATCTAAAGCATCACCAATTACTGCTTTACTAGCATTACTCATGTTAGTAAGATTTTTACCTGTTTTGGCTAAATTATCAACTTTGCTAGCAGTTTTAGTAGTAATTTTAGCAATATCATCCATGTGACCTACTTTAAATATTCCTTTAAAGAAATCATCTACATGTGTTAATCCTAATTTAGCACCAAATTTTGTAGCAGTAGCTCCAAATGTACCAGATCCTCCACCAGCAGTTAATGCTGTAATACCAGCATCTACTAATAATTCAGTAGCAAATGCTGCATATGTACCCATAGCAAAACCTGCATTAGATACAAATTCAGATATACCAGACTTATTAAAAATACCATCTTCTTCTCCATAAGGAACAAAGACTTTATTTTTAAGCATGTCTTGTTGATCTTTATAATGTTGGGCATACATCTCAGATTCAGAGGGAAGTAATTTATCCATATCCCAATTAACCAAAGCATCTGCCATTCTTCCATAATCTTTCCAATAATCAACAAAAGTATTACCAAATCTAGTAGCAAACCCATCAAATCCTTTTGTTAAAGCTGTACCCCATGTTTCTTTTGCAACCCATCTATCATGATTACTTTCATCAAACGGATTAAAAGTCATAGGATTAAAGTCTTTTTGATACCTATATGGATCAACTATATTAGGATCTACTAAACTAGCTCCTGCATATTTTTTAGAAGATTCTGCTGCTATATTATCTACATTCTGCAATCCATTATTAATTACAGATAGCATATCTTGTGTGAAATCTAGTTGTGGCATATCTTAAAAAGGTATTATTTCTTCTGCTTGATATTGATTATTTAATGCTGTTTTTTTACTAGCGAGATAATAAGTTTCCAATTGACTAACAGTAGCCTTTAAAGCTACTAAACTTTCTTGAGGAGTACTCTCATTCCTAGATTGTTGTCCTTTTGTCCAACTACCATTAGGATTTTGAAAAGCATATTCCATTGTATATCCACCATTGTTATTAGCTTTTATAATATATTTAAAACCTTGTGCTGATATAGCAGGATCACTTTCAATAAAGTGATATTTATTATTAAGCATTTCACCCCACTCACCACCTAACATTGTTGAAGGTAGTTGAGATGTATTTTTAATATTACTATAAGTATCTCTTAAAATACCTATTGACTCAATTGCTGATTCATCTACTTTAAATGTAATACTTCCTGATTTAACATTTTTCTTATCTTTAGATTCACCAGGTTTTAATGAAAATATATAAGATTTATCTACAGGGTCATAAGCTACATCTATACTATTACCAAATTCTGTAGAAATTACTTCAGGATTTTTTTGAAACATTTCTATAATATCATCAATATCATCATCATAACTACCAGTACCTTTAAATGTATTTGGTTTTATAATATCTTCATTTAATAACCTACTTATACTATTTGGATTGCTCACTACTATATTCTGAATTTTAGTAACAGCTACACCAGACATAATATCATCAGGAGCTATTTTATCTAAAATACTTTTTTGAGCATCTGTCAATTGAGCAGTATTCATTATTGGATTTCCATTTGGAGTAAATCCAACTATATTCATTGAACTTAAATAAAACATTCCACTACTCATCATTTCTGGACCAGCTTTATCCCAAAAGGCATATGTATCATTTAATATTTGTAAATTATTATCTACAGCTTCTTTTGTAGATACTAATCCTTTATATAAATCTGCATTAACATTTACAGCATTTGGGTTTTTTTCGATTATTTCAGAAGCTTTTTCATAAATAGCTGTGTTTAAATAATTTAAATATTCAGCTGCTCCAGCACCATTTGGTATAAATACTGGAGCTTCTGCGTTTAAACCCAAATCTATAATCATTTGTTTTATTTTACCAAGATTTTCTTTATTCCAATAAGGTAAAATTCCTCCTTTGTCAGCATATTCTTTTAACCCATTAAGAGTTTGTTGATAATTAGTAAATGTATCTAATGATAATTCATCATCTCCGCTATTTATTCTAATAATCATGTTTAATAAACCATCATCAGAGTTAATTGTAGTATTATATAAATTATTTTCAGCATCTACTCTTGTTTGTTCTAATATATCAGCTTTAAATAAAGTTTTATCTGATGTATAATTTCCAACTTCTGTAACACTATTAACTCCTGTTTTTGTATAAGTACCATCTGCATTCTGTTTAACTCCTTCTGTATCCATTTTATATTGCATCTCAGTATTAAACTTATACATGTCAAATTCTAATCTTTGAGCGTGTCTCCAATTAGTTTGTGATTCTTTATATTTGGTAAGCCAAACATTATCATCTTTTATAGATTCTTCCATAGTAGCCATAGCTGTAGAAGAAGCCCATTTTTGTATATGTTGATCTTTAGCACTATTACCAAAATAATAAGACATATTAGATAATATATAAGAAGGATCTTGTAGTTTAATTTTTTCTAAAGCAGCATTTTCTGAAATTTTTTCTAATGTTGCTAATTCTTGTTGTAATGCTTGATATTCTGGATATTTACTAGCAGGTACACCATTTATCCCAGCTTTAATCAAATCTTGTTTAAATATATTTAATTTAGTAGATGTATTCTTATAAGCCTCATTATAAGCTAACTCCTTTTGTGCTTCTTTATCTGCAAGTATTGGTGCTAATTGTTCTGCTACATAAGCCTGTGCTGATTTTCTATCTACACCATAAGTATCCATAGTATTTCTAATAGCAGTTTCAGTTTGTACTCTGCCCATTACAGCAAATTGTTCATCATACTGATCTCCCATTTGCATTTGCGCCCATGAGTTAAAATAAGGAATAGACATTGGACCATTCTTAGTCTCTATGATATAACCATCTCCTGTAACATTAGATGCTTTAATACTAATACCAGCATCTTTCATTTTCTTATCTAAATCACCTATATAATCTCTATAAGCAACATGTTTAACAGGTTTAATTTCAAATATAGAACCATCATTTCTATGAGCTTCTTGCATATTTAAATCTGCATAACCCATTTCCATTTCTGAATATCTATTATATAATTTTCTTACCTCAGGATCTGTACTATTTTTAATAGCTTCCATTTTACTTCTTTCAGAAGCCATTGCTTTAGTATAAGCCATATCATATACAATAGCTTTATCTTCTGAAATAGGATTCATTACATCTAATGCTTTGTTAATATTTTCTCCTTTTGATAAATCTAAATTAGTAATACTTTTAATATTATTTTCTAATTGTTTAAAAGCATATTCTCTTTGTTCCATATTTTCAGGATTAGTAAGAGCAGCATATTTAAGATTATCATAATGAGATTTAGCAATATTAAACCCTCTATCATATTCAGCCTGTCTTGTACCCATAACTGTAGTTAGAAAACTCCAATCAGGTGTATATAAATTCATTTGTCCAAAGGGACTGCTATTCATTGGTAAGAAATTTGCCATATTAAATTCCTATATAATCGTTAATATTAAATGCTCCTCCAAATTGTTGTGTTGATAATCCTTGAGCTTCTGCATAATCTTGTTCTGTAGAATTATTGCTTTTCTTTTTATTAGCTGATATTTGTTTTAGTAAAAAGTTTTCTGCAAATTCAGGAGTAAATCCTTTTCCAATTAATTCATCATAATAAGATTTTAAAGCATCTGTAGAAGGTATTGGATTTTGTGAATTACCCATACCATAAGGATTATTGTAAGTATTATATTCATCTATAGCTCTACCATTACCAGAGAATTGTACTGCTCCTGTAATATTATCAGTATGAACTTGTGGAAATAATACTTGCTCCATCATTTGATCTTTATTGAAATTATGCCAACCTTGATTATAAGCACTGATTATTCTCCATTTTTTGAGACTTTTGGCTTTATCCATATTCTCATTTAAAGTAGCCATTTCTGCTATATATTTTTGTCTGGCATTTTCATTTGCCATTATTTCATTATTTTCAATAGCAGCATTTTGTTGATATGCTTGATTTACAATACCTACATTAGCATTTTCTACATTGGCTAATACATTAGCAGCATTTTGAAATCCTTCTCCAGATGCTGCTAAAGAAGCTGACAACGCTATTTGTGGATCAACAGAATTTTCTAACATATATTGATACCTTGCCATTTGTTCTTGATTAGCTGCAAGTTGTCTTGTAGGATCTAATAAATCATATCCAGGAGTTACTAAATTAACTTTACCTTGTACAGGTTCATATCTATTAATAGGATCTGTAATAGCTCCTACAAAATTAGTAATATCTGGTGCAAACCATGTATCTAATACTGGTTTTTCTTTATCAAAATCTTCTCCAGGTTCTACTTTATCTACTGTAAAAGGATCTCTTTTATCTTCAACTGGTGGTTCTTTAGTTTCAACAATAGAATCTTCAGTAACAGATGCATCTCCTGCTTTTCTTATTACTTGTCCAACAGTAGTATTACCATAAGTTAAATCAAAATGACTTATATTTCCTTTAGCATCCCACGTCTCATCATCTAATCCTATTGGTGTAACTTCTAAATTTCTTTTTTTAAATTTATCAGCATGTTTTTTATCTCTTGATGTAATTGCAGCAGCTTGATAAGCTGATTGAAATATAGCAGTTTCGGCATCATTCATAGGTGTAACACCTAATGAATTAGCTACTTTATTATAATAATAATTTCTACCACCTGTCCAATTATCCCAATTAGCGTCTTGCGTTAAATCACTATCTTCTAATAAAGATTGAATTTTAGAATTATCTTCATTACCTTTTTTTAAAATTTGAATAACTTGTTCTTTAGTTAAATCTTTAGGCGGTATTAAATCTTTATGTTTTGCTGAATGTTTATTATATCCTTCTGTATAAGTTTTAATAAACTCATTATAAATGTCATCTTGTAATTCTTCATCTTGATCTATAAAAGAATTAAACTCACTTGTGGTTTTATATAAATCATTTTGAGTATAATCTTTTAATAATGGGTTTTCTTTAGATTTATATGAATAATAACCTCCCTGTGGATTTGGCACACCTATTATATATTCTCCATTTTGCGTATCTACAATCAAATCTTTAGATTGAGTACGTCTTAATGTACCATCTGCATTATAATAATATGTCACATTATTATCAGTTATTTTATATAACCCCTTACTTGTTACAGTAGCCTCTACACCATTTATAAAAGATTTTCCTTCTTTCTCTTCTATAGTAACTTTATTTTTATTATCTGGCATATTAATCTAAATTTTCAAATGTTGCGTTTGATTCAATGTATGTAGTTTTCTTACCGTTGTAAGAAGATGTTCCTGTAGAAGTATTTATATTTTGTTTTGGTGGAATATTTACACCTTTGTTTTTCAAAAATAAATCATATTCTTCTTTATTATTAATATTAACTCCTTCTAATTGTATTGGATATGTAGTTGGATATTTAATAGAAGGTTTAACAGGAGTGTTAGGATCATTTTTATATTGATTTACAGGAGTAGTTTTTAACTTTGATCTATAATCAAAATCAGAAGATATATTAGAATCTGATTTATTTTTTGAAGTGTTCCCCCAATTATAATAATAATTTGAAGGTGCACCAAAAAGCCAATTTGTAAGATCACTTCCCATTTTAATAGGAGCTGTAAAAAAATTGTCCATAATATAATCAGTAGCTACAGGTAGTTGTTTATTCCAAAAATTACTAATATTTTCAGAACGCTGTTTATTTCTATCATAAGGTTCTGTTGGATATTTTTCACTACCATCTTGAGCTTTAGGCAACCATCCACCATCTTTCATCTGTGGTTGTTGTTCTTGTAATCCTGCCATAACATTAGCAGCAAAATCAGGAACTCCATTAGGCATACCTTTCATTGATTCCTGTACTATTGCCAATTCTGCTAATTTCTTTGTGTTATTCTTTAACATCTCATTAGCTGTCTTTTTAGAAATATCATCAGTATCTTCACTTTTTAAAGTATCAATAAATTCGTTTATTTGATATTTCTTAGATATTTGAGCAGGAGTATAACCTTTCTTATTACCACCCATGCCAAAGTATTTAAGTAATTCTGGATCTGTTATTCTAAGTTTTGCTGTATCTGAAAATATAAAAGAACCATCTGGTATATTAACAGGCATTCCGCCTTCACTATGCCTTTTACCTTGAAATGACATAAGTTCTAAAAATCCATCTTGATTAATATCTCCTACTACTGATTCCCCACCTTCCACTTCAATTGAAGCTTCTTTTCTAGGTACAGCTTTTATTGTATTTTTAACACCTTCTTTAGGTTTTGATTCTGATGTTGCCACATTATTATGTACAAGAGCATAATCTTCTTGATCTCCTGTTCTTGGTGCTTTTTTAATTCTTACGTTAGGCATATAAATAAAGTTTATTTACTATTACAAAGATAGTTATGAATTTTTATTACAAACACATTGTCGTTTAATTCTAAACGCTTCACAGGTTTTGTAACCGCCACCTCTGCGTTCGTTAAGTCGTCTAAACTCCTACGACCTTCTTTTAAAATATTATTTGCTGCAAGCAAATCTCTCTGATTAACACATCCACAAGTAGGACAAACCCACCTTCTATCTGATAATTTTAAATTATTATTTTTAAATCCACACACACACGTCTTACTACTTGCAAAAAATCTATCTATTTTTACAATATCTTTTCCATACAACTCAGCTTTATAAAAAAGCATTGAAACAAATTTATTCCAACTAACATCGCTTATTGCACCAGCAAGACAATGATTTTCCATCATTCCAGCTACGTTTAAATCTTCAATAAATATTCTATCGAAGTCATTAATTAATTTAGTAGAATAATTATGTAAAAACCAATCTCTTTGGTTTGTTATTTTCTGATGTAGTTTGGCAATTTTCAACCTACATTTGTTTCTCCTATTACTACCTTTTTGTTTTCTGGAAAGATATTGTTGCATCCTGCGTAACTTAACTTGGTTTTTGCTAAGAAACTTCGGATTACTAATTTCAACACCATCTGATTGGGTACTAAATGTTTTAATACCTAAATCAATTCCAATCTCCTTATTGGTCTTAGGTTTATGATTTACTTTTGTTTCAATTAGAATAGATGCAAAGTATTGTCCTGATGGATTTTTACTGACAGTAACTGACATTAATTTTCCTTCGGGTAATTTTCTATCAACCACCATCTTTACCTTACCAATCTTTTCTAATTGAATTTTATTTCCAATTACTTTGAATTTTTGATTAGGCAATCTAAATGATTGTCTATTGTTTTTCTTTTTAAAAGAAGGAAATCCTATTTTCTTTTTTCTTGATTTGTTAAATAATTGTTTTTTATATTCTTTAAAGTCAATTTCTTTTTGCTGAATGGCAGCAGCACTAATTTCTTTCATCCATTCCATTTCATTTCTTAATTCTGTACTACTTTTAAATTCAGGTTTTGGATTTGTTTCTTTGTTATATGTTTTGAATGTTGCAACTTGGTTATTCCAAAAATAACGCACACTTCCCATTGTCTTATTTAACAACGTTTGCTGTATTTTATTTGGATACAATCTGTATTTATATGCAACAAGTTTATTCATCAACAACTTCTTTAATTATTTTTTTCTTTCTTCTTTTAATCCAAAACCTATTTTTATAGTTACACTTGAAACTTTATAACCTCTTGTTTTGTAAGTTTTGTTCTCATAAATTATATACTACAAAGATACAAAATTTATTTTAATTTTACAAGTTTAATCTAGCATTTCTATCTCACCGCCATTTTTTAAGATATAATCTATCTCTTCTTGTGTAAGATTATACTCCCCACCTTCTTGATATTTTGATTTTTTATAATTATCATAATCGTCAGAAAGAGTTTGCATAAGTGCTTTGGTTTTAACATTTACCTCATCTGCATATCCGTTTATAATTGGAGTATAAACAGGTCTATCATTGGACCTTAATCGGCTTTTAAAATATTTATCATTTTCAAAAAACATTGAATCACCAGGTTCTGTAGCATACATGTATAAAGATGGTATATTGTGAGAACTCCTTAAATCTTGTGAACCATTATCTCCGAATATTTGATATTGAGTAGGTCCATTGCTAGCACTACTGTAATCAAAAGCTCCTATGTTTTTTAAATTTGGATTTTCATAATAATCATTAAAACTTTTTACAGAATTTGGTACAGCACTTATAGTATTCCTCATTGAATGTAAAATAATAGGTGGTATTTGATCTTTAGGTATCCAACTATATTTATTTTGGTCTTGATTCAATGGAACGCCCATTATGGCACTGTTTTTATCTACTCTAATTTCTCTTACTGTACCTGCTTCTTGATATTTCTTTTTAGTTCCACCACATTTAGCACTAGCCATTCCAGTACCAAAATCTTGAATATGACTATTAGCTACTAAACCATAATTAGAACCAATACCAACATTAGGAGTGTACATTCCATAAGGATTAGTAGGATTAATAGGATTATATCTTTGATCTGAATTACCAGTTCTCATTAACATTTGATTATATTCTTTTTCTTGATCTCTTGCTGACAATACATCATTAAAGTTTTGAAATCCTACTAAAGCATTATTAGCAATCATAAACCCTAAAGCATCATCATTCATTGATGTTATTGTAGAATTATCTTTAGATTCATTTTGTTCTTGTTGTGTTGTAGTAGAAGGTTGTATATTTTTTAAATATGGATACATACTATTAAAAGTAATATTAAATGCTTCTGGATTTAAAAATTCAGGATTCATTTGATTCATAGAAGTCATATCCATTACTCGATCTCCTTGTTGATATTTTTTCATACCTCCTCTTTTAAATTCAACAGGACCTATTGTATTTTGTCCTGGTGCATTATACCAATTGTTAACAGTATTATCTTTATTAGGAACAGTATAAGATGCTTTACCTGTCATATTATCAGCAGTTAAATCAGGATGTTGTGTTTGCCAATCCCAAGTAGGAATGTCTGAAGAAGGTTTTACAATTTTTGTTACATCTTTACCTTCAGGAATATATGGAGTTGATACTATTGGTTTTTCTTTAGGATCTTGTACATGAATTTTATCTTTGCTAAACAATTTAGCATACCCTAAATAACTACCTGCTAGTCCTGATGCTAATCCTGATATAGCTTTTAATCCTGAACCAAACCCTGTATCAGGTAAAGCCCATGTCATATTACGTGGATTTGATACTGCATTTAATCCTAAAGCTGTTGCATTAAACTTATTATCAAAATTAATATTATCAGCATAATTATGTCTTACTGTAGTACCATATTGATATTGTCGCATCTGTTCTTGTTGTGGCATAGCAGCACTTATCATTTGTATTGCTTCTTGTTCACTTACACCTTGCTTTTGCAATTCTTTAACAAGTTGTTCAGGAGTTACTCCTTGTTGTAGAGCCTCTTGAATTTTCTTAATTATTTCTTCATTCATTTCTCCTCCTTCTTGTTTTTTCCATTTATTAGCATTTCTAGCAAAATTAGCTCTCTTTACTGTAGTAGAATTAAAGTCTTCTTTATTTCTTAATACATAATTAGTATATTCTTGTACTCCCATATTAGCTCTATTAGCTTGTGCTGTGAATTTACCTTTATTTGCTGGATTAATATGAATACCACCTTGTTGCATATAAGGTATTTCTAATACAGTATTACCAGGAAAGTGATAATCTTCATTAGGCATCATCCATTTAACATTACCATATTCATCAATACCTATAATTGGAAAATCAACTCCTTTCATTGATATATTTCCCGATGGTATAATATTATAAGGATTATTTCTATCAGGACTATTTCTTCTATAACCTTCTGTTGAATACATTATCTTGGACTATTTAAAAGTTTATTATTAGCTAATTTAAGCACCATTTTAGGCATTATTCCTCTTTCATTTCTACCTACCCTTCTCAATAATAAATTATTACCATAATGTCTAAATTTTTTACGTTGTGTGACAGGTTTTAAATAATTAATAGCAGTATTTACAATTCTTCTATCTATACCATTTGCACTAGTAATAAATAATCCTCTACCATCATGTGAAAATTCACCTCTATCTGCTACTATATCCCAAAATTGATTAAATCTATATTTATTTTCTTCTTTAGAACAAAGTATATCATAATGTGGTGGAGCATTAACATACTGAGGATAAGTCATCATTGTATATGGATCGTTCTTAGGTCTGTTAACCAAATATAACCATCCTGATATTTGTTCTGAATTATGTATTAAAGCTCTATCAAAATTTTCATCTAATTTATGAGTTTTGTCGTATTCATGTTGAGCTAATGCAAAACATTCTAATTCATATTCTACATTTCTTAATGTAGTAATTTGATTAGGTGTTACAATAGGATAGTCTATTTCCCAATAAGATGGTTGATTATAGTAAGTACAAAAATCATCATATCTTTCATTATGTTTCCATAAAGTCTTACCTGTGTCATAATTATAACTAGTAGAAGTATTTAAATCAAGTTGTGCTGATAAAACAGGATCTGTAGTATAAAAATGTTTTAATGATGGTATTACTAAAGAAGGAATCCATGTATGAAAACTAATCCATTTTTTAGATTTAGGATCATAACTTGCTACCCATGAAGCATCTTCAAAATATTGTGTATTATATAATGTAGATTTAAGTCCTGGTGTATTTTGACTTACATTTGATACTAATGGTGAATTATCTTCAAAAGTATAAGTATTATATCTTGGTCTGTGATCTTTCTTTATAAAATATAATAATTCATATTGAGGATCATAAATAGTTTGACATGCTACACCTATAATAGGATTATCGTAATGTGGATAATTTGGATATGTTTGTAACATTTGGGAAGGTAAATTTTCATTAAACCAATATTTCATACCATTTCTGGTAATTTCTTCTGGTTGATTACCTGCATATTGAAATATTTTACCTGATTTTTGTGATATCCAAAATAAACCAAATGGTGTATTCACAGCTGATCTAGAAGATATACATTCACCATATCCAATAGAATCATCAGCATTAACCATTGTTTGCTCTACATTTGCGAATAAACCCCCATCACCTATAGTAAATTTATTACCACTTTGTGATTGCAATTGATCTACTCCTTGAAAGAATATAGGTTCTTTATCTTCAAATAATATAACTGTACCAGTAGCATTTAAAGACTTCATTACAGATACTTTCCCTTTAAAATCTTTAAAATTTAATGGTAAATAATTTCTCCAATTATCTCTTTTAGATCCTTCTATCTGTTTTAAAGAATATACTACTCTTTTTGGTAAATATTCAAAGCAAGTTGTATAAAGTAAAGGATTGTAATCTCTTGGTAATATTTTACCCCAAGAAGCAAATCCACTGAATAATTTGGATACACTTAAAGACATGTCATATTTATAATAAATACTTTTTGTAATTAAGTCAGATCTAAACATCATATCAAGATTGGTAAATTCATTTTCATAATGACTATCATGGAACTTTTCCCAAGAATCTTCACCATAATCTCTATAAGCTAAATTGATTTCAGATTCAACAAAGAAATCTCTTACACCATTATAAAATAAATAAGCATAAGAATTTTTCTTTATTAGATATCCCTTATCTGATATTGGCTCTGGTTCGTCCAAATTAAAAAAATTATGTGGTAATGCTATTACTGGTTCTTCTCCAAAGTATGTGTTTGGATCATCATTATCTGGATCACCATTATTTGGGTCATTATTCCAAGAACCAGTTATCCATTCTCCAATAGCATCAAAACTAACTTTAGTATCAGATAAATCATATAAATTTGTATCTACCCAATAAGCTGGCACAGGACCATTTACATAATTTCTATAATTAAATTCTGTACCATTTGGTTGATCAAACATCCATGTATTAAAAAACATATATGGGTTTTTTTCTGTATATCTGTTTATATAAGTATCTCCACCAAATATGACATTTGTACTTGTAGGTTTACTTTCAGCTACATATATACAATGATTAGTTGGTAATTGAACTATAGAATCTAATTGTCCATATTGATTTTGATAATCTATTTTTATTGC
>Ga0116152_10001502_pt1 | contig 19158 bp, 13 predicted proteins | sample AD_UKC119_MetaG_FD_89894 | JGI IMG/M metagenome (GOLD analysis project Ga0116152, IMG submission 89894) | Active sludge microbial communities of municipal wastewater-treating anaerobic digesters from Hong Kong - AD_UKC119_MetaG | ecosystem: Engineered > Bioreactor > Anaerobic > Digestate...
CAGCACCGCTGCCTGGCCCGGCTCGTCCTTGACCACCTCCTCGCACAGCAGCGCGATGAGCGGCGAGTCCCATTCCGTGTGCGACATCGACAATACCGGCGGCAGCGCACGCAGCAGCCGGTCGCTGATATCGCTCAGATGTTCATAGGCCCCGACGATGAACACCGTGTCGCCAGCCGGATCGTTGCCCCAGGTACGCACTCCATGAGTCATCTGTTCGCGCACGGAGTTGCCAGCGGGATCGCAGCAGTTCTGGCCGGGCTTGACGATAACTGTCGGTTCCGTCGTCGGGCCATCGGCCATTGTGTAGTGCGCCGGTGCCCGCGTCACGGCGATGTCGCCCGGGCCGATGGCGAACGGCTGCCCCTGATCGGGAATCACCCACAGCGTGCCCGCGATGCCCGCGATCAGGGTCAGCGGCGATTCCGCCACGATCCGCAACGACCATGGCGAACTCATCACATTACGCAGTGCAAAAGCGCCGCGCGCACGCGGTGCGCCCAACAGACCGCCGAGACTATCCACCGCTCGATTGTAGACGAACTCGTATGGATCTGATCGCAGCGCGCATGGTGCAGAGCCCGCCCCACGCTTACCGTGAGTTCATTGCGGAAGGAGACAACCATGAACCCATCGACAATCCATCACAAAGATGCCGACGGCATCACCCTGATCACGGGCGGCACCGGCAAGACCGGGCGACGCATCGCTGAGCGGTTGCAGGCGCGCGGCGTCAGCACGCGGATCGCCGCACGCTCGTCCGAGCCCTCATTCGACTGGCATCGGCCGGACACGTGGCCAGCCGCGCTCGCAGGCGTGTCGGCGGTCTACATCGCGTACGCGCCTGATATCGCCGTGCCTGGTGCCACAGAAGTCCTGCGCAGCTTCATCGAGCAGTGCGTGACACGACGCGTGCAGCGCGTGGTACTGCTCTCAGGTCGTGGCGAGGCCGAAGCACAAGCAGCAGAACGCATCGTGCAGGAATCCGCGCTCGAGTGGACCATCGTGCGCGCGAGCTGGTTCATGCAGAATTTCTCCGAAGGCGAGTTCATCGACATGGTGCAGACCGGCGTGCTCGCCCTGCCGGCGGCCGACCTGCCGGAGCCGTTCATTGATGCGAACGACATCGCCGACGTGGCGGTGGCGGCGCTCACGGAGCCCGGTCACGCCTACGAGCTGTACGAAGTCACCGGCCCGCGGCTGCTCACCTTCACGGAACTCGCGCGCGAGATTTCCCGCGCCGCCGGTCGCGAGGTGCGCTTCGTTCGAATTTCCGACGAAGCCTTCCGGCGGGAACTCGCCGATGCCCGGGTTCCGGCAGACATCGCCTGGCTCCTGCCCTATCTCTTTTCCACGATCCTCGACGGCCGCAATGCGCATCTCGCCGACGGTGTGCAACGTGCGCTCGGCCGCGAGCCTGCCGACTGTGCGTCGTTCGCACAACGCATCGCAGCTCGCGGCAGCTGGAAGGCGGCCGCCTGATCGTGCCGCAATCGACGGCGGTGGTCGTGGGATTGACGTCCGGCCAACCGTAGGCGCTAAATCCAATGTGGGTCACGGGAGGTGTCCGCGATTGCAGCGAGTTGCTGTTTGAGGCGCGTCGGCGGGATTGCCGTGTTGACGGCGGCGGCGCTCGCGCTGTCGGCCTGCGGCGGTGGTGGTAGCAGCGGCGGCGGTTCACCGCCCGCACCGCCGATACCCGCGCCTGTCGTCAGTCTGGTTGCGCAACCGGCGACAGTCGGCCGCAACGGCACGACGACCCTTACCTGGACTTCGACCAACGCGACTTCCTGCACCGCATCCGGCGACTGGAGCGGCTCGCGTGATGCCAATGGTTCGGCCACGCTCGGTCCGCTGGCGGCCAACGCCAGCTACTCGATCAGCTGCACCGGCAGCGGCGGCTCCGGGAGTGCCAGCACGACTGTTAGTTTCTCGCCGGTGCCCGTCATCACGCTGACTGCGACCCCGCCGCGCGTGTTGTTAGGTGGCATCAGCACACTCAACTGGACGACGACCGACGCCACGAGCTGCACCGGAACGGCCAATGCCACGCTGTTGCCGCTGAACGGTTGGTTGGGCGCACAACCCACCAGCGGCAGTTTCACGACACAGCCGATGAGCTCGCCGACGGAATTCATCCTCGAATGTACGGGCCCTGCAGGTACGTCTCGCGCAACGGCACGCGTGGAAGCGACGCCAGCCGGCTCGATCTTTTTCTTCGGCGTGCCGTCGTCAGTGTATTTTCAGGATGCGGTGACGTTCCGTTGGAGCGGCTCCTTCGTCACCGACTGTGTCGCCTCGGGCGCCTGGAGTGGTCCACGACCCGCGAACGGCGAATTCACGACGCCGCCACTGACGGCGAACACGTCTTACACGCTGACTTGCACCGACGCAGCGGGCCCGGTAGTCAGAACGCTCGACATCGTGCCCCAGGTTCGGCCGCCACCCACCGTGCAGCTGTTCGCGACTCCCGCCAGTCTAACGGCTGGCACGTCTGGCATGCTGCAATGGTTCTCGACGCTGGCGGATTCCTGCGTGGCCTCCGGCGCCTGGACCGGTCCTCGGTCCACCTCCGGCTCCGTGGATGTCGGGCCCGTCAATGCGACGTCGACTTACACGCTGACCTGTACCAATACCGCGGGCTCCAGTGCGGCGTCGGCTACGATCACCGTCACAGGGCCTAACCAGCCGCCCATTGCCGACGCCGGACTGGATCGGAACGCAAGCTGGGGTGACATGGTCAACCTGATTGGCAATGGCAGCGACCCTGGCGGCTCGGTTGCTGGTTACCAGTGGAGCCAAGTGGCAGGTCCGGTTGTCTCGTTAGCCGGTTCGAACACATCGTTTGCCACCTTCCACGCACCCCGCGTGACGACCAGTACAGTGCTGCGTTTCCAGCTCGTCGTCACTGACAACCTGGGCGTTCCCAGCGCGCCGGACTTCATGGACGTCGTCGTGTCGCCTCCTCCGGGCGGCGTCGTCACCCTACGGGGCAATATCACCTATGAGCGCATCCCGTTCTCCGCCACGCTCGGCAATGGCCTCGATTACAATGCCATCCGCCGCGAGCCCGCTCGCGGCGTCACGGTGGTGCTCATCGATGTGTTTACTGACGCCGTCTATGCGCAACTCCCGACCGATGGCAGTGGCGCTTATACGGCCGAGGTGCCCGGCAACAAGACGCTACGACTCGAGGTTCGCGCGGAGCTCGTGCGCAGCGCGCCGGATCCGTTGCCGCACTGGAACATCCAGGTGCGCGACGGGCACGGCAGCTTCGCGTTCCTGTACGGCGTGGCGAGCGCCTCTTTCTTGAGTGGCGGCGGCGCGACGCAGGACTTCAACATTCCCGCCGGCTGGGATCCGGTCACGCGCCGGCCCAACGGCGCGCGTCAGGCGGCACCGTTCGCCATTCTCGACACGATTTATCGTTCGATAGACAAGATCCTGACCGTGGCACCCACCGCGGACTTGCCGCGCCTCACCATCGACTGGTCGCCCAGCAATCGCGCCGGCGAGACTTTCTACGATGACGAGAACGGTGCGGACACACGCTTCATTTCACTCTCGGGCGAAGCCGACTTCGACATCGACGAATACGATCCACACACCATCGCGCACGAATTCGGCCACTACATCGAAGATACCTTCGGGCGCTCCGACAGCATCGGCGGGCAGCACGGCTTCGGCGACACGCTCGATCCGCGGGTCGCCTTCGGCGAGGGTTTCGGCTATGCCTTCGCGGCGATCGTGCTGGACGACCCGCAGATCCGCGATGCGATCGGCCCCGGCCAGTCGAACGAAACGTACTTCAACGTCGAGACCGACGGCCTGGTGAACGAAGGCTGGTTCAACGAGAGCTCGGTGCACGAGATCCTCTGGGATCTGTACGACAGCAGCAATGACGGCAGCGACAGCCTGTCGCTCGGACTCGCGCCACTCTGGGCGATCCTGACAGGCCCGCAGCGGACGACCGAATCATTCACGACGATCTTCCAGTTCGCTGCGGCCCTGAAGGCCGCCAACCCCGCGGCTGCCGCCCAGATCGACGCGATCATCGGCGGTGAGGCGATCGTCGCGCCGACGATCGAGCCGTTCGCATCGACCGAGACGAATGCCGCGCAGTCGACCGACGTGCTGCCGGTCTACACGCCGATCGGCGTCGGAACCGGCGCTGTCAGCGTCAAGAGCATCGATCGCTTCGGTACCTACAACAAGCTCTCAAACCGGCGCTTTCTGCGACTGCAGTCGGCCAGCACGCAGCGCGTGCGCATCACCGCGAACACACCGGGCACACGTGATCCCGATGTCGTGGTCTGGTCGCATGGCCGGCGTATCGCCGTGGGCATCGTCGATGGCAACGAGGACTTTGCCGTGGATCTCAGCCCTGGCACGTATATCCTCGAAACCTACGACTGCGGCAACGCCGAATGCGCCGGCGGCGGCACCGGCACTTTCGATATCAGTATCGCGGTCACGCCGTTTTGAGTATCCGCATGCCGTACCTTTCACAGCCCAGGAGCCAGACGATGCGCGCCGCGATGAGTATTCTCGTCTTGATCGCCAGCGCCTGCGCCACCGCGGAGCCGCCTGCTGACGCGCTGCGAGCCGCGCCCGCCGACGGTCTGCGACCCGCGCTCGTCGACGGCAAGATCGGCGCGCCGGTCGACGTCCTTTATCGGATCGAGGGTGAGGTACTGCCGAACCAGCCCGTGGCCGTGCAGCTCGTGCTCACGCCGCGCGTCGCCGGCAGCAATCTCAAGGTCGAGATCGCCGACCGTGCCGATCTCGCGCTGACGAAAGAAACGCTGACGCTGTCGCGCAGCAAGACCACCGCGGGCACCCAGTTCCGTCGCTCGCTGTCGATCACGCCCGCTGCCGACAAGCTCGCCGACCTGCGCATCTTCGTCTCGATCGAGATCGAGGATGCGCGCTACTCGAGCTACTTCCGCGTGCCACTCACGGCCGACTCGACCGCCCGCAAGTCGCAGAGAAAACAACCCCTGCAGCGCAAGGTCGAGTAGCGCCACGCGCTCAGAGCCATTTGAGGTAACGGAACAGGAAGAATTCGATCACGACGATGAGCGCCATGATGCCGGTCGCGATCCAGAACGCGTGTGGATTCTCGACGCCCGGCATGCCGCCGATGTTGATGCCGAGCAGACCCGTCAGAAATCCCAGCGGCAGGAACACTGCCGAAATGATCGACAGGATGTAGAGTGTCTTGTTAGTCGACTCGGCCAGTCGATTGGAGATATCGTCCTTCAACACCATGGAACGCTCGCGCGCCGCGTCGAGCTCTTCGATATAGCGCATCAACCGATCGGCCGTGTCGCGCAGGCGGGCGCGACTGCGTTCCGCCAGCCATTCCGGCGGGTCGATCAACAGACTGGTCAAGGCTTCGCGCTGTGGCGCGATGTAGCGCCGCAGCACCACGGCTTCCTGCCGCAGATCGGATAGTTCGCGGCGCACTTCGGTCGCGTCGCCCTCCTCGACGTGCTCCTCGATATTATCCAGCTCGTCATCGAAGCCGTTGATGATCGCCGCCTTGCGTTCGGTCAGGCGCGTGATCAAGCCCTCGAACAGCTCGGAAGCGTCACGCGGGCCGCACCGCTCCAGCACCAGTTGCGCCAGCACGTCGCGCGGCGTCTGCAGACGCCGGTGCCGCAACGTGATCACCCGCTTGCCGTCCGACCAGATCCGGATCGAGACCATGTTCTCAGCCACCGCGCCAGGATTGGTGTTCACACCGCGCAAGATGGCGATCGTGCCGACCTTGCCGCGAAACACCCGCGGCCGCGTTTCCTCGGCGAGCAACGCATCGATCGTCGTGTCTGTCAGACCGCTCTTGTCACGCAGCCATCGCTCCACACGCGCCGCCTTGCGATCCAGATGAGCCCACCACACGCCCCCAGGGAGCTGCTCGGCGTCGAGCTCGCGCCAGGTGAGCCGCGCAGCGCTGCCGCGTCCATCCAGCTGGCAGGCGAACACCAGACCATCGTCCTCCGGCCACTCGATCGTGCCTGGCATCTAGCCGCCCTCCGCCTCCGATGCCTCGAGATTCGCCGCATGCCCGCGCCATCCCTGAACTTCGATGAAGATGCGTCGGATAGCGGGATGCTGCTGCTTGATGCGCCGCTCGAATTCCGAGATCGTCCGCTCGACGATTTCCGACGGCACGCCATCGACGAAATCGACGCTGATATTGAGCAGTATCTCGTTCGGCCCGAGGTGCATCGTCAGCACCTCGTTGACGCGCAAAATGCGCGCATCAGCGGACGCCCTCGCCTTGATCTCGCTGACGATGCGCTGGTCGGCGGCCTCGCCGATCAGCAACCCCTTGCTCTCGCGCGCCAACAGTATCGCCACCAGCGCCAGTACCACGCCTATCGCGATCGCGGCGATGCCATCGAGCTGCGGGATCCCCAACAACTGACTACCCGCGACGCCGGCGAACGCGAGCAAGAGACCGATCATCGCCGCGGAGTCCTCGAACAACACCGTGAACACGGTGGGATCCTTTGATTCCTGTATGGCCTGCAAGAACGGCAGCTTGCCCCGTGCCTTGTTGAACTCGCGGTACGCCACGTACCAGGCGCCGGCTTCGAACACCAGACTCAATCCCAGCACCACATAGTTCCAGGTCGGATTCTTGATCGGCACTGGATGCTGCAGATGATCGATACCCTCGTAGATCGACAAGCCGGCACCCACCGCGAAGATCAGGATCGCGACGACGAACGTCCAGAAGTACAACTCCATGCCATAGCCGAATGGATGGTTGGCATCGGGTTTGCGCTGCGAGCGCCGGATCCCATAGAGCAGCAGCACCTGATTGCCGGAATCGACCACCGAGTGTATTGCCTCGGACAGCATTGCGGAAGAACCCGTGAAGAACGACGCCGTGAACTTCGCCGCCGCAATGAGACTATTGCCGACGAGCGCAGCATAGATCACTTTCCTGGATTGACTGACCGGCATTCTCGCGACGTGAGTGACTTCGCAGCGTTCAACGTGGCACTATCGACTGATCATGACCTTACCTCATTTAGGCGCAAGTCTGCGCGGTCGTCGCGTGCTGATCACGCAGGCGGAAGACTTCATGGGCCCCGCCTTGTGCGCGGCCTTCCGGTCGCACGAAGCCGAGGTGATTGCCGACGCAGGAGAATTGCGTGAGCCAGACCGGCCACAGCAACTGGTCGATCAAGCCGGCCGCGTCGACGTGCTGATCGCCAATCTCGCCTGCCTCGCACCGAGCACGCCGGCGGTCGACGTGGCCGAGGCCGAGTGGCATTCGGTCTTCGGGCAGCTCGTGCATCCGCTGCCGCGCTTGTGCCGCGCGGTACTGCCGCAGATGCTGGCGCGCAAGTCGGGCAAGATCATCGTGATAGGCAGCGCGTCGGCGTTGCGCGGCATGAAGCGTGCGTCTACCTACAGCGCGGCGCGTGGCGCTCAGTTGGCCTACGTACGCGCCCTCGGGGTCGAAGTAGCGCCCCACAACGTGCAGGTGAATGCGATCGCGCAGAACTTCGTCGACAACGCTACCTACTTTCCGCCCGAGATTCAGGCGCTCGAGAGGTTCCAGCAACGTCTGGCGGCCGAGGTGCCCGTGCAACGCCTGGGGACCCCAGAGGAGGACGCGATGCTGGCGCTCTTCCTGGCCTGCGACGAAGTACGCTTCATGGTGGGGCAGTCGATCCCGTTCGCCGGCGGCTGGGTCACCTGACGCACGCGACGCCGGCGAATAGCCTAATCGAGCCACTCCTCGACCGCGCGCGGGTGCTGCAAATGGAAGCCCTGCACGTAGTCGACTCCGATGCCGCGCAGCACGTCGAGCGTCCCGGCCGTCTCGACGCGTTCGGCGATCGTCTCGATGCCGAGCGCTTCACCCACTTTGGCGATCGCCTCCACCATGCTGCGATCGACGCTGTCGCGTTCCACCTGTGCGATGAACTGGCCGTCGATCTTGAGGAAGTCGACCGGCAGGGTTTTCAGATACATGAAGGACGACAGACCGCTGCCGAAGTCGTCCAGGGCGAAGCGACAGCCGCGCGCTTTCAGTTCGCGCATGAAGTAGACGGCGTTGGCGAGGCTCGAGACAGCAGCGGTTTCCGTGATCTCGAAGCACAACCCGCGCGCCAGGCGCTCATCCGCGAGCCGCGTGATCAGAAACTCGAGGAAATCTTCGTTGCTCAGCGTAGTACCCGACAAGTTGACGGCCAACACCGGCACGGGTTCGTTGCGTGCGATCCGTTTGTGCAGCAACTCAATGGCTCGGGCCACCACCCAGCCGTCGACCATCGACATGATGTTGTAGCGCTCAGCGGCCGGGATGAACTCGTTGGGCATCACGATGCTGCCGGTCTCGTCACGCAGCCGCACCGTCAGCTCGTGAAAATCGGCAATGGGCCGAGCGGACCCGAGGGCAACGATCTGCTGCGAGAACAAGCGTAGGCGGTTCTCCTCGACGCCGCGGGTGATGCGCGACACCCACTGCATCTCGCGATGACGATTGGAACCTGCATCGGTTTCGTAGACGTGCACTCGGTTGCGGCCACCGTCCTTCGCCGCATAGCAGGCGACGTCCGCCGCGCTGAGCGCCGCGGCCGCACTCACCGTGTCGCTGTTGATCTGCACGACGCCGATACTCGCGCCCACCGAGAGCTTGCTGTCGCTCCAGTTGAATCGATAGTCGTGGATCGCCTCGCGGACATTCTCCGCGACCTTCTCGGCCTGCTCGATGGAGCAGTTCTCCAACAGGACACCGAACTCGTCGCCGCCCAGCCGCGCGATCGTGTCTGCCGCGCGGACCCGAGTCTGCAACAGGCCGGTGATATCCCGCAGCAGCCGGTCCCCGGCGCTGTGGCCGCAAGTATCGTTGATCAGCTTGAATTGATCGAGATCGACGTACAGCAGCGCGAACTCCGCCTGGTTGTGGCGGGCGGTCGCCACGGCCATCTCGAGACGCAGGTCGAACTCGCGGCGATTGATCAGGCCCGTCAGCGCGTCATGGCTCGCCTGATAGGACAAAGCGCGCTTCAGTCGGCGCTCGTGGGTCACGTCACTGAAGACGATGACACTGCCGGTGATCTGCCCGTCGCGATTGCGGATGGGCGAGGCAGAATCCTGGATAGCGACATCCTGCTCCTGACGATTGACGAGCACGCGGGCATCGGAGGGCTGCATTGCTTCGCCGTTCGTCAACACGCGCCCCAGCAGAGCCGCCTGTGGCGCGCGCGAGGATTCATCCACCAGGACCAGCACCTCGTCGACCGGCGCACCGCGCGCCTCCGCCAGGCTCCAGCCCGTGAGGCGCTCGGCCACCGGATTCAGATAGTCGATGCGCCCGTCGGCATCGGTGGAGATGACCGCATCGCCGATCGACTGCAGTGTCACCTGCGCGCGGTCGCGCTCGGCGAACACAGCCTGCTCGGCGCGTTTGCGCTCAGTGATATCGGCCAGGGTACCTTCGAAGGCGACGATCGCGCCGGCCACGTCGTACACCGCCCGGATGCTGGCGAGTGCAAAAACCTGCCCACCATCGCGGCGCCGCAATGCCACCTCGCGCGCCCGCACCGAGCCGCGCTCCGCGATCTCACGGATCAGCTGGCGTCGATCGTTGGCACGCCAGTAGAGCATCTCGACACTCGGCAGCGCATAGAGTTCTTCGGCGGAGTCGTAGCCCAGCATCCGCACCATGGCCTCGTTCACCGAGGTCATCTGGCCTTCATACGTGCTCTGGAAAACGCCCTCCATCACCGTCTCGAACAGGCCGCGGAAGCGCGCTTCCGAGGCGCGCAGCGCTTCTTCTGCCACACTGCGCTCGATGGCGATGCCGGCGAGTCGCACCGCGTGCTCCTGCAGTTCGGTTTCGGCGGCATCGGGCAAGCCGGCGGCGGGCGAGCAGATCGCCACCGAGCCTAACAACCGGCCGCTGGCATCCTTGATCGGCACGGACCACATGGCCCGGACACCTGCGTCCAGCAGCACCTCGCGACGCGCGGCACTGTGCGGATCTGTCGCCACGTCCGCCGCCAGCACCGGACGGCCAAGGTAGAGCGCCGCGGCGCAAGTACCACGCTGCAGGTCCACTGGACTGTTGTCGAGTACCGCGCGCAATCGCGGCGGCAGTGAGGCTGCGGCCACGACCTGGACCGTAGCGCGATCCGCCGACAGCAGACTGATGGCGCAGCGGTAGCGGGGATAGACGGACTCGATCAGCTGTGCGATCGAGGCAAGTGCCTGCGCCAGCGGCGCGTGGCTCGCCAGGCATTCGAAAACCGCGCGCTCACCCTGGGTAATCAGCTCCTGCCGTTTGCGACTGCGGATGTCGGTGATGCTGGCGCGCAGCAGTCGCCCCGCCGAGCTCGGCAGCCGCACCAACCGCACTTCGCACAGCACTTCCTGCCCACGCCCGTCGCGATGCAGCCACTCGAAGGTCTGCGGCTCATCGGCCAGAGCCTGCTCGATATAGCCACGCTTTGGCCCAACCGTCGGCAGTCCATCGCTCTGGAAATCCGCGCTGATATCGTCCGGACTCATCGACAGCAGCGACTCACGCGCATGGCCGAAGAAGCGCGTGGCGTTCTCGTTGGCGTCGACGAAGCAATTGGCATCGACATCCAGCACGAGAATCGCCTCCGGCGCGTTGTCTACCAGGGTCCGAAAGCGTGCCTCGCTCTCGCGCAACTGCCGTTCACTGTCGAGACGCTCGGAAATGTCGCGCAGACACACGACATAGACGTGCGCCCGTCCGGTGCGGGCGCTGCTGACTGCAATTTCGGCGGTGAAGCGGCCGCCGTCCTTGCGACGCGCTAACAATTCGTCACTCGGCATGCCGGCGCCGCTCGAATCGGAGGCGGCCGCCAGCGTTGCCAGGCCCTCGGCAACGGTACCGCCGACCGCGATCTCCGGCAGCAGCAGATCGAGCCGGCGCCCGAAGATCTCCGAGGATGCGTAACCGAACACGCGCTCCGCCATCGGATTGACCGTCTCGATCGTGCCCTCGGCGTCGACCGTGATCACCACGTCCTTGATGTGATCCAGAATGACTTGCAGGTGCTCGAGCCCTGCGACGCCGCGATCAGCACCCAGCGCGCGGGCCTCGTCCGACATGAGCTGCATGGAACGGACCATGCCGCGCCGCTCGTCATCGATCCCGTCATAACAACTACTGATCAGCTGCAGCAGCGCGCGCACGTCGATTCGGTCGGTGCGCGACGCGCTGCGCAGACTGCGCAGTTGCTCCTTCAGCAATGGATGCAGGCGGCGCAGCGAAAAGCCAGCCGGAATCGTGTCGTCCGCCACGAACGTCGACTGGGTATTCGGGTCCGGGACCGCGACGATGTCGTGCGAGGCGCGAGCCCCTTTCTTTGACATAAGGATGCGACCTAATACAAGGCCGCATCATAGGACGCGACGGCGGCAGCGCCCGTGAACGGGCTCCCGAATTCAGGTGGCGACGGCGGTCAGACCGGGTCGGAAGCCACCCGGGCGGGCGCTCAGCGCGGTGTTTCGACCGCCGGTAACGATTGGACCGTTTCGCCGGTTGCGTCGGTGACAGCGTTCTGCGGCTTGCTCGCGACTGCCGACGCGTTGCCGACAATGATGGGCATCGCAAACGAGCGCGACATGCTGGCGTCGGTGCCATCGGTCATGGCAATGGCCGACAGCATGAACACGCCCTCGCTCTGTGGCAGCACGGTTACCGAATGGCGCAACACCTTGCCCACCGCGGGGTTGTCGAGCGGCCCCAGTTGGCCATTAGACACAACCGCGAAGCCATCGTTACCCTGGAACAGAACTTCCAACCGCCCCACCGTGCTCAGGGGCACGACCGCCACATCAATTTTTAGGGGCTCGCCCACGCGCGGCTTGGTCGGCACATCGAAACGGACATCGATCGGCGCGCCGGGTTTGCCCGCAGCCACCGCTGACACCATGTCCTCCGTCTCCGCGGCCGCATTGCGACGCGCTGCTGCGATCTGCGCAGTCTCCGCTGCGGCGGCAGCAGTTTCGTTGCTGGCGTCGCTGCAAGCAGTGAGCGCCAGCATGGCAGCGCACAGCAACAGCGCGCCTCGCGTCGAACAGGTCCCGTCTGTCATCCACAGCCCTCCAGGCGATGTACTAGTTTGCACTGAGAGTGACATCGATGCACGTCTCGCCCCGCGGCTTGGGTTGGCCCGACTGGGGGTCTATTGGCGGATCGACGTTCGAGTACTCATGCACCTCTATCAGGTAAGCGCCGGCAGGCGCTGATGGCAGTGACGCCGAATCGTTGATACCGACTGCATTGCCCGCTGCTTGCGGCAACCCCGCACGGAATAGATACACATCGGGATCGGCATCGGGTAGCGCCGGCGAGCTCGCCGGACCCCTCACATCCACGGTGACATTGCGTGACGCTGCCAGATCGAAACGCAGGAACCTGGCAACGCCCAGCTTGTTGACCGGCCCGTTGGGTGCAACCGTTGAGCAGACGCGCTCGGTAGTGCCCGGGAGAATGGGCCGGTAAATCGGCAAATTGCGTGGATCGCCGCCGTTGTTCGCCTCGGCCGTGCCGAACGGATCGCCGCGCTGCGTGCTGATCTGCTGCGCACGGACCAGCGCCTCGATCGCGCCATCCGACGCGGGCGCCCGTGTCCGCAGTCCCTCGACGAAGGGATAGACAGTCGAGAATGCCGCCGCGGTGCGCACCTCATTGGCCATCACGCGATGGATGGGCGCAAAGCCCAGCGCGACGGTATCGAGCCCGTCGGGCGCATCGTCGAAGAAATCCCAGAGCAGCGACTGGATGGAACTCTCGCTGTACCAGCCGATCGATGCGGCACTGGCACCCGGATTGCTCTCCAGATCGAAACCGAACGAGCGCTGCTGGCCGCCGGCGGCAAAGCTGTCGCGATAATTCCGGTCACCCACCACCATGCCCGAGAACGCGTTGCCCCAGCCCTCGCTGAACGCGAGCCGCGGATCCAGGCGATCGCTGAAACCGTGCGGCCCGCCAATGCTGTCATCACGCGAAAAGCTGTCCTGGTAGTAATGACCCCATTCGTGTGCGATGACGTGGCGGTCGAACTCGTCCGAATCGTCATTGGCAGAGCCCAGCACATAGATGCCCGCGTCCGGTCGGCTGGCGGCTGGGTTGGCGACCGGCGCCAGATAGAATGTCGTACAGATCACACCGCTCGCGATGCTCGGGCGATCGACTGCACAGCCACCTGTGCCCACGCGATTGGTCGTACTCCAGAACAGATCGAGCGGCGGAAAGCTGGCGCCAGGCTCCGCGCCCAGCACGAGCGTGTACGCCTGATAGACGGTATCCAGAATCGCGAACGGCGCCGCGGCGCGCGGCGTCGTATAGCCCGCGCCGCCCCAGCCGGACGCGGCATGCAGGTCCCGCTGCGAATTGGTGGTACCCGTGTTGAAACTGGTGCCGTCCAGGGCATACAGAGCGTTGCCATTGGTGTTGTTCCGAACGCGGAAACTCCATGACGGCGCACCCGTGCGCACCATCTCGGCCTTGACGCGCAGCAAGACATTGGTGTTCGGCGCCAGCGAGAGCGAGTAGTTACCCGTGTCATTCGTCACCGTACTCGCCAGCACAGCGCTGTTCGCCGCCGCCAATGCTTCGACGGTGACGGCGCGCGCCGGTGCCAGCACGACAGCCGCGAAATCGAGGCCCTGTCCGGCGCCGCCGCCAATCGGCACACGATCGAAGGTGATTCGACCCGAGACAACGACGTCAGTCGGCTGCGGCGGCAGCGTCCCGCCACCGCCCGACGAACCGCCGCCACCACAACCGGCCAGCGCAAGCAGCGCCAGGGTGGCAAGCCATGCGCACCCACCTGCGCCATCGACCAGGAATCGAGACATGATGATTGCAAGATTACCAAAGTGCGCGAGTTCGGTGCGAGCGTCGCCGATTGGCGAGCACTTATGTTGCAAACTCAGCGCGCCAGCAATGGCGGCTCGTCGATGTTAGCCAGCTGTTCCATCAGATCCTGCAAGTGCCGCTCCCAGAAGCGCGGCTCGTTGAACCAGGGGAAGGCGCGCGGGAAGGCCGGATCGATCCAGCGCACTGCGAGCCACGCCGCATAGTGCAGGATGCGCAGACTGCGCAGCGGCTCAACGAGCCGCAGCTCGAGCGAATCGACGCTGCCGAAAGATTCATAACCGCGCATCAGATGTGCCCAGCCGCTCTGCTGCTCGCCCGGCCCGCCAGCCAGGAACATCCACAGATCCTGGACCCGCGGCCCCGTGACGCAATCATCGAAGTCGACGAACAGTGGCCCCGTCTCGCGCCATAGAATGTTGCCGGGATGGCAGTCGCCGTGTATGCGCAGCTGCGACACGGGCCCCACGGCATCGAATTCGTCCTGCACGCGCGCGATGAGCTGCGAGCTGATATCAGCATACCGCTCCTCGAGCGCCGGCGGCACGAAACCGCTCGCCAGCACGGCCGTGCGCGCCTCGACCCCCAGCCGTTGCAAGCTGAGCGCCGGCCGATACTGGAAGCGCGACACCGCGCCGACTGCATGCACTCGCGCCAGCGTTCGGCCTAACAACTCAAGTGAGTCCGGACGGTCGAGCTCAGGCGCGCGGCCTGCCAGGAATTCGAACGCCGCGAAGCGCTGCCCCGCGAGGTGAAACAAGGATACGCCGGCGCGCAGCAGCGGTCGTGCCACCGGTAGTTCATGCTCGGCCAGCTCGAGCGTATAGCGATGCTCCTCGAGGATCGCCTCATCGGTCCAGCGGCCCGGCCGATAGAACTTGAACACCCACAACTCGCCGGACTCATCGGCCACCTGATACACGCGGTTCTCATAGCTGTTGAGCGCCAGTAGTCGGCCGGAGGGCTCGATCCCGATAAATTCCGCGGCTGCCATCACCGCAGCGGGATCGAGCGTTTCGAACGGACGATTTGCGCGTTGCGTCACAATTCGCAACCGCCATGCCGGCCGAGCATCCGCACAGCTCCATTTGGGTCACAACCCTGCCAGATCGATATCGTAAAATCCGCTCTCGCCGGAAGGACCCGGGGTCGGAGTGCAGCAGTCAACATCATGAGCAAGAGCAAGATCCTCGTCACAGGTGGCGCGGGCTACATTGGCAGTCACGTCGTCGCGCAGCTCACCGAACGCGGCGAAGGCGTCATCGTACTCGACGATCTGTCGACCGGCTTTCGACAAGCGGTAGGCGACGTGCCGCTGGTGGTCGGCAATGTGGGCGACAAACCACTGGTCACCGGCCTGCTGCGCGAGCACCACGTCGACACCGTCGTGCACTTTGCAGCCCACACCATCGTACCGGAATCGGTGGCACAGCCCCTGAAGTACTACGGCAACAACACCTGCGCCACGCGTAATCTGTTAGAAGTCTGCGCAGCCCAGCAGATCAAGCACGTGGTGTTCTCGTCGACGGCGGCCGTGTACGGCATACCCCCGAGTGGCCTTGCGACCGAGGAAACGCCGACCGCACCCATCAATCCGTACGGCACCTCCAAGCTGATGTCTGAATGGATGCTGCGCGATCTGTCGCTGGCGACGCCTCTGCGGCACGTCGCGCTGCGCTATTTCAATGTTGCCGGCAGCGATCCCGCCGGGCGTATCGGGCAATCGACGCGCGCGGCCACGTTGCTGGTCAAAGTGGCTTGCCAGGCAATCGTCGGCAAGCGCTCGCATGTGTCGATTTACGGCACCGACTACGACACGCCCGATGGCACCGGTGTGCGCGACTATATTCACGTCGCCGACCTGGCGGCGGCCCATTTGAACGCTATCGACTTCCTGCGGGCCGGCGGCGAGTCGAGCATCATCAATTGCGGCTACGGGCACGGCTATAGCGTCCGTCAGGTGCTGTCGATGGTGGAGCGAGTGGCGGCCCAGAAGCTGGATATCCGCGAAGAACCGCGCCGGGCGGGCGACCCCCCCAGCCTCGTGGCGCGCGCCGACAAGGTGCGCTCGGTGCTGGGCTGGCAACCCAAGCTGGATGATCTGGAGGCCATCGTGCGCACGTCGCTCGAATGGGAGCGCCGGTTGCAGCGCGAGCCCTGGTAAAGACCGCGTTTTCGCCATCCGGGGGCAGGGTCGTCTAGAATGATGCGATGCATTGGCCCAGACCACAGTCCCTGAGCAGTCTGATGCTCCTTGGGCTGGCGCTCATCGCCATCCCGCTGCTGGTGGCGATCGTCAACGCGTCCATCCAGATTCGCCGTCTGGCAGCCTCCAGCCAGGAAATCGTCCTCGAAGGCGTGCAAGGCGCGCGTCTGACCCAAAGCATGTTCTCGGACGTCGCGGTGCTGGAGCGCACCCTGCGCCTGTACCAGGTGTTGGGCGACGAGAAACTGCTGGACTCCTACGCCCAGGCCGACGCGCGCCTGGAATCGAGTCGCGAGCAGCTGGCCCGCGTACTCGACCGGGAACCGGCGGCGGGCGCCTTGCGCAACTTCCAGGCCGTGCATTCCAAGCTTGCGCAACAGGTAGCCAGCGCCAAGCCGAACAGCCCCGAGCTGGCCGAGGCGTTGGCGCAGATCGGCAAGCTCGACGAATTCACCAACAGCATCGCCACGAGCGGCAACCAGTTGGTCGATGCGCGCCTGGCCGAGTTGCGACTCGAGACTGAGCGCGCACAACAGCGCATGCTGTGGCAATCGGCGCTGCTGGCGCCGCTCACGCTGGTCGCGATTCTGGCGCTCACGCTGTCGATCGGCCGGCCATTGCGCACCATCGATCGCGCGATCAGCGAACTGGGACGCGGCACCTTCAATAACCCGATCGAGGTCTCCGGGCCGCGCGATTTGAAGCGCCTCGGCGGCCAGCTCGAGTGGCTGCGCCAGCGGCTCGTGGATCTCGCCGAGGAGCGCAACAAATTCCTGCGGCACATGTCCCATGAGCTCAAGACGCCGCTCGCCAATATCCGCGAAGGCACGGAACTTCTGATGGACGGTGCAGTCGGAGCGCTGGACAACAACCAGCGCGAAGTGATCGCCATCCTGCGCGACAACGGCATCAAGCTGCAGCGCCTGATCGAGAACCTGCTGTCCTTCAGCGCCTGGCAGAAGGAGAGCATCGGGCTCGATATCTCGGATTTTCGCCTGCGACCGCTCGTCAAGCAGGTGCTGGAGAGCCAGCAGTTAGCAGTCATCTCGCAGCGTGTGCGCCTCGATGTGAAGATCGAGGACGTCAAGTTGCGGGCGGACCGGGGCAAAGTGCGCCTCATCTTCGAGAATCTGCTGTCGAATGCCATCAAGTATTCGCCCAAGGGTGGCACCATCTATCTGCATGCGGTGGCTGCCGCGGATCAGTTGCGCATCGACGTCGCCGATTCCGGCCCGGGCATTCCGCGTGCGGAGCGGGCGCGGATATTCGAGGCGTTCTACACCGGCAAGGCGCCAACCGGAGGTTTCGTGAAGGGGACGGGCATTGGACTGTCAGTCGTGCTGGAGTTCGCCAACGCGCACGGCGGCAAGATCGAGATACTGGACGGCGTGTATCCGGGCGCACACTTTTGCATTCAGATGCCGATCGTGGTGAGTGCCACCGCACAGCAGGAGCATGCGCATGCCGCGTGAGTGCCGGGCCACCGCGTTGCGTGCGGCGGCCAGTATCGGACGCGGCGCGCTGGCGCTCGGACTGCTCGGCATGCTTGCGGGTTGCCCCAGCCTCACCGGTACGACGCGAGCGCCGGCGCCCACGCCACCGGTGGATCAGAAGGCCGTCGAGGGCGCAGTCATCGGCGCTTATCTCGACACCATGCTCACCGTTGCGAGCGGCAGCGCGGCCGAGCAAGCCGAAACACTGGCCAGACTGCAGGCAGAGCAGGCAGCCGCCCCCACGCCCAGTCGCACACTGCGCTATGGCCTGGCGCTCGCCACGCCGAATCACAGCGAGTTCGACCCTGTCGGCGCACAGCGACTGTTGCGCGAAGTGCTCGCTAACCCTGAAACTTTGCTGCCTGCTGAGCGCGCGCTCGCTTACCTGCAGCTGTCGTTGATCGATCGTTACCAGGCACTGCAAGCAGAGGTGAAGCGCACCCAGGCGCAATCCGATCGTGGTGAACGTGATCGGATTGCACAGTTGACTCGACGACTGGCGGCCGAGAACGAGGAGAATGCTCGGCTCAAGCGCCAGCTCGAGGAAGCGCAGGCCAAGCTCGACGCAATTTCGCGTATCGAGCAGTCGATGAAGAACCGCACCTCGCAACCCGAAGGACGTAACCCCTGATGCAAGTCGCCATGCCGCTCGCCAGCCCACCTAACACTCATCTCGGCAGCAACAAGCGCAAGGCGCGCATCCTGGTTGTCGACGACGACCCAGGCCTGCTGCGGCTGCTCACCATCCGGCTGCGCGCCGAGAACTACGAAGTCGAAGCCGTCGAGAGCGGTGCGCTCGCACTCGCCGCCACGGCACGCTTCCGGCCAGAGCTCGTCATCACCGACCTGCGCATGGATCAGATGGACGGCATCGGTCTCCTGAAAGAGTTGCAGGCGCGCTACCCCGGACTCAAGGTGATCATCCTCACCGCGCACGGCACCATTCCCGATGCGGTGCAGGCGACCCAGATGGGCGCGTTTGGATTCTTGACCAAGCCCGTCGACAAGCAGGAACTGCTCGATCAGGTGCAGAAGGCGCTGCGCATTTCCGGCTTCAGCGAGAGCGATGAAGACTGGCGCTCCGAGATCATCACGCGCAGCGCAGCCGTCGAAGAGAAACTCTCACAGGCACACATGGTCGCCGGCACCGACGCCCGCGTGCTCATCACCGGCGAGAGCGGCACCGGCAAGGAACTGCTGGCGCGTGCGATCCACAAAGCGAGTCCCCGACGCGGCAAGCCATTCGTCGCCATCAATTGCAGCGCCATGGCCGAGAACCTGCTCGAGTCCGAGTTGTTCGGCCACACCAAAGGCTCGTTCACCGGCGCCATTCGCGACCACAAGGGCCTCTTCCAGGCGGCCGACGGCGGCACCCTGCTGCTCGATGAAATCGGCGACATGCCGATGCGGCTGCAGGTGAAGTTGCTGCGCGTGCTGCAGGAGAACGTCATCCGCCCGATCGGCGTCACCGACGCCACCCGATCCGTGCTCGCGCTGCAGGCCCAGGAACCGGCGGCACCCTACGTCGCGTTGTGGAATCGCATCGAGGGCTTCGATGCCGGCGAGCTCGA
>Ga0116152_10001503_pt1 | contig 19157 bp, 11 predicted proteins | sample AD_UKC119_MetaG_FD_89894 | JGI IMG/M metagenome (GOLD analysis project Ga0116152, IMG submission 89894) | Active sludge microbial communities of municipal wastewater-treating anaerobic digesters from Hong Kong - AD_UKC119_MetaG | ecosystem: Engineered > Bioreactor > Anaerobic > Digestate...
TGGGCGAGATTGCCTGGCCTATTATCGCTTCAACCGCGACCACCTTAGCGGCCTTTTTTCCGCTTGGGCTGTGGCCGGGAACCATCGGTAAATTTATGATTTACTTCCCCATCACGCTTTCCGTGGTGCTTTCATCATCGCTTTTTGTGGCGCTGATAATTAATTCCATGCTTACTTCAGAATTTATGAAAACCGAAGAAGAATCTATGACAAAAAAGAAACTAATCCGCTGGAGTTTGATTTTGCTATGTGTGGGTATTTTACTTTTGGTTGCAGGTTTCTCAATGGATGTAGCAGCTTTTCGTGGCTTTGGAAACCTTGCTATTCTTTCTGCAATTATGCTTTGGGTTTATAAATACATATTAACCGGTGCTGTAGATTATTTTCAATATAAATCACTTAAAAAGCTGGAGAATTTATACGAAAAAACCTTGAAATATGCATTGCGAGGAAGGAAAGCCTATGTGTTTTTCTTCGGAACTATTGCACTATTAATAATGTCTTTCATTTTAGTCGGAATTGCACAACCAAATGTGCTTTTCTTTCCCGAAAACGAGCCCAACCAGATTATTACCTACATTGAATATCCACAAGGAACAGACATTGAAAAAACAAACGAACTTACTAAAGAAGTAGAAAAACGTGTTTTTAAAGCCATTTCAAAATATGATGATAACGGCTATAATTATATGGTGGAATCTGCCATTTCGCAAGTGGGTCAAGGCGCGGGAAATCCACAGACCGATGGTGGCCAGAGCAACGAAATGCCACAAAAAGGAAAAATAACCCTTTCCATGCGTGATTTCCAACTGCGACGTGGTGTGAAAAGCAGTGATGTGCTGGAAGAAGTGCGAGATGCCGTAAAAGGCTTCCCGGGCGCTTCCATTATTGTTGAAAAAGATGCTGCCGGTCCGCCGGTAGGCTATCCGATCAACATTGAATTGAGTGGCGAGAATTATGAAGAAATGCTTCGCCAAGCTGAAAACCTGCGTTCCTATATTGAAAGTTTGGGAATCAGCGGTATTGAGGAATTGAAGATAGACGTTAACAAAAGTAAACCCGAGATGGATGTGACCGTGGACCGTGAAAAAGCAGGCCAGTTGGGAATTTCCACGGGACAGATTGGTCAAACCCTGCGCCGCGCTATATTTGGCGAAGAAGCTTCCACATACAAAGAAGGAGATGATGATTACGAAATAAACGTCCGCCTTTCTGAAAAAACCCGTTATGATGAAAGCGCACTTTTCAATCAGCCAATTACTTTCAGAAACAATCAAGGAAAAATTGTGCAAATACCTATTTCCGCAATGGTTACGAAGAAAAATACCGCTTCCTTCAGTTCTATTAAAAGGAAAGATTTAAAACGAACCATTACCGTTTACTCTAACGTAATTGGAGGCTACAACGCAACCGAAATTGTAAACGACCTAAAAACCGAACTTCAAAATTACGATCTTCCAAAATATATAAACCTTGCCTTTACGGGCGAACAGGAAGAACAGGCAGACAACATGAGCTTCCTTTTATTAGCACTTTTTTATGCTTTAGGTGGAATCATGCTTATCTTGGTTGGCCAGTTTAACTCACTTTCAAAGCCCGTGATTATTCTAACTTCGGTCATTTTGAGTTTGGCAGGCGTGTTCCTCGGGCTGGTCATTTTCCATATGGATTTCGTGATTATTATGACCATGATGGGTATCATCTCGCTTGCCGGTATTGTGGTTAACAATGCCATCGTACTCATAGATTACACCCAGATTCTCATAGACCGAAAAATGCAGGAACTAGAAATGGACGATGACGATATGCTCACCAAACGTCAGTATTTTGACATCATTGTTGCAGGTGGAAAGTCGCGTTTGCGCCCTGTATTGCTTACCGCAATAACCACCGTGCTTGGGCTGGTGCCTTTGGCCATTGGCTTCAACATAGATTTCTTTGGATTGTTTACAGATTACAGCCCAAACATTTACATAGGCGGTGACAATGTTATTTTCTGGGGACCGCTGGCTTGGACGGTAATCTTCGGATTGATATTCGCTACTTTCTTGACCTTGATTGTGGTACCGGTGATGTTCTACTTGGTAAACCGCGCCAAGATTAAATTCAGAAAAAGACGTAGAATGAAAGAGTTGAAGAAATTAAAGGCAAAGGAACAATTGTGAATAGAGAATCGATAAACCTTCTATCCGTCGAGTCCATTCAAAAACTTTTATTAGATTATATAAATGACCTGCAAGCTTTCCAAAACCTTGCAGGTTTTTCTTTTTAAAACATTCGTGGACTCGTGCTAAATAATAATCCCTTCAAAACCACTTCAATTCATTTAATACTTATTAAATTTGCCCTCTCAATTTTTTTCTGAATAAAATGTACAGAACGCACAACAATGGCCAACTGCGTGCCGAAGATATCAATAAGGAAGTAACCCTTGCAGGCTGGGTACAGAAAACCCGCGACAAAGGCTTTATGGTTTGGGTAGACCTTCGCGACCGCTACGGCATCACCCAACTTATTTTTGATGAGGAACGGACTTCAAAAGAAGTAATAGAAAAAGCTACCAAATTGGGCCGCGAGTTTGTAATACAAGTAAAAGGAACCGTAATTGAGCGCGAGTCCAAAAACCCAAATATGCCAACTGGCGATGTGGAAATTTTGGTTTCTGGATTAACTATTCTAAACGAATCCATCACCCCGCCCTTTACCATAGAAGATGAAACTGACGGAGGCGAGGATTTAAGGATGAAATATCGCTATTTGGATATCCGCAGAAAACCCGTGCGCGAAAATTTAATTTTCCGCCATAAAGTTGCCATTGCCGTTCGCAACTACCTATCAAACCAAGGTTTTGTTGAAGTGGAAACCCCCTATTTAATCAAATCGACTCCAGAGGGTGCACGTGATTTCGTGGTGCCTTCCCGAATGAACGAAGGGCAGTTTTATGCCCTTCCGCAATCGCCCCAAACGTTTAAGCAGTTGTTGATGGTAGGCGGCTTGGACAAATATTTCCAAATCGTAAAATGCTTCCGCGATGAGGATTTGCGTGCAGACCGCCAGCCGGAATTCACACAGATAGACTGCGAAATGGCTTTCGTTGAGCAAGAAGATATTTTGAACGCTTTTGAAGGTTTGACAAAACATCTTTTGAAAGAAATAAACGGTGTAGAAGTTTCCGATTTCCCAAGAATGACTTATGACGAAGCCATGGCGAAGTATGGAAACGACAAACCGGATATCCGTTTCGGGATGGAGTTCTGCCCCCTAACCCCCGAAGGGGGGATCTTTGAGCCCAAAGGTTTTCCTGTTTTTGACAATGCCGAATTGGTAGTGGCGATAAATGTTGAAGGTTGCTCAGAATACAGCCGAAAACAAATTGATGCCTTGGTAGATTTTGTTAAGCGCCCCCAAATTGGAGCTACAGGTTTAATTTGGGTAAAATACAATCCCGATGGAACTTTAAAATCTTCCATCGACAAATTTTTTGGGGAAGAAACCCTTAAGGAATGGGCCAATAAATGCAATTCCAAACCAGGAGATTTGATACTGATAATGGCTGGGCAAAAACAAAAAACACGAACTCAGCTTAGTGCCCTGCGCATGCATTTGGCAGAGCAGCTTGGTTTACGAAAGAATAACGAATTTGCCCCGCTTTGGGTTGTGGATTTCCCGCTTTTGGAATGGGATGAGGAAACCGAGCGTTACCACGCAATGCACCACCCCTTTACTTCCCCAAAACCCGGGCAGTTGGAGCTTTTGGCAACAAACCCAGGTGATGTAAAGGCAAATGCCTACGATTTGGTTTTAAACGGAAACGAAATTGGTGGTGGTTCCATACGTATTCACGATAAAAAAACACAAGCTTTGATGTTTGATTATTTAGGCTTCACCCCTGAAGAAGCAAAAGCTCAGTTTGGCTTTTTGATGGATGCCTTTCAATACGGTGCGCCACCACACGGCGGTATTGCTTTCGGCTTGGATAGATTGGTAGCCATCTTGGGCGGGCAGGAAACCATACGCGACTTTATTGCTTTCCCAAAAAACAACGCAGGCCGCGACGTAATGATTGATGCCCCCGCTCCCATTGATGAAAACCAATTGGAGGAACTTCATTTAAAAGTTGAAATAAAATCGTAATAAAAACCCTGCCATGGCAGGGTTTTTATGATATCATTAAAGATGCCAGCACAAAAAAGGACATTGCTAACACGCTTTCTTATTTGGCGAATTAAATACATTTCGCAAACGCAATTTGTATATTTAATAGCCATAGTCGTGGGGTTTTTATCTGGCGTTGGAGCGGTTATCCTCAAAAACCTTACACACTTTATCCAGCATTTGCTGGAAGGGAATTTAATTCAATATTACCATACGGCTTTTTATTTTGTGTTTCCCATCCTTGGGCTAACCATTGTCTATTTTATCATAAAATACGTAATACGAAAAAAGGTAAGCCACGGTATTCCTTCAACACTGTTTGCAATTTCAAAAAAGAAAGGATTTATACAGCGTTATCAAATGTTTGGCAGCATCTTAACAGCGCCCATTACCGTTGGTTTTGGAGGCTCAGTGGGACTAGAAGGGCCAACCGTTGCCACAGGGGCGGCATTAAGCTCAAACCTCTCTCGCGTTCTGCACCTTAACCAAGCAAATAGAACCCTATTGATTGGTTGTGCAGCAGCAGGAGCAATGGCATCTATCTTTAAGGCTCCTATTGCAGCATTAATTTTTGCAATAGAAGTTTTCAGCCTGGATCTTACCCTAGCCTCTATGCTCCCGCTTTTGCTTGCATCCATTTCAGGGATTCTTACTTCTTATTTCTTTTTTGGAAGTGATGTTTTGCTACCCTTTAAGAATACAGATGCTTTCTACCTTAGCGATGTTCCTTTCTATATGATTTTAGGTTTGGCGGCAGGTTTTACTTCAGTTTATTTCACTAAGGTTTACGCCGGCATACAAACTTTTTTTGAAAAAATAAATTCCCCTGGAAAGCGCCTGATTATGGGAGGTGTGGGTCTGGGCGTGCTCGTATATTTTATTCCTCCACTTTATGGTGAAGGGTTTGATGTAATAAATAACCTAGTAAAAGGGAACCCTGAAATAGCCCTTCAGAATAACATCTTTAATCTTGACTTAACGAGCATTTGGGTGGTAATAGCCCTTTTAGCAGGCCTGGTTTTTTTCAAGATTATTGCCAGTTCGCTTACCTTTGGCGCAGGTGGCGTGGGTGGTATTTTTGCTCCCGTATTGTTTATGGGAAGTATTATGGGCAACGTGGTAGCCAAAGTTCTTAACAACTGCGGCCTCTTTCCCAACGGAGTTTCTGAAAGCAATTTTACATTGGTGGGAATGACAGGTTTAATGGCTGGCGTACTCTATGCTCCATTAACTGCCATTTTCCTAATCGCCGAGGTTACCGGAGGGTACGACCTCTTCATTCCATTGATGATTACGGCTGCCATCAGTTTTTCCATCACCAAATACTTCATCCCTCATTCCGTTTATGCAATGGAGTTGGGCAGAAAGGGTGAGCTCATAACCCACGATAAGGATCACGCAGTTCTCACCCTGATGGATATACAGGCTGTTATAGAACGCGACTTTGTGCCAATATACCCGCAAATGAATCTTGGTGAAATCGTGCATCAAGCCGTTGTAAAATCTAAAAGAAATCTTTTTCCGGTACTGGACAAGGAAACGAATGAACTAAAGGGAATTATCCTTCTAGACGATCTTAGGCCCGTAATGTTCGATCAAAACCTCTATGAGGAACTGAAAGCAAAAGAACTTATGCACAGCCCTCCAAATATTATCAATTTGGAAGAAGATAAAATGACTGATGTTATGAAAAAATTTCAAGACACGGGGGCTTGGAACCTTCCAGTAATAAGCCACGGTAAGTACTATGGTTTTGTTTCAAAATCAAAACTGCTCACGGCATACCGAAGAAAATTGATTGATTTTTCAGGGAAATAATTTAAAAAATGAAATACTTAATAACAATATTATTCATTGCAGTACTCATAAGCTTGGGCATCGGGTTTTACATAAAACCTGAAGATGAAGCAACCGGAAATTTGATTATCGGACTTACTTTAATGGCTGGTTTTTTTGTTTTGATGCCGCTTTTTATTTACCACAGATGGAAAAACAGGAGTGTTAAAGATTATATGCTTACAAAAGAAAATATTGAAAAAATGCAAGATTATCAAAAGGAGAAAAAAAATTGAGAAGCGAGTAATTTTAAAAAATTTTGATTTCTTTAACACCTGAAATCATAATTATCATACATTTGTATCTAATTATTAATTTATTTTTTATTAAAAATGGAAGGAACAGTAAAATTTTTTAACGAATCTAAAGGTTTTGGTTTTATCACAAATGATGAAACTGGAAAAGACATTTTTGTACACGTAACCGGTTTAAATGGCGAAACTCTTAACGAAGGTGACAAAGTAGAATATGTTGAAGAAGAAGGAAGAAAAGGAATGGTTGCGGCTCAAGTTCGCGTAATCCACGACTAAAAAATATACTTTACAGATTCTAAAAGCCTTTCAAGTTTGAAAGGCTTTTTTATTTAATTTAAGTTTCTTTTTTCGATAAAGAACCGTTTTAGCAGTTGTGATGCTTCCTCAGCCATCACACCGCCAGTCATTACTGTTTTGGGATGTAATTTTGTGCCCATTGCGATGCAGCCACGTTGTTCATCCCTTGCTCCGTAAATAATTTTTGAGATTTGGCTCCAAGCTAAAGCACCCGCACACATTTGGCAGGGCTCAATGGTTACGTAAAGCGTACAATCAATTAAATATTTACCGCCTAAATAATTTGCAGCTGCCGTAATGGCCTGCATTTCTGCGTGTGCCGTTACATCATTCAATGTTTGGGTAAGATTATGTGCTCGGGAAATGATTTGGTTGTTTATCACAATCACTGCTCCTATTGGTATTTCTCCTTTTTCATAAGCAGTTTCGGCCTCTTGAAAGGCTCGTTTCATAAAATAAATGTCGTCGTAGGGATTTATTATATTCAAAATTTATTCCTTTTTATAAATGCGAAATTACAAATTAACAAATTCACGGATTCACAAATTCACCAAAACCAAATAAGAAATCTTCAATAGATGTATCTTTACATCGTGTCAGAAAATATTTTAAATACAATCCAATTTCCAAAAGACCTTCGGAAAATTCCACAGGAAAAATTACCGCAATTGGCGCAGGAGCTTCGTGAGTTTATTATAAATATAGTCGCTACAAAGGAAGGTCATCTTGGCGCTAGCCTTGGCGTAGTAGAGCTTACCGTAGCTTTACACTACGTTTTTAACACCCCGGATGATATTTTAGTTTGGGATGTAGGCCATCAAGCTTACGGGCATAAAATTTTGACAGGCAGAAAAGAAATTTTTCACACCAATAGACAATTGGGCGGCATCAGCGGCTTTCCAAAAAGAAGTGAAAGTGATTATGATACTTTTGGTGTTGGTCACAGCAGTACCGCTATTTCAGCAGCGTTGGGAATGGCAATCGCTTCAAAATTAAAAGGCGAGATTGACAAACAGCATATCGCCGTGGTTGGTGATGCCTCTATCGCCAGCGGAATGGCTTTTGAAGCTTTGAACCACGCAGGAGTTACTGACACTAACCTATTGATTATTCTGAATGATAATGCTATTGGCATTGATCCCAGCGTGGGTGCGCTGAAAAATTATTTCACCAAAGTAAAGTTGAATGGCGCAAAAGAGGCAGATAATATTTTTGAAGCACTAAACTTCAACTATTCGGGCCCTATTGACGGACATAATTTAGATCTCATTATTTCTGAATTGGAACGTTTAAAAAATGTTCCGGGGCCAAAGGTGTTCCATTTAATTACAACAAAAGGAAAAGGATTGCGGCAAGCCGAAGAAAACCAAGTTACATATCACGCTCCTGGAAAGTTTGATGCGCTTACTGGAGATTTGGCTCCAAAAAGTTCTGAAATACAACCTCCAAAATTTCAAGATGTATTTGGAAAAACATTAGTTGAATTAGCTTCAGAAAACGAGAAAATTATTGGCATTACCCCCGCAATGCCAACGGGAAGTTCCTTAAAATTTATGATGGACATTTTCCCCCAACGCGCTTTTGACGTTGGGATTGCAGAGCAACATGCGGTAACTTTTTCAGCGGGAATGGCCACGCAAGGTTTTACCGTTTTCTGTAATATTTATTCCACTTTTTTGCAACGTGCTTATGATCAAGTGATACACGATGTTTGTTTGCAAAAAATCCCTATAATTTTTTGTTTGGACCGTGCTGGAATTGTTGGCGAAGATGGCCCAACCCACCACGGTATTTTCGATTTGGCCTATTTAAACTGTATTCCAAACCTCATCATTTTTGCACCCCGCAATGAAACGGAGCTCCGCAATATAATGTTTACGGCTCAACAAGGATTGGATTTGCCAATATTCATCCGTTATCCGCGCGGTAGCGGGAAAATTTTGGATTGGCAAAAGCCTTTTAAAAATATTGAAATTGGAAAAGCAGAAATCATAAAAGAAGGTGAAGAAATTGCTGTTTTAACAATTGGAACAGTTGCAGATAATGCCGTTGAAGCTATTGAAGCGTTCCCCATTTCACTTCAGGAAAAAATTAGTTTGATAGATTTGCGGTTTTTGAAGCCTTTGGATGAATCGCTTTTGTATCAGGTTTTTAAAAAGAACAAAGCAATTATTACGATTGAGGACGGGACAATTTTAGGAGGTTTAGGAACTGCTATTGTTTCTTTTGCCGCTTCAAACGGGTATAAGAATTCAATTGAAATTATAGGTATTCCTGATGTTTTCCCAGAACAGGGAACTATTTCAGAATTACAGGAAATCGCGGGCATCTCTTCAGAAAAAATAAAACAAACCCTTCAAAGGTATTTATAAAAAAAGAGGCCCTTGCGAGCCTCTTTTAATTTTTAAAAACTAAATGAAATCTTAGTTGATTATCAATTTAGTTGTTTGCGTACGTGCTGCACCTTCAATCTGCATCAAGTAAATACCTGAAGTAAGGCCAGAGGCATTAATTGTTGCGTTTTGGTGAAGTTCAATTGTTTGGTTGAACACTTTTCTACCATTTATATCAAAAATAGAAATTGTAGCTTCTCCAACATCAACTCTAGACTTAATGCTAAGCTCTCCATTTGAAGGGTTCGGATAAATTATGAAATTGTTTTCATTAGCATCATTATCAAAAACACCTAATTCACATCCCGCTGGAATATCAAAGTTCTCAACTCCATCAGATCTGCTATTAGTACTTCCCTGGGTTGCATTTTCTCCAAGACCTCTCTTGGCAAAAGCACGCCAGATAAGGCATCTGTTAGCTCCTCCATAAAGAAGTTGGTCAGCTTCAAGGATAGCATCACGTCCATCCACAAATCCTGGACTACAAGGTTGAAGTTTCATTCCGTCCATAACAAGCTGAAGTGCAATGTTGTTACCTCCAGTGCCGTGTTTTATATCTGGGTCAAAACCGTAACGGTCAATCAAATCCCAAGTTAAATCCCATAGCATGGTTGCCCAAACCGAGCCTACTCCGTGAGGAACTGCTTGGGTTTTAATACTATTATATGTAAAGTCATTTACTGCAAAGTCTGTATTGTAAAATTTAGTTCTCAAACCTCTTCCGGCTATTCCTTCACCTAGTGCATAGGTTCCAATACCTCGGTAATCGTTTCTGGAGTCGCCTGGCTTCATTGTAAGTACTAATCCAAAATAATCACTCCAACCTTCGCCCATCTGTTCTTCATTTTGAAGACAGCCAGCCTGACTAGGGCCTCCAGTTAAACGGTTAGAGATACCGTGTCCATATTCGTGAGCTATTATCACATTGTCAAGATCGCCATCTCGTTGGAAAGGATCGTTTCCAGAACCATCATCTTTTAATGTTGCATTGATAGTATCTCCATTTAGAAGTGAAGCAATTAATGCATTTCCGTCTGATTGATAAACCATAATTGCTGGAATTGTGATGCCAGATCCATTTCCTCCCATTGCAAGAGGATCTCCAGGAACGTCATTTACAACAATTACAGCTACCGCGCCCTCATTTTGAGCCGCAAGAGTTTTTACGTTATAAGCACAGGTTCCTCTTTTGATAACTACAATCTTACCATTCAAATCAGCTCCATTAGTTACGGTATTACACCCATCGTTTGGATCACCACTGTTATCCTCTATCACTACAAGATCTGCAGTTATAGGAGAAACCGGTACTGGTGGTGCAAAATTGGAATCGGCTGCATAATAAGCTCCAGCCAAGGGACCATTGTTCACGGTAAGGAAAGTTCCCAATACTTTGCCTGGGGCATTCCAAAGATACATTTGCATTCTTGGATTGCTACCATCCGGTGGTGTTGCAAAGTTTGCGTTGTTTATACCACTTCCATCTTGTGCATCAGCGACAACAAAGTCATTTCCATTTCCAGGATTGCCATAGTTGTTTTTTTGGAAGTTTCCGTTTGCCTCATCAAAACCGTAATGATAAAGAATATCGTGCATCATATTGTTCATATAGAACAAATTAGTAAGCGCTCCATCCAAAAAGTTAACGGGAACCTGAGGAAGGTTATAAGGAAAATCAAAAGTTAGTGTTGCGCCTCCATCGGCAGTTCCACCGTTACCATTGTTACCATTTCGGTCTTCATTTGACAATACATTGTTTCCTTTTGTGTCAGTAAAATCTGGACCAGCTACGCCATCCCAATCATGCCATCCAAATGGAGAAGCAATTGGGTCAGAAGGATCAGAAACTATTGAATCATCTCCATCATTAGGAGCGATCAGAGGCAAAGCAAAAACACGATAGGAAGAACCGTCACCAAGCATAAGGCTTGAATTGTCTACTTTGTTATTTGAGAAAAGTAAACTTTCTGAATTGGAGTGGGAATGTGACCCTTCAAAGTTACAGCTCACTACCCAATCATTAGTATCCAACAATTCGCCAGTAATAGCGTCAATACGGACACTGTAATAATGTGAAGCATCCAATAAATAGATACTCAGATCCCAAGCAAGTTTTAAAGCACCTGTTTCATCCATTTTTTGATAAACAAGTTCTACCGGAATGTTTTCCAGAGAAATGTTACCATTGGAAAAAATGTAGCTATTGTCTGAAACTGTTTCCAACAAATTAAGATTTGAAGGGTTTTCCAGGCCAAGCCAGTTAGCAGCTTTTGATATTGCACCTACTGCAGAAATAGATGGCGTTGTGCCGTTTACTTTTGCAGCGGCATTTTCAGTAAAAGAAAGCTTTGCGTTTATTACTGCGCCGTCTTTAATAACGAATGAAGAAACAGAATTGAATAATTTAATGCCTTGGTGGCGCTGTTCAACATAGACATTTTGAACTTTCAAGCTTTTTGAGTAAGCCTGAGAAGCAATAGAAATATCCGAAATATCCTGCTGTTGAAGCGAATACTGCGTTCGGTTTTGTTGAAGGTACGATTTTATCACGGTGCTATAGTCCTGAGCAAAGGAAACATTTACAGCAAAAATGATAAGTAAGTAAAGAACTTTTTTCATAAGATAATAATTAAGTTTTTAGGTGATTACGATCAGAAATAATCGATCAAAAAATGTTGATTTAAAATTTCCAAAAATATAATTTATAAAAATATCATAAAATTGACGAAAAACCCTATTTTAATTCAACTTTTAACATATTTCAACGCAACGTTCAGATTTTTCTACAAATTTCCTTTTACTTTTTGAAAAATTTGAAGTGCATTCCCATCGGTAAGTCTAGAAATAAAACTGCAGGAATCCATTAGATATTCATAAACTGATTGCGATTTTTGTGAAAGATCGCAGCCAAACAGCCGCAGCAATAATTTGTCATAATGACGCGCATTTCCGTTATAATGGTTTTCGTAAGCTGTTGTGAATACATCAAGCAAAGTAGATAATATAGTGTAACCGGCAATTTCCTTTTCCATCACTTCGTTACTTTGGTACACTTTTTCAACACTTATCTTTATAATATCTGAAATCTGGGCCTTATATTGGCTTTTATCCAGCAAAGCTTCAGAAAAAGTTCCTTTCAAAATAGCTTCTTCGTGTTCAATAAAAATAGTGGCGGCTTCGTCAATCAAAGTGTTTATGGCAAGCGAACGCAGATAGGCCAATCTATCCTGTGAAGTTTTCAAACTGGAATAAACATCTTTTCTTAAGTTATTTCTAACCAGATTGATCAAATATTCCAGCGCAATTTCTTCTTCAATTAACCCAAGGTTTATGCCGTCCTCAAAGTCTATTATTGTATAGCAAATATCATCAGCAGCTTCCACTAAAAACGTCAAAGGATGACGTGCAAAACCCGTATTGTTTCTGCTTAACAGACCGAGTTCGGAAGCAACTTCGGCAAAAAAATCTGTATCACTTTGAAAGACGCCAAATTTTTTATCGGCAACGTGTGCTGTTGGTTTTTTGGGAAGGGATTGTTTTGGGTATTTCATAAACGCCCCCAAGGTTGCATAAGTCAAACGCAACCCACCCTCTACACCGTTTTTAGATTCGGTCAAAATTTTGAAACCGTTGGCATTTCCTTCAAAGTCCACCAAATCCTGATATTCTTTTTCGCTAAGGTGATTTTTGAAACGCTGGCCTTTCCCGTTTAAAAAATAATCGCCTATAGCTTTTTCACCACTATGTCCAAAAGGGGGGTTGCCAATATCGTGCGCCAAAGATGCCGCAGCTACAATGGCCCCAAAATCGTTGAATTGATATCCGTGAACACTTTGCAGTTGTGGATGTTTTTTCAACAATTCCTTTCCCACAATTCTTCCCAAAGACCGACCAACAACGGAAACTTCCAAACTATGCGTCAGCCGCGTATGGACAAAAGAAGTTTTTGAAAGCGGAATAACCTGCGTTTTGTCCTGCAAACTTCTAAAGGCGGAAGAAAATATAACACGGTCATAATCTACCTCAAAACCCAAGCGGGTTTCGTTTTCTTCTATCCTGATTCTCTTGCTTTTATTCCCTTGTTTCCGTAAAGAGAGCAACTGTTCCCATTGCATCATAATTTTCAAAAATTTGAAGGCAAGATACTATTTTCAAAAGGCAAACCAATGAATTTTTTTGAGTTCTTGCTTAACATTGAGGTAACCCTAAAATGACTCATTGATAACTTCATTTTAACACAAGCATTACATAAGCAGACCATCTTTGCCCCAAGAAATTAATCTATAAAATTAGTATGAAAACAATGAAAAAATTCTTTTTACCTCTAATAGCAATTTTAGCACTTTTCCTTAGTGTTAGCTGTAGCAGTGATGACAGTCCAGTTATTGAACCAGATCCAGACCCAATAAACAACAAGCTTTCAGGTCAGATAACATCAGATATGACATTAACCAATGATGTTATATGGGAACTTCAAGGTCGTGTGGTAGTTACTTCAGGAGCTACATTGACTATAAATGAAGGCACAATAATAAAGGCGTATGCTGGACAAGAAGCTAGTGCTTCTGTACTAATTATTGCAAGAGGTGCAAAAATTAAAGCTAACGGAACAGCAGCTAAGCCTATTATATTTACTTCAATTGCAGACAATATTGCACTAGGTCAATCTAACGGTACAAATCTTACTCAAAATGACCGAGGCCTATGGGGTGGTCTTATTATTCTTGGAAAAGCAAAAGCTTCCTTAGCCGGGGACGCTCTTGAAAACCAAATTGAAGGTATTCCCGCTAGTGACACTAACGGTCTTTATGGAGGTAACGATAATGCCGATGATTCCGGTTCTTTAAACTACGTTTCTATCCGTCATGGAGGTACTTCTATTGGTGATGGTAATGAAATTAACGGACTTACTTTAGGAGCCGTTGGAAGCACTACAATTATTTCTAATGTTGAAGTAGTAGCAAATGTAGATGATGGTATAGAATGGTTTGGAGGAGCAGTAAATGTTTCAAACGCTATAGTTTGGGCGTGTGGTGATGATGGTCTTGATATTGATGAGGCTTATTCTGGAACCGTTACAAATTCAGCAGTTATTCAAGGTGACATTTCAGACCACGCTTTGGAAATTGACGGTCCAGCGGGTTCTTTGGAAGGCAGATTCACTCTTGATGGTATTACTCTAATCGGTAATACTACTACAGAAAATGGCGAATATGCCGATTTACGTGATAGAGCTATGGGCACATTAAAAAATATTTACACCGTGGGCTTTAAAGCGGACTCTGACGTAGAACTTGATAACAATGGCGTAGCACAAAACTTTATTGATGGAAAACTAACATTTTCAAATTGGGTTGTGGACTTGCCTTCTGGCGTTGCTGAGGCAAAAGATATTTTTGTTGAAAAAACCGGCTCCGGAGAAAATCCAATCATTCTTAATCCAACATTTACAGAAAGAGCTGCTTCTTGGGCAACCGCAGGAAATTCAGGCGGCGCCAATCTTTCAGCATTCTCATGGACTTTCGCAAAATCTAAAGGAGCATTCTAAAAATTTGCATTCTCATTTAACTTGTTTTAAATCAATTAGCAATTTGCTCGTCTTTCCAAAAGAAGACGGGCAAATTTTATAAATATATATTTATGAAAAATATTTTCCCATTGCTTATTGCAATGTTTTTAATTCAAATTTCCTTTTCCCAAACGGGTGTTGTATCCGGTGTTATAAATGATGGTGAATACAATGATGTCTTATCTTTTGCAAACGTTATCGTCAAAGGCACACAAACGGGAACAACTTCAGATTTTGATGGAAAGTTTAATTTAAAGTTAGAAGCGGGAACCTATACGCTTGTTTTTTCATTTGTTGGGTATCAAACAAAGGAAATTACGGAAGTAAAAATAAATTCAGGCCAAACTACGACTGTTGATGTAACTTTGAATGCTTCAACAGGCCAACTTGATGAGGTAGTAGTTACAACTACGGCAAGGAAAAATACGGAAGCCTCGGTTTTAAGTATTCAAAAAAACTCTGTTAGCCTAATGGACGGCCTCTCTTTGGAAAGCATTAAAAAAACTGGCGCAAGCGATGTAGCGGCGGCTGTTCAAAATGTTCCAGGAGTTTCTGTGCAAGGCGGAAAATATGTTTATGTAAGGGGTTTGGGAGACAGATATACCAAATCTATTTTAAATGGAATGGAAGTGCCGGGTTTAGACCCAGATAGAAATACGTTGCAGTTAGATATATTTCCTTCTCAAATTTTGGAAAATGTTTTGGTTACTAAATCTGCAACGGCTGAATATCCTGCCGATTTTACGGGAGGTGTAATAAATATTGTTACTAAAGACATTCCCACGAGAGCTGAATATAGCGTTTCGGTTGGTGCTGCTTATAATTCAGATTTTCATTTCAATAATAACTATTTAAGTGGAGATAAAAGCAGTACTGATTTTTTAGGATTTGACGATGGTCTTAGAGACGATCCAATTCCTCAATCGCAGGAAGTTCCATTGCCACAACAGGATGGAGCGCTTGTTCAAAATTTAACGCAACGTTTTAATCCAAGGATGGCCGCACTGAAAGAACAAAGTTTTATGAACTATAATTTTGCCTTAACTGCTGGAGATCAGTTTGAGGTGGGCGATAATAGATTGGGCTATTTGGCATCGATTTCATATAGAAATGAGACAAAATATTATGACGAATATATAAACGGACAGATTTACAGAAAGGATGAATCAGATAAATCAAATTTCGATCTTTTAGCAGATCGTACCCAAAATGGAGAATTAGGGAATAATTCTGTATTGATTAGTGGATTGGCCGGACTGACTTATAAAACAGAGAAATCCAAATATCAATTTAATATACTTCATATTCAAAATGGGGAATCTGAAGCAGGTATATTTAGAGTAGATAATTATATAATTAGCAGCAATACTATAAAGAAAGACAATTTAACATACGTTCAAAGATCTATTACAAATGGACTTTTAAAAGGCCAGCACACTTTTGGAAGTGATAACGATTGGAATTTAGAATGGAATTTAGCCCCATCACTTGCGAAAGTGGAAGATAAGGATTTTCGTTCAACCCCATTTAGAGTTTCAATTAATCCAAATACCAATGAAGAAACCTATACTATTGAGCCAAGTGAATCTGGAGATGCGGCAAGATTTTTCCGCTCTTTGGAAGAATTAGATCTTGCTGGTAAAATTGATCTTGAAAAAGAGCACAAGCTTTTTGGTTTTGATGCTAAGGCCAAAATAGGTGGTGCATACACATCCAAAAAAAGAGATTTTGATGTAATAAAGTATTCATTGCCATTACTAAACTTTTCTAGCGCAACTTTAGGAGGCGATCCAGATCAACTATTGTCCCCAGAAAATATATATGACCCCAATACAGGAAGTGGGGCCTATGTGCGCCAAGACTCAAATGATTCTGACTCGTACAGTTCAAAAATCAATATTGCGGCTGGTTATATATCTGAAGAATTTAAACTTGCCTCTTGGGTGAATGCCGCTCTGGGTGTGAGATATGAAAAATTCGATTTGATTTATACAGGTGAAAGACAGGATGGCTCAAGGCTGGTAGATGCTAAAGTATTAGGGAAATCTGACTTTTTCCCGTCTGCCAATCTTATTTTTGACTTGAATGAAGATGCAAATAAAAAGATACGCACTTCTTATTCGCGCACAACGGCTAGACCTTCATTTAAAGAAGCTTCGCTTGCCGAAATTTTTGATCCCATTAGCAGCACAACCTTTATTGGGAATATTAATTTGCAACCAACCTATGTTAATAATTTCGATTTGAGATATGAACAATATGGAGAAGCAGGAGATTTCTTCGCAATAAGCGGATTCTATAAATCTTTTACTGATCCCATAGAACTTTCATTTATCAGAAGAGCATACGGGCAATACACGCCACTAAACTTAGGTGATGCAAAAGTTTTTGGCGGAGAGCTGGAAATAAGAAAAAATCTTGGGTTTATTAATGGATTGCAGAATATCGATTTTAACCTAAACTTTTCGCTCATTGAATCTCAACAAGAGTACAGTGAAGATGAACGCCAAGGAAGATTAGACAACTTAAGGACCGGAGAAACCCTTGATGACTATAGACAATTACAAGGGCAAAGTCCTTATCTAATAAATCTGGGGTTAAATTACAAAGAAGAAGCTTCAGGATGGCAAGGAGGAATATTCTACAATACCCAAGGTAAAACTTTACAGATTGTAGGCGCTGGCGATGTGGCCGATGTTTACACACTGCCTTTCCACAATGTTAAACTGAATATATCCAAAGCATTTGGGAAAAACAAAAATTCTTCAATATCCTTAAAGTTTGACAATCTACTTGATGATGATGTAGAAAGTGTTTACCAATCATTCGGCGCAAAAGATCAACTTTATTCAAAATGGAATCCTGGTCAAGAAATTAGTTTAGGCTACTCACTCAAATTTTAAAACGTATTACTTAAAAAATAAAAAACCCTAGCATTTGAACTAGGGTTTTTTTATGTATGATAGAATTAGAGTTTAATTAGAAACAATTTGAATATCGTCAGATTTCCAGGTTACAACCTTGGCAATACGGGCATCAGCATAAGAAACTTCTTTTATGTCTTCATTTGTAAAGAAATACCACGTGCCCACTTTTTCACCATTATTATATTGCGCAATGGCAGTTTTATTACCGTTAACATCATAGCTCACCCATTCTCCGGTTAACTTATTGTCTGCAGTATAGTAGCCAGTTTGTGCAACCGTTCCATTATCGTGATATATAGTTGCCTTAATCACATCTCCATCCAAATAATACGTGCTCTTGTTGGCATTTTGGGCAAATGCCATTGAAACTGTTAATACGATTGCAAATAGGATTATTATTTTTTTCATTTTTCAAAGTTTTAAATTTTCAGAATAATCAAATTTACAAAATTAACGCTTACGAAACCATTTGGTAACGTTAACTTAACATTAAACCTTTAACTTATTTATTTTCAGTAGTTTAAAATAAATCATTTGTTACGAATCAATATCTTAATGATTTGGTAAAGCTATCTTCACACTATGTTATCATCGATAGATTTTTTTTGTAATTGCCTATTAAATTGGGCAATTTTTGAAATCGTTTAGTTTTTGTCGACTAGATTTTCAAATGGGGCTGTTCGTTATGGACAGCTCTTTTTTATTAAATTTATACGAGCCAAGGAAACGTAGCTTAACAATATGGAAACATACCATTAGTTTAAAATTTAGTCCTTTGCAGCGACAAAAACTAAAACTGATTTTTAAATGCACCGTAAGATTTATCTTGTTGGGTTTCTATTTTTATTTATTTCTGCCGTCCATTCACAAATAAGCACTCCAAGATTTGGAGACGGAATGCTTAATATTGTTGGTAAAGACAGTACTTGGAGTGTTCGCTTTGCGCCACGAATTCAAGTGAGGGCCAATTCTTATTGGGGTCACGATGGCGACAAATTTGGAAAACCGGAACAAAGCTTTATCATCCGTCGTGCAAGATTAAAATTTGACGGATTTGCTTATTCTCCAAAGCTTCGTTATAAAATTGAACTAGGTCTTTCAAATTTTGATATAGCAGGATCTTCAGAATTTACCGGGAATGCGCCCCGAATAATTTATGATGCTGTAATAATGTGGGAGTTTTATAAAAATCTGGAATTATGGGCCGGACAGACCAAACTCCCCGGAAACCGTGAACGGGTAATATCTTCAGGAAATCTTCAACTTATAGACCGCTCCAGGCTAAACAGTTTGTTTAATATAGATAGGGACCTGGGGGTTCAACTGCGCCACAGATTCAATGCTTCTGAAAAGTTTATTGTACGCGAAATATTTGCTGTCTCCCAAGGAGAAGGCAGAAATGTTATAACAGGAAATCTTGGAGGTTTTCAATATACAACTCGCATAGAACTATTGCCTTTTGGCAAGTTCACCAAGAAAGGGGATTATATTGGCGGCGACATTTATCGCGAAAAAACTCCAAAACTTGCCATCGGCGCTACGTATGATTTTAACAATAATGCGGTAAAAACCCGGAGCAATCAAGGCAGCTATATGCGCAATGATATAGGCTTTTATGAAACCAATATAAGCACTGTCTTTATAGATGCCATGTTTAAGTATAGTGGATTTTCCGTAATGGGGGAATATAGTTTCCGTGATTCAGAAAGCCCTATTGCAATAGACA
>Ga0116152_10001504_pt1 | contig 19151 bp, 13 predicted proteins | sample AD_UKC119_MetaG_FD_89894 | JGI IMG/M metagenome (GOLD analysis project Ga0116152, IMG submission 89894) | Active sludge microbial communities of municipal wastewater-treating anaerobic digesters from Hong Kong - AD_UKC119_MetaG | ecosystem: Engineered > Bioreactor > Anaerobic > Digestate...
GGACTCGAAATGCGATGGGGTGTTCGTCTGCTCGATGAAACCCGCTCCGGAGGCCAGATTACAGGCAGCCCTTATTTTGTTGTTTCTCCGGAAGGACTCTGGAAATCCGAAATCTCGAACAGAAGAGGAGAAGCATTTGTAAAGACCGGTTATATTTTTAAAAATAAACCGGGAACCAGTTTCGGTTTTATCAATTCTTTTTCCGTGCATGATTTGGACATGTTGTTTGGAAACAAGACCTACAGCGGACTTCAGAAATCGTTCTATTCGAATTTTATTTTCCATTCCGATTTCAAAGAGACGAAGCATCAGTATGATGCAGGGTTCAATTTCATTTACGACAATGTGTCGGAGCAGCTCAATGACAGTTCATGGAATACCGAAGAAATGGTGCCGGGTGTTTTCTTTCAATACACGTACACACTGCCTGAAAAGATCACAGTGATGGCTGGTTTGCGCGAAGATTATAACAATCGTTTTGGTTTTCTCACCACTCCCCGCTTGCATATGAAATATCATTTCAATGAGAAAACAACACTTCGTGCTTCAGCTGGATTGGGATACCGTTCTCCTTATGTGATTCCCGAAAACATTTCGTTGCTGACTTCGTCGCGAGGAATAGTATTTCTGAATAAACCGGAGCTTGAGGAAGCTTTGAATTATGGTGCAACTCTTGTCCGCTATTTTGACGTTTTGGGCAAGGAATTGATGGTGTCGTTCGAGTATTTTAAAACCGATTTTCAGCATCAGATGATGATTGACATGGAATCGGATACGTCGGTTGTTTATGTTTACAACCTTAACGGGAAATCGTATTCGCACAATGCGCAGATCGAAATTTCGTATCCGGTATTCAGACATCTTGAAGTGCGAACAGCATTTCGGTACAATGATGTTCAGCAATCTTTGCGCGATGGAGAATTGCAGCAGAAGCCACTTGTAAGCAATTATAAAGGTCTGGTTACACTGGCCTTTGCAAGCAACATGAAACGCTGGCAGGCCGATGCAACGGCTCAGTTTATTGGTAAATCGCGCCTCCCGGATCGCAGTGAGTTTCCTGTTCCGTATCAGCTCGATGAATATTCGCCGGAGCATATTGTTGTACATCTGCAGCTGGCGCGCAATTTCAAGCATTGGACAATTTATGCAGGAGCAGAGAACGTCACGGATTTCAAACAGCATCATCCGATTATTTCGGCTGACAAGCCCTACAGTTCCTATTTTGACAGCAGTGTTATCTGGGGACCTGTTATGGGACGTAAAATTTACGCTGGGGTGAAAATCAAATTCAATAAAAAAGACTAACAATGAAAACAATAATTGAAATAGAAAATCTGAAATGCCATGGTTGTGCAAATACAATCACGAAGAGCATTTCTTCAATGGATGGCGTGGCCGATGTTCAGGTGAATCATGAATCATCGGAAGTCACCATTTTTTACGAGGGGCAGACCGATCGTACCGAAGAGTTTGCAAGGAAACTGAAAACGCTCGGATATCCGAGGGTAGGTGAAAACTCAGCAGGCCGTGTAGTGAAATCCTACATCAGCTGTGCGATAGGTCGCATGGATTCAGGAAAGAAAAATTAAACAAAAAAGGAGGATAAATGAAAACACGCATTTTTGCAATGGTTGCGGCAGCCCTGTTTGTATTGCCGATGATTACTTTTGGTCAGACCGAAACGAAGGAAAAACCAAAGAAAGTTGAAGAGATTAAAATTCAGACCAATCTGCATTGCGGTTCCTGCAAAGAAAAAATCGAAGCGGAACTGGCAACAGTCAAAGGAGTGAAAGAAGCCGTGGCAGATGTTGACACGAAAGTTGTGACAGTAAAATTCAGCCCAAAGAAAACCAGCGCTGATGTAATTGTTGAGCGCATTCAGAAACTCGGCTATCAGGCCAAGACCATGGGTGGATGTTGCCCCGGACATGGCTCTGGCAGCGGATGCTCTGGCGCAGGCAAGACGGAAACCGGTGGTTGCAAAGGCAGCGGAAGCGGCTCGGGCACTGGCTGTGGCGGAAAGCACTAATTCAAAAAACAGAATCAGAATAAAGCGGCGTTCCGGATTTCCGGGCGCCGTTTTTAATTTTGCCTCGAAGACTCTAAATCACAAAAACAATACTCTCTGAGTTCCCGGTCACCGGTTGCGATTTAGCTTCTGCTACCGTGCCGGGATCTCTTCGAAAACCTTCGCAGCACAACTCCCTTTTGTCCGCAGATTTCCGCAGATTTGAATCACCCTTCATCTACGATGAAGCATGATTCAGATTTGTGCAAGAAATTTCGCCACAAGGGCACAACTTGTCACGTTTTACGTGAAGACACGATGATTCACGATTTATGACTCTTGATTTTTGATTTGAAGTCGGAAAATAGTGAAGTGTCTTTCTACTTTATAAGTTTGAGGACTTTCTACTTTATGAACTCCTGCGGTGCAGGGATATCTCCAGACAAAAAGATTCAGCCCGCAATATTTTTCCGGAGCGCTTTTCTTTTTTTGATAATCATGATCATTGCAACAAGATAGGCAATGATGAAAGCCAGCGTTCCGCCGCCGAATGCGTAAATGTTTTCTGTTCTGAAATTGTAAATAATCAGATAAGTCATCATGGCCAGCAGAATCAGATTGGGGATAACATAAAGTATAAACCCCCATGGTTTGCCACGAAACATAATGAATGATCCAAACCACTTCATGATAATGAGAAGACTGAGAATGGCGACCGCTGCATAATACTGCGCAGGAGTGATTGCTTTTGACAACATGGCAAGAGAATTTTTAACATCCTCGCCCAGAATCATGGAGTCAACAACTAGATATAATCCTGCAATGGTGGCCAGCGAAGTGAGCACAAAGAGGATAATCATATAAACCGAAGGTTTGAATTTCATGGCCATGGTGGTTAAATTTGACATCAAAGCTAAATAAAAAAATCAAAAAAAAAACTGCCTTTGTGAGGCAGTTTTTTAAAAGAATTACATCGTCGGCTGAGCCGGAGCTACCGGAGGATTGTACTGTGCACTTCCATAACCCAGAATCGGGATGAAGATGATTGACAGGAAAATCACACCAAGTGTAAATCCTGCACCTTTCCCGAAGTTTGTAACAATGGCATGCAGCAGCATGATGCCGAAAATAATGTTGGCGATGGGAACAATAAGAATCATGACCATCCACCATGCTGGTTTTTTTGCAATCAGTGTCATGACATAAACATTGTAAATTGGCACAAGACATGCCCATCCGGGTTGACCGGCTTTGGTGAAAATTTTCCACATTGGAATGATTACCAGGAAAATCATGATTACCAGGTAAAAAACAATGGTTCCGGTAGATAATTGAATCATAGGTTTGGGTTTTTAGGTGAGTTAGTATTTGTCAGAAATTGAAACCTTTGGAAAAATTCATATTGCTGGTGTTGATGCCAACTGTAATGGCAACCAGAATCAAAATAATCATCAGTCCGATGCTGACAATCATCAGGATTCCGTTGGTGAGGAAAAAGTTTTTCATTTGTTTGTGATAGTCGGCCAGATCGGCTTGTGAACCGGTCATCAGGAATGATTTGGCGCGGTTTGCACCATTAATAAGGAATAACCCAAGAATAAACGGAATCCAGGCAAAGACGATTCCTATTCCCAAAGACATGATTGTTGCCAGTGCCGCATAAACAATCATGAATACGCCCATAAACATCATCCAGCCACGGGTTTTGGCAATATGGTCATTGATGATTCCCTCCCAGGTCATCTGGGGTTGCTGAGGTTGATAATTGTTTTGTTGTTGATTCGGGTTTTGATGGTTGTTGGGTTGTTGTTCCATGGTGAATTATGTTAATAAGGCAAATATATAACAATTTTCGATTTTAACAATCAGCACGCTGTGTTAAGTGTTGTTTAAGAAAAAAAGATGCAAGGGATCAATGCTGACTTCGAAAATGCAGTCTCAGGCCTATGATGGTTTTGTTCAGCTGTTTTGCTCGCTCCTCTTAAAACCAATCGGGACACCGCTTTGTGTGCTGGTAGGTAGTTCGATGTCGTTGAAATCTTCACGGATGATAGTTGCAATCATTTGAGGAGTGCGTAATTTGCTTTCCATCGAGGCGAGACGCAGATTCTGGTGACGAATGACGGTTTGGGTGATTTTTCTGATCTCACGCGCATTGCCGAAATATTCATCACGCTTTTTAAGCATGTCGGCAATCAGTGTCAGAAAATATTTTTCAGCATCGGAATCCATCAGCAATCCTTCGGCTTCAAACATGCCTCTGGCAATATCGAGCAACTCGGTTTCGGTGTAATCCGGAAAATTCAGCAACCGGTCAAATCTTGATTTGAGGCCGGGATTCGACAATAAAAATTTGCTCATCGGTCCGGGATAACCAGCCACAATCAACGCAAATTCGCCCCGGTGATCTTCCATTTCTTTCAGAATGACTTCAATGGCTTCCTTGCCGAAATCGTTGCCACCATTGTCGGTCAGCGCATAGGCCTCGTCGATGAACAACACGCCGCCCATGGCGCTTTCAATCACCGCCTGTGTTTTGATGGCGGTTTGACCGACATAGCCGGCCACCAGTTCGGAGCGGTCCACTTCGATCACACTGCCGCGTTCGAGCAAGCCGAGCGCCTTGTATAGTTGGCCTATGATGCGGGCTACCGTAGTTTTACCTGTGCCGGGATTGCCAGTGAAAACAGTGTGCAGCGAAAATTTATTCAGCACATCTTTGCCGAGATCATTGTAATAGCGAACCAGTTTTACCAGCTCATTCATTTCGGTTTTGATGGTGTTGAGTCCGACAAGCCGGTTCAGATCGTCGAGTGCAATATTCAGCAAACCCTCGTCAACAGCGAGCTTCAGTTTTTTCTTTTCTTCTTTTGAATGGACTTCTTTTACATCAATCACTTCAATGGTTGAAAGTTCTTCTTCGCTCAGGTCGCGTACATTGGGTTTCAGCATGAGTCTGCGGGCCATATTCATCTTTGATTCATCCACCAGCGACAAAGCCATGCGGGCGTTGCCAAAGGTCCGGTCGCGGTTGCGGTATGCTGCAATAATGACTTCATTCATTTCCTTATCGGCTTCAGTAGAAATAATCAATTTCTTTTTCACCGCATGATGCCTGACAATTTTCATCAGTTCTTCGGGCAGATAATCATCAAAATGGAACGAATAATTGATGCGGCTTTTCAGGCCGGGATTGGAGAAAAGAAAATCATGCATTTCGGTTGGATAACCTGCAAACATGATGGCGATATCACCTTTGCCATCCGACATTTCCTTGATGAGAATTTCAATTACTTCGCGGCCGAAATCTTTTTCATCGTCTTTTCGGAACAGCGCGTAGGCCTCATCAATAAACAAAATCCCGCCGCGCGCTTCGCTGATTTTTTTCTTTACTTTTGGTGCCGTCTGGCCAATGTATTCGGCTACCAGTTCGGCGCGTCCGACTTCAATCACATGCCCTTTCGATAGTAAGCCCATGGCTTTGTAGATGCGTCCAAGCAGATTGACAACAGTTGTTTTTCCTGTACCGGGATTGCCGGTGAAAATGCTGTGCAGACTGATTTTATCGGAATCCTGAAATCCTTTCTCCTTGCGGATACTGATAAAGTCGATATAGCTGATGTGTTCGCGGATTTGTTTTTTTACCGAAGTGAGTCCGATGAGCTGATCGAGTTCAGCAAGTACTTCTTCAATATTTTCTTTTTTGGCAGCAGTACCTGTTTGCAGATTGCTTTGAATAAGTCCTGGCGCAAAAACTTCAACATCGCCTTCTTCGTTTTTTTCTTCGAAGTGCAGAGGAATGGTGCCCAGCAGGTTTTCCATGAAAACAACTTCAACATAGTACAGGTCTTGTTTGTATGTGTCGCCTCCTGTATTGTTTCCCCAGCCGGTGGCGAAACTCAGCTTTGCATCGGTGCTCGAATTCACATAATTCAGCATGCTGGTGGTGCCTTTCAGTTGACGTGCCTTATCGTAGAAAAACAGAAATATTTCGCAGTACCAGGGTTTTTCTGCTTTGTTTTCGATATTTACTTCAACCCAGACATAGCGCGTGTCGGCTTTTGAAAAACGTTTCAGATACACACGGTCTTTTTCTTGCACAAAATTCCATCCGCCTTCGAAAACGCGCATGGATTGAAGGTTGAAATACGGATTGTTTTCATGCGTAACAAGTCCCTCTCCTTCTACATGAAAATCGGCAGTACCAACCATTTCTCCGTCGATCCATGCTTCCCAGAAATAGTCTCCGCGTTTCCAGAACGAACCGATTTTTTCTGCACCCCATCCCTGACGAAAATAGATTTCATTTTTTTCTTTACTGATTTCTATTTTTTCCTGAATGTTGCATAATTCCTTGTTTTTTCCTTTGGTTTCTTTGGCAAAGCACTTGAGGTTTATTTCTGCAGTCCAATCTTCTTCATCAAAGAGTTTGTTGTAGAAGCTAAGTTCTGCATACAGATAGGTTGTTTCCATATTTTCAAAAACCTTTCTGTATTTTTTCCCATCCAGTACCCATTCGGTACTGGCATAAACTTTTAGTGCCTTGAATTTAAAGGCCTTTCCAATTGAATTCATTTTGCCCATTCAGGTAGTTTTTTTGATATGGCAGAAGCGGTTGCTGATTTTTTTATTTTTTTTATTCCATCCAATGGCCCCTGATAGAGAACTTCTCCGCCACGGTCACCACCATGAGGTCCAAGGTCGATGATATAATCGGCGTATTTAACCAATTCCATGTTGTGTTCAACCAGCACTACAGAATGACCGGCATTGATGAGGCGGGTGATGGATTGATAAAAATACTGAATATCGTGATAATGCAATCCGGTAGTAGGTTCATCAAAAATGAAAAGAATGGATTCGTTGGGTAATGCTTTTGAGAGGAATGAGGCCAGCTTGATGCGTTGTGCCTCGCCACCTGAGAGGGAGCTGCTGGATTGACCCAGCTGAAGATATCCGAGGCCGACATCGGCGAGTGGTTGAATTTTATCACAGATACGTTTGCAGTGAGAACCAAATTTTTCATTGATCTGACTGCTGAACAATGTCAATGCTTCATTAACAGTCAGGTCAAGAATATCGGAAATGTTTTTTTCATTAAACTGTACATCAAGAACATCGGATTTGTAGCGTTTGCCACCGCATTCTTCACAGACCAGATGGACATCGGCCATAAATTGCATTTCGACAGTAATGGTTCCTTCGCCCTGACACACTTCACAGCGTCCGCCCTCAACATTGAATGAGAAAAATCCGGGTTTATAACCTCTTTGTTTTGACAGTGGCAATGCGGCATACAGGTCGCGGATCTCGTCAAATGCTTTCAGGTAGGTAGCTGGATTTGAGCGCGTAGAGCGGCCTATAGGGTTTTGGTCAACCATTTCAACCCCTGTAAGCAGGTGAATATCTCCTTCAATGGAACCAAAGCTGCCACTCTGTTCGGAATAATTACCAAAATGTCTTTGAAGTGCAGGATACAACACTTGTCTTACAAGTGAAGATTTTCCGCTTCCGCTGACACCAGTTACCGCAGTGATGGCATTCAGCGGAAATTGAACGCTGATATTTTTGAGATTATTCTGATCAACATTTTTCAGTCCGATAAAAAATCTGGGCTTAAGCGGTTTTTGTTTGACAGGTAGTTGATCTTCACCTCTGAAATATTTTGCAGTATGGCTTTCCTTGTTTTGCATCAGTTGTTTCATTGTCCCTTGAAAAACAACGTAACCACCATTGCGGCCAGCTCCTGGTCCCATATCTATGATGTAATCCGATTCGCGGATAATGTCTTCGTCGTGTTCAACAACAATCACTGAATTCCCGAGATCGCGGAGATTTTTAAGTACTTCAATGAGTTTTTCCGTATCAACTGGATGTAGTCCAATGTTGGGTTCATCAAGGATGTACATGGATCCGACCAGACTGCTTCCGAGTGCTCGTGCCAGATTGATGCGTTGCGTTTCACCGCCTGAAAGGGTATTTGATAAACGGTTTAAAGTAAGATATTCGAGACCTGTGTTGCTGAGAAATTTCAACCGGAAGTTGATTTCGCGCAGGATATGAGATGAAACCTTCATTTCGTACGTTGATAATTTCAGGTTGTTGAAAAAATCGGCAAGATTCCGGATTGGCAAGAGTACCAGATCTAAAATGGATTGACCCTGAATTTTTACATATGAAGCATCGTTTCGCAGGCGTGTTCCGCGGCAATCGGGGCAGGTTGTTCGTCCTTTGTAACGGGATAGCATTACGCGGTATTGAATTTTGTACAGGTTTTGTTCGAGCATTTTAAAAAATGCATTCAATCCTTCGAAATGTTTATTGCCGGTCCACAGTAAATTTTTTTGTGCATCATTGAGTTCGCAAAACGGTTTGTGAACCGGGAAATCGAATTCCCATGCTACATTGAGAAAATCGATCAGCCATTCACCCATTTTTTCACCTTTCCAGGGAGCAATGGCACCATCGTAAACGGAGAGTGTTTTATCAGGAATAACAAGGTTGGGGTCTATACCTATAATGGTTCCAAACCCTTCACAGGTCGGGCATGCACCATATGGGTTGTTGAAAGAAAACAGGTTGACCGAAGGTTCTTCAAACGAAATTCCGTCTTCTTCGAATCGTTTTGAAAATGTTTCGTAATGTTTATCGTGATCGGTATAAATGATGCAAATTCCGTTGCCTTCGGTGAAAGCGGCTTCAATGCTGAGAGACAGGCGTTGTGCTATTTCTTCGGTGTCATCTGTGCTAACTGCACGATCGATCATCAGAAATAATTTGTCCGATTTTTTGATGGATTTTTTCTTTTTCAAATCATCAAGAAAGGATTCAATACTGATGGTTTCGCTGTTGAAGAGAATGCGCGAATATCCTTGCTGCATGCTGAGTGCAAGGGCATCGGTCAATGTTAATCCTTCTCTGACCTGATAGGGAGTAAGAAGAAAAATGCGTGTGTCGGGCGGTAATTTCTGAAGATAATGGATGACATCTTTTACCTGCTGACGTTTTACTTCTTTTCCGCTGATGGGCGAATAAGTGCGTCCGATGCGGGCATACAGTAGTTTGAGATAATCATATATTTCAGTAACAGTTCCAACTGTTGAACGCGGATTGCGTGTCGATGATTTTTGCTCAATGGCTATAGCGGGGGCAATGCCGTCGATAAAATCAACATCGGGTTTGAGCATGCGCCCCAGAAACTGACGGGCATAGGCACTCAGACTTTCAACGTAACGGCGTTGTCCTTCTGCAAAAAGTGTATCAAAAGCAAGCGAACTTTTTCCGGAACCCGACAATCCTGTAATGCAGGTGAGGCGGCCAGCAGGAATCTCGACGGAGATGTTTTGCAGATTGTTTACCCGTGCGCCTTTTATAATGATTTTCTGGTCTTTTTTCATAAAGTAACAAAGGTAGAAAAAATTGACTTTATCATTCCATGTTAATTATCATTCTTTTGCTGATGGTGAAACAAAAACAATTGATTTATATTTCATACCTTTGTCATAACTATTGAATTAATAAAAAAATGGAAAAGGAAATAATTCTCGGGGCGCTGAAAACAGTGATGGATCCTGACTTGAAGAAGGATCTTGTAACCCTGAACATGATTGACAATCTTGAAGTAAGCGACGCAAAAGTATCGTTCTCAATTGTATTGACAACTCCGGCCTGTCCGATGAAGGAAAAAATGAAAAACGAGTGTATTGCAGCTATTCATGCACTCTATCCCGATGCTCAGGTTGAGGTCGCTCTTACCGCTAAGGTGACTTCTCACAAAGATAAGCCGGCGCTGAAAAATATTAAAAATATTATTGCTGTTGTTTCCGGAAAAGGTGGAGTAGGGAAGTCAACGGTTGCCGTGAATCTGGCTGCAGGACTTGCCCGTGCCGGCGCAAAAGTCGGGCTGGTGGATGGCGATATTCACGGACCCAGCATCCCTCTGATGTTTGGACTGCAGAATGCGCATCCGCAGGTTGTTGAAAAAGAGGGCAAACAAGTGATTATCCCATTCGAAAAATTTGGCGTAAAGCTGGTGTCGATGGGCTTTTTTGCCGACCCATCCAAAGCGTTGATCTGGCGCGGTCCTATGATCGCAAATGCCTTTACGCAAATCATGAATGATACCGACTGGGGTGAACTGGATTATCTTGTTTTTGATACGCCTCCGGGTACCGGCGATATTCATCTTACACTTGTTCAGAATTACAGTGTTACTGGAATTGTGGTCGTGTCAACTCCTCAGGAAGTGGCTCTGGCAGACGCCCGCAAAGCACTCAGTATGTTTGTTGATCAAAAAGTAAATGTGCCGGTTTTGGGAATAGTCGAAAATATGTCGTTTTTCAGCCCGCCTGATATGCCGGAAAAGAAATATTATCTGTTTGGCAAAGAAGGTGCAAGACGATTGGCCGAGGAACACAATATTCGCCTGCTGGCCGAAATTCCATTGGTTGAATCGGTGAGTCAGAGCGGCGATAGTGGCGTTCCTGCTGTTTGCGATGAAAGCAATCCTTTGCAGAAATCATTTATGAGCATGGCCGAAAATACCGCTCAGGCCGTAGCTATTCGTAATGCTACCCTCGATGCTACTCAAATTGTCGAAATTACCAACAAATAAAATTTGTCGCGTATGAATAAAGAACTTGAAGAAAAAGTGAAAAACGTTATAGAGCAAATACGTCCTTATCTGCAGGCCGATGGTGGTGACATTGCATTTGATCGCCTGACTGACGATAATGTTGTTTACGTGCATTTACAGGGTGCCTGTCATAGTTGCCCGATGGCGTTGCAAACGCTGAAACAGGGCGTGGAAGCTACTATGCAGCGGGTGTTGCCGGAAATCAAGTCGGTGGAGCAGGCGTAGGTGCAAAGCGCTTTGCGCTTCGCGAGTTGAAAGTAATAAAGTTGTAAAGTTTAAAGACGACGTAAATGCTTGCGGCATGCGAAGTCTGAGCCCCGCATCTGTCACTCTGAGTCCTGCGTCCTGCAGGATAAACTACGTCGAATGATGTTATTTCTTCAACGCACTCAGGTCGCTTCACGTGAAACGTGACACAGTCACGACGCAGAGAGGTTGAAGAAGCACAAAGTTGCCTACCCTGATTACAACGTAACATCTGTCTGGGCGCGCGTCTCCTGACGCGTGATCTGAGTTTTGTAACGTGTCACGCTTGTAACGTCTGTAACGCGTAACTCCTTCCGCTTTCAGCGTGATAAATTCCACGTGTAACGAAAAAAATCACGACAAATATTTTGCAGCTAACGGCATTCTCCGGCCTATGCCGAATGCTTTGGAAGACACTCTCAGCGCGGGCGGAGACTGATAGCGCTTGTATTCGTTGGTGTTCACCATTTTGCAGATGCGTGCAACAAGGTTTTTGTCAAAGCCGCGTGCAATCAGGTCTGCAGGACTTTGAATTTCTTCAATATACAGCCGTAAAATTTCATCAAGGATGTTGTAATCAGGCAGTGAATCGCTGTCTTTCTGATTTGGCCTCAGTTCTGCAGATGGTGCCTTGGTGATTGTATTTTGTGGAATGATTTCTTTTTTACGATTTATGTAGGCAGCCAGTTCATATACTTGTATTTTGTATAGATCGCCAATCACGCTCAGCCCGCCGCACATGTCGCCGTAGAGCGTTCCGTAGCCCACTGCTGCTTCGCTTTTGTTGGAGGTTTTCAGCAGAATATTGCCAAATTTATTCGACCAGGCCATCAGCAGCAACCCACGTAAACGTGCCTGCATGTTTTCTTCGGTGATGTTGAACGGTAGATCTTTGAAAACCGGCTTCAGTGTTTCGTTTACAGCATCAAACGATTTTCCGATCGGAACGATTTCGTGTCGCATTCCAAGATTCTGAGCCAGTTTCACAGCATCGTCGATGGAATGTTGTGAACTGAATTCAGAAGGCATGAGTAATCCGTCAACATTTTCTTTTCCGAGTGCTTCGCATGCAAGACAGGCCACCACAGCGCTGTCGATGCCACCCGATAAGCCAAGAACCGCTTTTTTAAATCCGAGCTTGGTAAAATATTCACGGATGCCAAACACGAGCGCATCGTGTATCAGCGCAATTTTGTTTTCTTTAATTTCTGATTTATTTGCAGGAATAATTTCAGTGTCGAAAACAAAAAAGTCTTCTTCAAAAGCATTCAGAACTTTATAGCTGCCATCGGGAAAGACAATCATGGAGCGGCCGTCGAAGATGAGCTCGGTTTGCGCCCCGGTCATGTTTACATACACAACCGGTATATTATATTTCGCCGTATGATAGCGGAATACCTCGAGACGTTTTTCGAATTGTCCGCTGCTGAAGGGCGATGCAGCAATGTTGATGATAATGTCGGGATTTTCTTTCGACAGCATTTCCATTGGATCTGCCACATATAAATGTTTGCCTTCGATGTTCCAAAGGTCTTCGCAAACCGTGATGGCAAGCTTCTTTCCGGAAACTGTTACACACGAAAAATCGCGACCTGGTTCAAAATAGCGGTATTCATCAAAGATGTCGTAATTGGGCAACAGTGCTTTGTGAATCTCTGTTTGCACTTTTCCGTTTTGCATTACCAGCGCTGAGTTATAAAGCATTTTGCCGCGGCCGGTTTTATTGTAAGTTGGACAACCGGTTATCACAGAAATGTTGTTGGATTGTTTTGCAATTTCGTCAGCTTCGCGCAAACAAGCGTTGGTGTAATCATCAAAGTCGAGAAAATCGCGTGCTGGATATCCTGATATGCATAGTTCCGGAAACACCGCCAGATCAGCATTTTCAAGTTTTGACCTTTCAATGTATTCCAGGATTTTTTTTCGGTTAAATGCGAAATGTCCGGTATGCGTGTTTATCTGACAGAGAGCGATTTTCATGATAAAACTGTTTAAAAAAAATCCCGATTCTTCGGAACCGGGATGATGTGTAAACAAATATTTTTTTAGAACATGATGCCAAATTTCAGCATGATGTAGTTGCCAATGGATTTGTTATCTTCGAGTTGATAGGTGAGGCCGTTTACAAAGGATAATTCGGCAAGGGCAGAAGTTGTTCCGCCGAGTGAATATTCAAGACCTCCGCTGATAAGGAAGTTGGCGCGGAAAAAGTTGCGTTCTTCTTTAAGATTCTGATCGTTGAGTGAAAGCATTTGTGATCCGCTCAGTGGGCTGTATTCCTCATCAGCTTTGGCATTCAGGCAGATACCAATGGAGCCGCCGATGCGTGCAAAATAAGTGATATAATTGATTTCATTTGTTTTCATTTTCAGTGTGAGAGGAATATCGAGAAATTGAAAACGATAATTCGATGTGAGTTTGGAAAATACTGCAGCTGTATCGGGTGGATAAATCTGATTTACACCGATTTTTTGAAGTTTGCCGCCCATATAATTTATATCGAAACCGGTGGCAAAAGAAAAATTGTCTGCAATAGTGAGTTCGCCGATAAAACCCCAGCCAAGTCCGATTTTCATGCCCTGATATTCCAGTGAATCCTGATCGGGTTTCATCCAGGTTAATCCTGTGTTTGCATGTAATCCGAAACGGAAGAATTTTTCATTCTGGGCATTGGATGTAAAAGCGAATGCTGCGAAAAGAATCAGAGCCAATACAATCTTTTTCATACTTTTGGGTTTTATTTCAATGTAGCACAAAGTTAGTAAAATTATGAATGGAACAAAATTTTTTGCATCGGCCTTCAGATTGTTGTTAGTCATTGGGTTGGCATTATCGATGATGATGATGGGATCATGTAAATGCGATCGCGATAAGAAGGAATTCGACCGCGAAGTGTCTGGGAGCAAACTTGATTCGCTTTCATTCATCAAAGTGAGTATTAATCGCTATGAGAAGGATTTGTTTGCCATTCCTGTTGATAGTCTGAAAGAAGGATTGACTTCGATGCAGAAAAAATATTCATTTTTTTATTCTCCTGAAGACTTGAATGATCCGGTGAATATTGCCTATTTGCAGCAATATCTGAAAGATCCGACCATTCTTTCGTTGTATCGCGAAACGATGAAACAGTATCCATCATTAACATGGCTTGAATCGGAGCTTACAATGACTTTCAGGCGCATTAAATATCTGCTTCCCTTGTGGAAAGTTCCCACTGTTTATACTTATGTTTCGGGTGGAGATATCGAATATCCGGTGAAGTATGCCGATGATAATCTTGTCATTGCACTTGATCTTTTTTTGGGTGAAAAATATCCGATTTACAAGATGTGGGGTGTTCCTCAATATATTACCAACCGTATGGCCAAAGATTTTCTGGTGGTGAAATGTGCAAGCGAAATTTGTCGTGCCTGGCTTGAGAAGCACAGTCCTGCAGGAAAAACAATGCTTGATAAAATGATTTTTGAAGGGAAGTTGTTGTATTTTACCGATGTGACTGTGCCTGATTGCGCCGATTCAGTGCGTATTGGATACTCTGGCCAGCAGCTGTACTGGGCCGAAAAAAATCAAGGCAATGTCTGGGGGTTTTTTATCGAGAAAAAACTTTTGCATACCACCGAAATGCGCGATATCAATAAATTTATTGGCGAAGCTCCTTTTACAAGCGCTTTTTCTAAAACCAGCGCTCCCCGCATCGGACGTTATATCGGTTGGCAGATTGTTCGTGCCTATATGGCAAAAAATAAAGATATCACTTTTGAACAATTGCTGAACAACAACAATTCGCAGGAAATTCTGAATAAATCGGGCTATAAGCCGGAGAAGGCGGAATAGATTGCAGGTCACGCGTCAACGTTGAACGCTGCTAGCAGGAGACGCGTGCCCATTTGCTCTGGATCGCGCCGCGGCGAAACTATAACTTCCGGACATTCCCGACATTTTAGCCCCGCCTAATGCGTGGTAAACTCCAGCAAGAAAGGGTTGACAAACAGACCTGCTGACCTGGAATTCCGCCAGTGGGCGGACAAGCTGTCGGGAAGAATCATTAAATCGTGACAACTCTTGCGACTGTTTTTGTAAATCGTTTAGAGCGTTGCGCCACAATATAATATCTGTATTCCAAAAATCGTTGTACTCTCATTAATGTATCCAAAATGAAATCAATATCTGTGTTTTTTATTCTGATCTGTTCAGTGATTGGATCTGTTGTTTCGCAGAACCAGAGCGGTGTTCAATATACTCCTCTGGGAACAATCCTCCAAAATTCCAGCTTCGAATTTTCAGCCAGATATATTGGCTCAATGGAGGCGATGTTCATTGAAGCCGCGATGAAAAACAACACCAATCAACCCATGAATGTGCTGGTGGAACCCGGACGCCGCTTTATTGCTGACACAGCGCGTTGTCAGGACCTGCTCAATGTGAAATCGTATTATGTGACCATTGCCCCAAACTCAGAGACGAAAATTAAAATCCGTGGTTTTTGTTGTGAAAGCAGTAATTCTTCACCGATTTATGATATGGGGTACGACGTTGGTTTTGTTGCCCCGGAGCCATGGGTAAAACTGGCTTCATTCATTGACAGGAACAGTTTTCCAGATGGAGCAGTGCAACACGCAGTTTGGGGTATTTCAAATGGTCACGATATCGCCGGTGTCGATTGCGGTAGCCGGGAACAGACAATAGCTTTGCGAAAAATACTGTGCGACCTGACTGACAAGGAAATGCCCTGGACGACTGTTCAATACAAACAAGATTCAACCGTGGTTTTTACTGGTGCTGTAACCCGCATCCGTGGCGACATTCATTATTATGTGCGGTACAATTGCCCAATTACAATCATACTGACTGATAATAATGGCAGACTGATCAAAACGCTGATGGAGCCTGCCATTCATGGCATTGGCAGATACACCTTCACCCTTGATCTCGATGTTTCAGATTACCCTTCCGGCGATTATGAAGTGCGCATCTATGAAGACGGCGCGATATTGCTGGATAGGAGGAAGTTTGGGATATGAAAAAAAACCCCGCCTTTTTGGGAGACGGGGTGTTTTTTATAAGGAATTGAATCTGTCTTATCTTGGTGAAACCTTGGAAAATTTGGTAATTCCTGATTTATTGGTCAGCGAAACCACATAAACGCCCTGTGCAACCGGTTTGAAATAAGACACAGCCTGGTTTTTACCATCATTGGCAGCAATGAATGAATCGCTGAAAATCACTTTTCCTGAAAGGTCCATAAGGTTAAGTTGATACTCCTGATTGGCGAAACCTTCAAAGTTGATTTCCAGATTACCTGCATTTGCATCTAAACTAGCGCTGTTGATATTAAAACCGGACAAATGATAACAATCAACAGTCATGGTTTTTAAGGTAGTTTGTTTGCCATCAAAGTCAATCTGATCTAAACGGTAGTAAACAGTGCCTTCTCCTTTAAAATGATCAGAAAAAGTGTAAAACTGTTTCATGTTTGAGTTGCCTGCACCTGATACTCTTCCGATTTCAATATAATCTCCGGATCCATCATCTCTGAGAATGATGAACTGACTGTTATTGGTTTCACTTACGGTTGTCCAGGACAGTAATACGCCGTCAGTTGAACATTCCGCATAGGCATTCAGAAGAATAACCGGAAGCACTGTGCAGTCAAGAATTACATCGGTCAGAGTCCAGTTGAGCGTAAATGGCTCTGAACTTGTTGTAAAGTTGTCAAGTAAAAGAACATAAACACTGTTTACATCGGAAGGAGTAACAACGATTTCATTGACCCATTTATCTCCGCCGGCATCTTCTGTGTCATCAGTAACAGCAGCGGAATCAATTAGTCCGGTTGTTCCGTCAGCGGCCGACCATGAACAGCGAAGCGGTTCACCGGTTGGCGGGCAGACATCGGAAGCCATTGATCCTTCTGGATATGGACCCCAGATGGCAAAATCGTAATCGTCGGCCCAGACATCAGGCGTAATGGCAAGTTCAATAGTGCCTGCCGATTGCGGGCTGAACAGGTACCACGAAGATTCGTGTTCGGTTGACATGCAGCCCTGGTTTGTTGCATCCAGTTCTTCAACTCCTCCGCCACTTGAATTGCCTGTAAATTCCTGATCGCTGCATACTGTATATCCCAACTCACAATCTTGTCCAGAAGTGAATGTCGCAGCTGTAATTTCTTTGACACATATATCAAAATTGCCAAAATTATCCCCATAGTATTCCCAAACTCTGACCCAAATGGTTTCACCGGGAGTTCCTGATAAAGTTCCTGTTGGTGGATAATCAACACAACCAGGAGATGTGAGAAAAGTCAAGGAATTACAGTCAGTGCCAGAATACAAACAGAAAACTTCATCCATTCCGGTGCCACCACTGACATCTACAACATAATTTCCTGAAGCCGGAACTGTAAAACTAAACCAAACATCAGGGCTTGCATCGTAGGCAGTGCAGGTTGGCTGATCGTTGGATGAAGCTGTAGCGGCATGCGGTCCGTCATCGAGTGTATATGTTTCATAATTGCAACTGGTTCCAACGGGTAAGGAAACAGCAGTACTGCACTCATTGTTTGTCATCGGATTGACAAACATAATGCTGGCTGTACCTGAGTTGGTGCTGGTTGGGCAGCTGCTGCAACGCATCATTACACGAAGATTTTGGGTTGAACTGATTGTGGCTGTATATGCTGATGTAGTACTCCATGCTTGTAAGACTGTTCCAGATGTAGTTTCCCATTGGTATTCCCAACTGCCATCACAAGCTCCTCCAGTATGAGAATCCACGTCAAATGTCACAGAAGTTGCTGATGTAATTGGCCCAACCGGTGAAACAGAAGTAATAATAGAAGTTGGTGCATTACATAATTTTGTAACACAAATATCAAATGTTGTTGTTTGAAGCGGAGTTGCTGTTGCAGTATAAACTCTTACATAATATGTATGACCAATTGTTAAACCTGTTACAGTTCCAGATTCATCATAAAAACAATCAACTTCAGTGAGAGTAGGGCATGTGCCGGAATACACAGCAAAATACATCGACGTGTATGAACCTGTAATATTTGATATTAAAATTTGATGAGCTGTGCTACTGGCAACAAATGAAAACCAGACATCATCATCGTCATATGTTGAAGAGCAGGTGTTTCCTTGAGAAGATCCGGTGGCTCCGACAACAGTGCCGCTTGCAAAGCTGGTGCATGAGTATTGGTTAGATGTCAATGAAACTGCCCCACTACAATCATCATTTGCAGGGGGTGTCGGGCAGGTAATGCTTTGAATCGATATGTCAAACGGGGTGAATTGAGGTGAGGGGTATGTTGAAATCGTAATAAAATAGGTAACACCTCCTGTTAATGAGACAAAGCTTAAACTCGGATTTCCTGTCGAACTGGTGGTACTTGCAACACACGTTCCTCCCTGCGGACAACCCTGGGTAACAAAAACGCCTACCCATGTATCAGTATTGGTGAGTGTAACAGAAATGCATTGGTTTGCTGCTGGTGTGTATGAAAAAGTATAGTCGTCACCATTCATGTAGCTGCTACCGCATGCATCTGAACTGCTGAAATCATCTCCGGCTCCGTTGGTTGTCATTCCCGTTTGTGAATAAGGCAAAGATGCAATTACTGTGTTCGGTATACAAGCTGCTCCTGCAGCAGTGCAGGTTCTGGAAATAGTGAAAGGTCCTGTTACCGTGGAGCTTGTTGAATATTGGCAAACATAAACATAGTATGTAGTACCATTTACTGTTGTAAAGGTATATGATTCTGTTCCTGCTGATAAAGCTCCGTCAACGCAGCTTACTGTTGTTAAAGTCCCGCAGGTTCCGCTGAAAATGTCAATTTCGTGATCCCAGCTGCTGGTTGCAGTGCATGAAATGGTGGTTTGCTGACCATCTCCGGTAAACTTATACCATACACCATATTGGGAACCACAGCCGCCAGGAGAAGTTTCTGCCACACATCCAACCGTAGTTCCTGCCAGATTGGTCGTTGCACAAGGCAGCGAAACAGCATTGGCACAAAGGTCGTTTGCCGGTGCTGCATACACCGGGGTTATCTTAACCAATCCTTTTGCTCCGGCCCCTCCTGTATGATTTGTATTGTCTGGTACAAAGGCACCACTACCACCCCCGCCATATGTAAAACCTGATGAACCATCTGATTCTGTTGTGGATCCAGATGCTCCGTTACCTCCATCAATTGTTGTCCCAGATCCTGCCGTAGTTCCAGATGCATTTCCTCCAGCACCGGTTGATCCAGCACCA
>Ga0116152_10001505_pt1 | contig 19145 bp, 17 predicted proteins | sample AD_UKC119_MetaG_FD_89894 | JGI IMG/M metagenome (GOLD analysis project Ga0116152, IMG submission 89894) | Active sludge microbial communities of municipal wastewater-treating anaerobic digesters from Hong Kong - AD_UKC119_MetaG | ecosystem: Engineered > Bioreactor > Anaerobic > Digestate...
CATGAAGTCGATCCTGGGCTTGGTCCATTTGTCGAGTTCGAAGATCTCTGGGGCGCGCTGCTCCAGCACCGCACGCGCAGCGGCCGGCACATCGTCCAGCGACCGCAGTTTCGAACCCAGTCCCTTGCCGTAGGTCCGTCCCGGCGTCTTGCCCATCCCGAGCCAAGGATGGAAGCTGACCATGTTCTGGAACTGGGTCACCGAAATCACGCGGCTGAGGTCGGGGTTGAGGACGTCGGCAAGACTCGCCGCGTGAAAGTAATGCGAGTCCCAGAAGAACGTCGGCCCGCCCGCTTCCTTCGGCCACTTGTCCTCCTTGAACGGATTCGGGAACGAGAAGGCCGAGTGATTCGGCGTGATCACAGTTGCGCCAAGGACATCGATGCGCATTTCCTTGGGCTTCAAGGTGGCTTCGGGTCCCGTGACGATGCCATCCGGGCCGATCTCGACGGACAGCGGCCCGCCAAAAAACTGCCAGATCTTGCGATCCTCACCCGTGACCGGATTGCGCCAGGTATCGACGACTTCGTCGGTGTCGAATTTAGTATACACGCCGACCTCGTACACCTTGCCGGCATAGTGACCATTGGGCAGCGGCCGCCAGCGCGCCGCATTGAGATTCTGCATGGTCAACATCGGCAGCAGATTGCCGTCATTGAGATACAGATAAAGATGCAGCCTGCAGAACGTGTAGACCGTTTCCTCCGCGATCGAACCGCGGATCTTGGCGAGCACGCGTGTGCGCTCGACCGGGTCTTCCAGGTTGAGCGAGCTCACGGCATTCGCGCTGGCACCCAGGGCGCTCGTCGGCACCAACAAACCCATGGCGCCGCTCGTCACGCCCGCCAAGGCGCCACCCAGCAATACTGAGTTTTTCAGCGCATTGCGCCGCGATATCGTGGATTCAGTCATGGCACGCCCCCTCACAACCTGTGGTTCAATTTACTGCTATCTTCCAGCTTGTTCCGACCGATAGATCGACGCAACCAGTATGACTCATTCCGGCCACTGTACGTGCCGCGCGCTCCTCGGCTTGCTGCTGTCGACAGTCGCCGGCTGCGCAGACTACTCAGCGGCCAGCCGTTTTCGCGCCATGCCGGCGCAAGACGATGTGATCGCCGCTGCCGATTGGTATCGGCCAGTGATGCGCGTTGCCGGTGGCTCGGCCGTCGACCGCAGCCCCACCGAGCGCTCGATCGCTACGGACCACGACGGAATTGCTGCACGTTCCAGCGCGCTGCTCGCGGTGGCGAGGAAGTGGGATTCGCTCGCGCTCGTAGTGCTCGAGAATGGTCGAATCGCGTTCGAGCACTATGAGGAGCCGGGCGGTCCGACGTTCCGATTCGACTCCCAATCGATGCATCGCGCTCTGCTGGCGCTCGTGTTCGGTGCAGCACTCGAGTCCGGCGCGCTAAACTCACTGGACGCCAGTGTCGCGGACTTCTTGCCGGAATGGCGCGCCGACTCGCGCAGCAGGATTACCCTGCGGGATCTCCTCTACCATCAGTCTGGTTTCGTCGACCCACCCTACCAATTCGCGGCTGATTCACCGGGCATGCAGCTCTTCATCGGGACCCAGCTTGAAGCGTTGCTGCTGGCACAGCAACCGCAGTCGGCACCCGGCCGCGTCTTTCGCGGCTCGGCGCTCGATGCTCAGTTACTGGGGTTGATCCTCGAGCGGGCGACGCGCCAGCCGTATGCCGACTTCCTGTCCCGTAACATCTGGCGACCGATCGGCGCGCAGGATGCCTTCGTACGGCTCGATCGACCGCGGGGCACGACGCGCACCTTCTGCTGCATCAGCGCGACCGCGCGCGACTGGGCGCGGGTCGGTCTGGTGATGCTGAACGGCGGACGCGTGGGAAACCGACAGGTGATCCCCGCGGACTGGATCCGACAGCTGCTGACACCGTCGCCACTGAACCCCGCATACGGCGGTTATTGGATGCTCGAGGCCATCCCCTTGACCCCGCGCTCCGTGGCAGCGAGCGGAGCACCGCCCGTCGCCACGCCATTCAGCGCGCCGGACGTCTACTATGCCGGTGGGCGCGGCGGACAACGCGTCTACGTCATTCCATCGCGCCAGGCAGTGGTCGTGCGATTCGGCAAGATTCGCAACGATTTCGACGATGGCGCATTTCTCAATCCCATTCTCGAGGTCCTGTAGCGCGCGCCCGCCTCACAACCCGGGCGCAAGCGCGAAGTCCTCGCGCTCGCAGTCGAATTCGACCTGCAATTGTTTGGCCAGACGCCGCAGTCCGGTGCGCACGCTTTCCTCGATGACCGGATGATAGAACGGCAGACGCAGCATTTCCGGCACCGTCATGTGCCGCTGTACGGCCCAGGCGAGCAGATGCGCGAGGTGCTCGACGTCCGGACCGAACAGCTCGGCGCCGACGAGCCTGGCACAACTGCGATCGGCATATAGGCGCAATACGCCTTCGTTGCGATTGAGCACGCGGGCACGCCCCTGCTTCTCGAACGACACCTCGCCGATCGCGACGCCGGATTCGTCGAGGTCACCGAGAGCGCAGCCGACGCTGGCCATTTGCGGATGAGTGAACACGATCGCGAGCGGCGCCCGCCGTTCATGCTCACGGACTTGCGGGAACAGCACAGCGTTTTGGCCCGCGATCCGACCTTCATCGGCCGCCTCATGCAGGATGGCACGATGACCGCTTGCATCGCCTGCCAGGAAGATCGGCGCGTCACCACATTGGGTGGTAAGCGGATGCCAGGGCGGATGCCCGCGCTCGTCTAGCTCGAGCCCGGTGGCTGCAAGATTGAGCGCAGCGAGTTGCGGACGGCGTCCAGTGGCCAACAGCACTTGCGCAAAGCTCTCGCGGCGCTGCTCGCCCGCCTTCGTGTGCCACTCGATGGTGAAGCTGTCGCCAGACTGCTCCACGGCAGTAATCCGGGCGTTCAGATGAAAGCTATGGCGCTGCGTGAACGAGTTGCGGACCGCCGCTTGCACCGCCGGATCACGCAGCGGACCGATCCGCGAACCATTCGAAAAGAACGTCACCGCTACACCGAGCCGCGCCAGCGCTTGCCCCAACTCGAGACCAATGACGCCCGTACCGATCACCGCGAGACTCGCAGGCAGCGCGGTGAGCTCGAAGACCTGGTCGCTGGTCAGAATCGCGTCCGCAACGGAATCGAACGGCGCCGGCACGTTCGCCGAACTGCCGGTGGCGATCACGACGGCCTGCGCATCGATCTGGCGAGCGGTGCCGGACTCAGGATCCTCGACGATCACGCGGGTCGGACTCATGAACCGTGCTGTACCGGACAGACGACGCTCAGGATCGAGCTTCTCGGTCGCTGCGACTGCGCCGGCGACGAATCGGTCGCGCTCTGTACGGACTCGCGCAAACACCGCCGGCACATCGATACTCGAGCCGGTCACGGTGATACCGAAGTCGGTCGCGGTCGCCACCGCATGGGCCCGGTCAGCCGCGGCGATCAGCAGCTTCGACGGCATGCAACCGACGCGTGCACAAGTGGTTCCGTACGGGCCGTTCTCCACCAGCAGCCAACGCTTGCCGGCAGCTTCGATTTCCCGAATGGCGTTGAGTCCGGCTGTACCGGCGCCGATCACCAACACGTCGGTAGTCAGGGAACTGGTCATGTGTGCAGGAAATCGGTAATGACGTCGGCATACTCAGCAGCGCGCCCGGGATGATGGATGGGATGCGCGCCCGCGAACTCGTGTCCCCGCGCTCCAGCCACCAGCGACAACACGTTGTCATGCTGGTCACGCAGCGGATCGGTGGCAGCAGTCAGGGCCAAGGTATGCTGCTTGATCTGCCGCAGACAGTCCGCCATCTCGAACTCTGCCAAGGCCCTGAGACCGGAGAAATCGAAGCGGCTCTGCAGATCACTCAGCAGTACGCGCATCGCCTGGGCGCTACCGACTTCGTCCAGCTTGAAATCCGGCTGCCACATGCGCATCTCCCACAAGATGTGCTGCCACCATTTCACCAGGTGCGAGCCGTCCTCGACCGGCACTGGTGCCGTTGGCTTGATGTCGGCCAGTAGCTTGTGTCGGAAGGCGCGGTCCCAGGTCGGGCTGCCATCGAGGATCAGATGCGAGACGCGCTCCGGCGCCAGCACCGCGGCCTGCGCCGCGATCTCTGCCGAGACATGACCACCCAGCAAGGCGAATGGCGCCGGCGCCAGCACCTGGGCGATCTCGAGCACGTTGCGGGCGAAGTCTGTTATCAACCAGTCGCGTGCACCGCCGGGCGACGCGCCGTAGCCGGCGAGATCGGGCGCGAAGGCGCGAAAGCCGCGCCGTGCCAGCTCGTGCAGCACCGGGTCGTACTGTGCGCCACTGCCAGGCGTCCAATGCAGCAGCACGACCGTGCGCGTCAAGGGTTCTCCGACTCCGGCGGCACGGTAGTGCATTTGTCCGTGCGCGGTATCGACGTAACCGTAGCGCAGTGGCGCACTCACGACGCGGCTGCTCGCCAGACGATTGGGAAAACCGACTCAGGTGGGGGCGCGTTCTCGCGAAACTCCGGATGCCCGTGATCATAGTGCGACAAACGTGTCAGCACGTTGGGGCGCCAGACGACGTCATCTCCCATCCAGCGCACGGAAAAACCCAGCCGACGGCCGGTCTGCGACGAGCTGCGCGGCAGAGCACCATGTATGGTTTTCGGATGCAGCAGAATCGCATCGCCGCGCTTGGCCGGCCACACGCTGATCGGTGCATCCGGTGCCGCCACACGGTCTAACAGCTCTGACCACGGGCGATAGTCACTCGGTCGCTCGACATCCTGGGGCGAGAACGTCGAGTGATAGCGCCAGGCGTCGCGATTCGAGCCATCGAGGGTCGTCAGCGGCGAGTTGTCCGCGTCCACATCGGTCAACGCGATCCACAGCGACGGGCACTGCTCGCCGACCAGACTGTAGGTGCACTCGTCATTGTGCCACGGCGTCGCAGTCTCTGGCGCCTGGCCCTCCTTCAGGAAGGTACCGTCCATCCACAGGCGCAGTGTGCGTGCCCCCGTGAGCCGCGCGACGATCTGCGGCGCTCGCGAGGCCAGCACCAATTGGCGCAGCCGCGGCTCGCAAGCCAGCACATTCAGCAGGCGCAGATAGCCATCGTGATCCTCACACACCGGTATCTTCGCTGACCCTGCGCCGGAGGTGTCGCGACTGGCGGATTGCGCTGCGCGCCGCCCGGCCCGTATATCGCTGATCACACGATCGAGCTCGGCAGTGAAGGTATCGAGCCAGTCGGTCGCAAAAGCGTGTGGCACCAGCACCGCGCCCCGGCGCTCGTAGTCGGCCCGCAATCGGGTCCAATCATGCTCAGGAATAGCCACTATATATCTATATAAATCAACATATTATAGTGCATACTTCATAGTGTACATCGTCAGTCGACGCTGCTCAGGTATTGCTCGACTGCGGCGGCGCTCATCACCTCGGCATAGCGCCGTCCGACGTCACGCAGATTGTCCCGGTGTGGTCCTTCATCCGCGTCGCCGCAGCAGTCCTCCGGCACGAGCACGCGGTAGCCCCAGGAGAACGCATCGACAATCGAAGCGCGCACGCAGCCGCTCGTGGTGCAGCCCGTGACGATCACCGTATCGACGCCCTGCCGATGCAGAAAAGTGGTGAGGGGTGTCTGAAAGAAGATCGACGGACCCGTCTTGCAGAAAGTGAAATCATAGTCCGGCTCGTGGACGCGTGGATCGATGGCTGTGCAGGGATGGCCATAACGGAATTCCTCGCGTACCGCGGGGATCTTCCACAGCGGCATGTCCTGCTCACTCTCGTAGGCCGTGTAACACTTGGCCACGGGGATCTTGTGGCTGCGCGCCACCCGCAGGAGCTCGGCAGTGCGATCGGTGGCGGCGTGAATCATAGGCAAACCACCGAGTGCGTATTGCGGGTCCGTGAACGCCGTCTGCAGATCGACCACCAGTATGGCCGGTCGTTTGCCGGCTTCCACCGCGATACCGCCGTAGCCGACTTGGGAATACTTGTCACTCATGTCTCGCTCCAAACCAGCCGTTAGATCGCAAGTCACTCAGATACGAAAAAAATGGCCGAGGGGGTCGCCCACCTCGGCCAATTGGTCTAGCAGCGATGTCGGCGATCCGACTAGCGCACTCGTCGGTGTGCTTACGCGACACGCGCCGCAGCGCCACGCCCCTTGATCATCGACTTCTGCTCCATCAGCTCGGCAGCCTTCTTGGCCCACTTGGTGAACTGCGGCTGCGCCGGTGGCTCGAGGCCCGTCTCGGCTTTGCAACGTGCCTTGAGCTCCTCGATATTCTCAAAGCCTCGATTGAAGACCCGCGTCGGCCCCCGCTTCGCGGCCATCTCTTTGCGCAGACTTCCAGTCGCATTCTGATCGACGCTGTGGTCGCTCTTGATCACGACGCCGTAACGACGCGCACCGTCGATCGAAACGAGACCCGCGGCAACGTCAAATGCTACCTGCTTGGGATCGCGCTCCAGAGGATCCCCCCAGCCGCCGCCGCCCCAGGTGTCCGCCAGCAGGAGATCGCCGGCCTCGACCTTCACATGATCGATCTTCGATGGCAGGATTTCTTCCGTGCCATCCGCTCGCTGCAGGAGCTTGCGGCTGCGCGCCCCAGGTTCGCCACCGTTTGCACCCCACGGATAGGTCAGCCAGCGATCGTCGTGGATCGAGATCTCGCCTGGCTCGAGGAAGCGGTAGCCGATCCTGAGGCCGTTGCCGCCGCGGTTCTTGCCGGCGCCGCCGGTGTCGATGATCGTCTCGTAGATATCGATGCGCAGCGGGAAGTAGCTCTCCAGGAACTCGTTAGGCACGTTGGTGAACGAGGGCCACAGCGAGTGCCCGTCCGGACCATCACCGAATGGTTTGCCGGGGATGCCGCCAAAGGTGATCTGGTATAGCTGATACCAGTCGCCCTTGCTGTCGTAGCCCGAATACATGAAGTGTGGCGAATCCGAAAAGCCTGCGCCGCACATGAAGTCGGGGTTGCCCTGGCCCAACAAGCCGCCCAGGACGTCGAAAATGCGACCCAGCGCGTGCGTACGACAGGAGAGCGCAGCGGGTTTGATCGGCTTGAGTAACGTGCCTGCCGGGATGCGCACCTCCATCAGATCGTAGAAGCCGTCGTTGAAGAGGATCTGCGGGTCGAACACCATGATCATGTAGACGCCCGCGAACATCTTGAACATCTCTTCGTTCAACAGGAAGTTGATCGACGAGATCGACTGCGGATCGGTGCCCGCGAAATCGAAGATACACTTGTCACCTTCGCGCCACATGGCGCACTTCAGCCGATATGGCCCCATGCCGAGGCCGTCGTCGCAGATGTAGTCCTCGAAGAACTGCTTCTTCTCGGGCACGTTGCGTTTGATGAGCTCGCGCATCGCGCGCTTGTTGCGCTCGAGCATCGCGCCCATCGCGCTGTAGAAAATGTCATCACCGAAACGCTCCGCGATTTCAATGCAACGGATGCCCGCGGTACGCAAGGCCGCAACGATGGCGTTGAAGTCCGAGAGGTTCCAGTGCGGCGGTCGGCAGTTGTGCAACAGGATCTTGAGCACGTCTTCCTGTAGCTTGGCGCCGCCTTTGCCGTCGCCCTGAAAAATCTTGATGGGCGGACAGATCACGCCTTCTTCATAGATCTGCCGTGCGTCGGTTGGTAGCGAGCCCGGAACCTTGCCACCCACATCGGTCATATGACCGAACATTGCCGACCAGGCGATAATGCGCCCGCCACGGAAGATCGGCATCAGCATCAGGTAGTCGTTCGCGTGACTGATCGCGCCGTTGACGGAGTACGGGTCGTTAGTGAGAAAGATATCGCCTTCCTCGACCGTACCATCATAACCTTGCATGAAACCCCAGATGAACGAGCCGAACTGGCCGACGACCATCTTGCCTTCGACATTGGCGATCATCGGGAATTCGTCGTGTTGCTCACGGATGCCAGGCGACATCGCGGTGCGAAACAGCACGGTATCCATCTCGTAGCGGGCGTTACGCAGCGCGCTCTCGATGATGTCGATGGTGACCGTATCGACTTTTACCTTCTTGAAGGGCTTCTGGTTACGTTGAACAATTGTTGCTGGCATCTGAATGTCCTCTAAGTAGGTACGCGCTTACTTACGCTTCTTGACGGTGGACTTAGCGGCTTTGTAGCCGTCCGGATAGATGAGAATGCAACCCACCTTGTCCACGACGCCATGGTACTTGGGCAGGATCACTGTGGTGGAGTCCATCTCCATCACGATCGCCGGACCCTTTATTTTGTTACCCGCCTTCAATTTGGCTCGATCGTAAACCGTTGCGGTAACACTCTTGCCATCCATGTAAGAAGCCTGTTTGCCAACTGCGGCTGCCTTCGGGTCCGGGCCGCCCTTCGGCAACTCGGGGCGCTTGATCGAAATGCCCTTACCCAGCACCGCCGCTCGCAAACTCACCAGTTCGTGCGGCAAATTGAGTGCAAAAGTGAACAGCCGCTTATGTTCGGCATCGAACTGATCCGACAGTGACTTCAAGCCACGCTTCTCAAGATCCTTCATATCGACCTGCACTGCCAATCGCAAACCTTGGCCGTGATAGCGCAAATCGACTTCGAAACTGTTGCGCATCTCCGCCTTGGGCACACCTTCTGCTTCGAGCGCCTTCGCCGCCTCGCGTTGCAGTTCCTGCAGCAGCGACTTGACCTCTTTGGCAGAGATTTCCGAGAACTTGCGTACATAGGTGCGCGCACGCTCGTCGCGCACCGCCGTGGTGGCGTCGCCGAGCGCGCATAGCACACCAGGGCCCGGCGGGATGATGGACGGCCAGGAGCCTAACAACCGCGACAGCGCGTTGGCGTGAATCGGGCCGGCGCCACCGAAGGCGATCAGAGCATAGTCGCGCGGATCATAACCCTGCTCGACCGAGACCATGCGCAGTGCGCCAACCATGTTCTCGTTGACGATGTTATAGATACCCAGCGCGGAATCCTTCAGCGACATGCCAAGCGCATCGGCCACTTTTTGCACGGCTTGGGTCGCGAGCTCGCGATCGAGCACCATGTCGCCGCCCAGCTTCTGCATGTCGGGGATGTAGCCCAACACCACGTTGGCGTCCGCCACCGTCGGTTCGGTACCGCCGCGGCCGTAAGCTGCCGGGCCCGGATCGGCGCCCGCCGATTGCGGGCCAACGCGCAATGCTTTGGTTAGCTCAGGCACGTGTGCGATCGAGCCGCCACCGGCACCCACTGTGCGAATATCGACCGACGAGGCGCGCACCGTGACATCGCCGACAGTGGTTTCGCGACGCAGGCGCGCTTGGCCATTCTGGATGAGCGCGACGTCGGTAGAAGTGCCACCCATGTCTGCCGTCAGAAGGTTCGGAAAGCCGGCTTGCTGGGCAACCCACACCGCACCCGTGACGCCGCCTGCTGGACCAGACATCAGCATGTTGACCGGGAACTCCTCTGAGGACGCGGCCGATGCAAGACCGCCGTCGGAGCGTAAAATATGCAGTTTGATCTTGCCGGACTGCTGCTCGATCTTCGCTTTCAGGTTCTTGACATAGCGTGCGACACGCGGGCGTACATAAGAGTTGGCAACCGTTGTGACCGTGCGCTCGTACTCCTGCATTTCCGGCACGACTTCCGATGACAGCGACACCGGAATGTCCGGCATTTCCTCCGCTGCAATCGCTTTGATGCGCTTCTCGTGCTTGTCGTTGGCGAACGAGTTGATCAGACAAACCGTCAATGCTTCGATGTTCTGCTTCTTGAGCGCCTGCAGATCCTTGCGCAACTTGGCCTCATCGAGCTTATGCACAACCTCACCGCGTGCGCTGACGCGCTCGTCTGCTTCGATTGTGGATGCGAGCCCGGCCATGGGCAGTGACTTGTTATAGATAACCCAACCGCCGAGACCACCCGGCACGTAGGAACGTGCAATCTGCAGCACCTGCCGGTAGCCCTTGGTCGTCACGAGACCGCACTTGGCACCCGTACCGGTCAACACCGTATTGGTAGCGACGGTGGTTCCGTGCATCACGTGCTCGATGCCTGACGGCTCGATACCCGCGAGTCCACAGATGCGCGAGATGCCGTTCAAGACGCCGATCGACTGATCGGCAGGTGTGCTTGGTACTTTGGCAGACCAAGTCCGCCCGTTCTTATCGTTGACCAGCAGCAAGTCCGTGAACGTGCCGCCGACATCAACACCCAGTCGATATGACATGCCAACTCCTAACGATCGAATTGAAGCCCCTGCCCCGCAGCCACCGCAGCAGCCAAGCTGCCGGCGACTCCAGGACCGAATCCCGTCGCTTTGTTAGCGCAACCGCTGTTGCACAAGCGTCCCGCAGTATCCGAGTTTGCGCGCTGCGGCGCAATGCAACGTGACAGTTACGCCGCCTGTTGCGCAGGCCGCGGGAAGGTGCCGGCCTTTACGAGCATGCTGGGTACCGGACGACCCAATACGCCCTGCAGCCACTCGCCCGTCGCGATCAGCGCATCGAGATCGATCCCGGTGCTTATGTTCATGCGATGCAGCATGTACACCAGGTCTTCGGTCGGAATATTGCCGGTGGCGGCCGGCGCGAACGGACAGCCGCCGATCCCCCCGGTGCTTGCGTCCAGCGAGTCCACACCCGCCGCAATCGCGGCATACGCATTGGCGATGCCCGTATTGCGTGTGTTGTGGAAATGACAGCGTATCCGCATACCGGGCAAGGCTTCGCGCACCCGCGCGACGATTTCGCTCACTTGCCCTGGCACGCCGACGCCGATCGTGTCGGCCAGCGCAATTTCGTGCGGCCGCCCCGCGGCTACACGCTTGGCGATTTCCACCACTTTGGCCACCGGTACCTCGCCCTCGAACGGACACCCGAAAGCGGCCGACACCGTGACCTGTGGCCGAATGCCAGCCGCGTGCGCGGCCGCCGCAATCTCGAGCCAGGCTGCGATGGATTCCTCGGTCCCCACACCCTGGTTGCGCCGATTGAACGTGTCCGAGGCGACGACCGCCATGCCAATTTCATTGCAGCCGGCTGCCCGCGCCCGATCGAAGCCACGGCGATTGAGTACGAGCCCAACGTAATAGACGTCCGGGCGCTTCTCGATTTGCGCGAGTACGTCCTCGGCATCGGCCATCTGCGGCACCTTTTTTGGATGCACGAAGCTCGTCACCTCGAGGCGCCGTATACCGGCACCGATGAGACGGTTGATGAATTGCACCTTGGTGGCGGTGGGCATGACCCCCGGCTCGCTCTGCAGGCCGTCGCGCGGGCCCACTTCAACAATCTCGACACTGCGCTGCATGGCGTTCACCTGTCCGGACAAATGAGTTCAAACTGCAGCTCTCATCTTAGCAAGTGGCGCGGCGATTTGCGGCACTCGCTTGCGGCCAGAACATGCGACGATCCTTGACCACAGGCCGGCATGACCGGTACAAAACCTGCCCACGGCTGCCGCAGCGGCAGCCGCCTCTCATTTTTCACTTCTGCCGAAGGAATGCGCATGTCCGCCGACCCCAAGTTCAAGAATGGCCCCCTCTCCGACCTGCGCGTGCTCGAACTCGGCACGCTGCTGGCTGGCCCCTTTTGTGGCCAGCTGCTGGGTGACATGGGCGCCGAAGTCATCAAAATCGAGCCGCCGAACCAGGGCGACCCGATGCGCACCTGGGGTCGACAGAAACAGGGCGAGCCGTCGCTCTGGTGGCCGGTCGTGGCGCGTAACAAGAAGGCCATCACGCTGGATATGCGGCAGGCTGAAGGCCAGAGTCTACTCAAGGAGTTGGTGAAGAAAGCTGACTTTGTGCTTGAGAATTTCAGACCGGGGACCATGGAAAAATGGGGCTGCGGCTACGACGCGCTTTCGGCGATCAATCCCGGGCTCATCATGATCCGGGTGTCGGGTTTCGGGCAGACCGGACCCTACTCGCGCCAGGCGGGCTTCGGCGCCATCGGGGAAGCGATGGGTGGCTTGCGCTACGTGGTCGGTGACCCGTCCACGCCACCGTCGCGCATGGGTATCAGCATCGGCGACGAGCTCGCTGCCGTGCACGCCGCACTCGGCGCACTGTCCGCCCTCCACTACCGCGAGAAGACCGGCCGGGGGCAGATCGTCGATTCGGCCATCTACGAGGCGGTGCTGAACATGATGGAGTCGCTGATCACGGAATACGACAAGACCAACTACATTCGCGAACGCACTGGTGCCATTCTGCCAAACGTAGCGCCATCGAACGTCTACCCGACCAAGGATGGGTTGGTGTTGATTGCTGCCAACCAGGATACGGTGTTCGGTCGTCTGTGCGACGCCATGGGCAAGCCTGAGATGGCGAAGGACGAGCGCTACAACAATCACCAGGCTCGCGGCGCGAACCAGGTCGAACTCGACGCCAAGGTAGGTGAATGGACGGCTACCTTGACGACGAAGGAGGTACTGGCCGCCATGGACAAGGCCGGCGTTCCGGCCGGGCTCATCTATCGTGCGCCCGACATGCTGGACGACCCGCACTTCAAGGCGCGTGACGCCATCGTGACCACGGATCATCCGCATTTCGGCAAGCTCAAGATGCAGAACGTCGCGCCCAAGCTCTCGGCTACACCAGGTGGTATCCGCGCGCCATCGCCGGAGCTCGGCCAGCACAATGCGGAGATCTACGGCAAGTTGTTAGGGCTGTCCGACGCGCGGCTAGCGGAGCTCACCGCTGCGAAGGTCATCTGAGCATGACCGAATCACTCGAAGACAACTATCAGCGTGGCGGCTTCGGTCAGTCATTGCAGTTCGGCGCGCGCCCGGCGTTGCTGGTGATCGATTTCGTGCGAGCGTATCTCGTCAAGGACTCGCCACTGTACGCTGGCGTGGAGGATGCACATCTTGCCTGCCGCGAACTGCTGCAGCTTGCGCGCCGGGCGAAAATCCCAGTGCTGCACACGAACGTCAGTTTCCAGCCTGGCGGTCGCGATGGCGGCGTGTTCTTCCGTAAAGTCCCGGCGCTCAAGTGCTTCGAGGCCGGCGCCCACCCCGAACTTGCCGCCTTTGGCGAGGGTCTGGAGCCGGTCGCCGGCGAGACCGTGATCACCAAGCAGTACGCCAGCGCCTTCTTCGGCACCACGTTGGCGTCGACCTTGACGGCCCTACGTGTGGATACGGTACTGATCGCAGGACTGTCCACGAGCGGCTGCATACGCGCCAGTGCAGTCGACTGCGTGCAGCACGGCTTCATACCGGTGGTGGTGCGGGATGCCGTTGGCGACCGTGCGACCGGGCCGCACGAAGCGAATCTGTTCGATCTGCAGGCCAAGTACGCCGAAGTCGTCTCCCTCGCGCGCACGCGCGACTACCTATCGGAGGTACGCGCACCATGACAACACTGGGTCCGATCGCTTGCGTGACGATTGCCGTCCCGCAGGTGCAACCGCTGGTCGACGCGTATCGGCTGTATCTTGGTTACGGGTTGGTGGATACCGGCAGAATTTCTGTTGCTGAAGCCGCCTTGTGGAACCGGCCTTTGCTCGCTGGCCGGCGATTCGCCTTAATGCTGCCTGGCGGGGATGGCCAAACGTACATTCGTTTCGTGGAGAGCAACCCGGATCCATCCTATGTGGCATTTCGACACTTCGGGTGGAACGCCGCTGAAATGATGGTGCAGAACACCGACAAGGTGGCCGAACAACTCGCCGACTCCGCGTTCCAGATTATCGGACCGCCAGCTGACCTCTCGTTCAGCGACAAGATCCGCGCCATGCAGGTTTTAGGGCCGGCCAAAGAGTCACTGTACCTGACGAGCTTCAAGGAGCGCCTGCCCGAGTTCGATACGCCGGAGCCGAAGTACTTCATCGATCGCACGTTCATCGTAATCGTCGGTGGCAAGAGCATCGACGCGACCAACGGCTTCTACACGCAGCACTTCGGTGTTGCCAAAGCGCCGGCCGTGCCTGGCGTCATCTCGGTAATCTCAGCGGCCCATGGCCTGCCACACGACACGCAGCACAAGCTGGCTGCGCTCACCTTGTCTGGCCAGTCGTTCATCGAGGCTGATGAAATGCCGCAGGGGACGTTACCGCGCAGATCCGACGCCGAGCTGCCGCCCGCCATTGCGATGGTGTCATTTGGCGTCGAGAAACTGCCGAAGTCGATCGACACCTGGCTCGCACCCGCTCAGACACTCGCGATGCCGCCCTACCATGGGCGACGCTCGCGCGTTTGCGTCGGTGCTGCGGGTGAATGGATCGAGTTGATCGAGCGATGAGAACCGGTACGATCACGGCGCTGCTGATGGCCGTGTTCGTACCGGCCGCTTGGGCGGCCGATCCGCCGCCTGCCCTCACAGCACAGTCCTTGGCTGCAGCCCGCGATGCCGGTTGGCATGAAGCAGTCGTCAGTACGCGCTGGGGCGCGGCACTCGAGCAGTTCTTTGTTGAAGTGGCCGGCTACCGAGTGCTGTGGCGAGGACGGGCCGATCGATCCGTCAGCGCGTTCTATGGCTTGCCCGCCGCCGATTATCCGGAAGTCCTGATTGGCGATGCCGACGGTCGACCCGGGCTGATCCGACTGATCGACTTCGCCGCCGCCGATGCCGATGCCGTCGCGATTCGGGCCAGCGCGCAAGCCTGGGACACGGGCGGCTTCTTCAGTCTCATGACACGTTCTAACGACACGCCAGCGGTGTGGCGCGCAGCCCAGGCGCTCGGCTGGACAGGCTACAACGAACCCGTCGCGTTCACCTTTGGCACGATCGAGTTGCGAAACGTCATCCTGCGCGGGCCGGATGGCGTCAACGTCTCGGTCTATGAGCGTCTCTCACCGCGGCTACCGGACGAGCTGGATCTGCGCCGACTGCGCCGGCCGTTCAATGCAATGCAGACGGTACGGGACATCGACCGCACGCGCGCCTTCTACGTCGAAGTGCTGGGTTTCGAGATCGTCAATGCTGGCGAGTATTTCAATCCGGTACCGGGTCCTAACAACTTTGGCATGCCTGCCAATATCGTGGCGGAGTACCCGCTGCGCTATGGAATTTTCGCCCCGCGCAAAGACACCCCTACGGCCGTCGAAACGGTGGAGCTCGTGGGCGCCGAGGGCCGCCGGCTGGATGCCATTGCCACGCCACCGAATCGCGGCATAGTCAGTCTGCGCTACCCGGTCGGTGATTTGCAGGGTCTCATCGATCGTCTGCGCGCGCAGCAGACGGCGCCCGCCATTGCGCCGCAAGTCGTTACACTGCAGCCTTATGGCCGGGTGCGCGCGCTGGCTGTGCGGACACCGGATGGCGCACTACTCGAATTCTTCCAACTCCTGGATACACCACAATGAGCGATCCCAGCCCTTACCCGCCGCCGAAAGGCCACCGTCCCTACTTCTTCGATGACCCTGCCATCGATCAGTTGCATACCGCACTGCTGGCAGTTACCCAGGAACTGTCGGTGGCACGTGAGCGTATCGACACGCTGGAGCGACTGCTGGAGCAATCGGGCCATTTGCGGCGTGCGGCGATCGAGACATTCCAGCCCGATGCATCAGCCGAAGCAGAACGTACTGTGCAACGCGCGGCACTCGTTGATCGCGTGCTGAAGCCATTTGTCGATTATCGTGAGAACCTGTTCAGTCGCAAACGAGGGCAGGCATGAGCGATTTCACCCAACATGGGATGGTGCCGCAAGTTACGCACGATGAACGCGCGCGCCAGTCCTTCGTCAAGACCTTCCGTGCCCATCTGTCCGGCAAGGTCATGCCCGGCAACTACCAGGTGTTCCAGAAGCGAGTCGTTCCGAGATTTCAAGCCCAGCATGGGCGCCCACCGGAGGACGAGCGCGAACTGCGCGCCGTCATGACGCAGGATCCCTACTACCAATTCTGGAGTGCCATGCAGCGGCGCAGCCAGGAGATGCTGTGGGAATCAGTCATCGATCCGACCGAGCGGCAGTTGCCGGAATTGATCCAGCGCGCCAAACAACTGGCAGACCGAAAACGCGGCAAAGGCCAAGCGGGCAGCCTGCATCTCGATCCCGACGTTGCGGTGCCGCGCTACCACGCCGCCGCAGACATCCATCTGCAGCCCGGCGGTTATCACACCGATTTCGTGGCCGACGACGTAGCGGCCGGCGTCGTCTACGACAAGGGCATCAATCTCTACATGGGCGGCGCATTGGGCCCAGAGAACAACGCGATGGGCGATCTGCTCGTCACGTATTTTCGCGAGAAATACCCGGCGCGCCAACCGAAGCGAATTCTCGACATGGGCTGCGCGATCGGCAACAGCACCGTAGTGTGGGCGCGGGCCTTCCCGCAAGCAGAGGTGCATGGCATCGATGTCGGTGCGCCGGTGCTGCGGTATGCGCATGCGCGCGCTGAGAGCATGAACGTGCCAGTGCATTTCCGCCAAGCCAATGCCGAAGACACCAAGCTGCCCGCCGGCAGTTTCGATCTGATCATTTCCCACATCATGCTGCACGAAACGTCCAAGTCAGCGATCGTGAATGTGATGCGCGAATCGCTGCGCCTGCTCGCACCAAATGGTCTGATGCTGCACCTCGAGATACCGCGGGGCGACGATCTCATGGAGCAGTTCATGCACAACTGGGAGAGCTACAACAACAACGAGACGTTTGCGCGCTACATGACGGGGCTGGATCTGAAGGCGGTTGCCGTCAAGGGCGGCTTCGTTCCTGCCAAGACACGCGTCGATCATTACTCACCCGGCTACGACGTGGCCAAGACCAACTACTCGGAAAGTTTCATCTGGAAGATTCTGGTTGGTGAGAAATGACCAGCGCGGCGAGCCGTCGCCTGCTGCAACACGGGATGCTGCCGCAGCCGACGCACGACGAGCAGGCACGCCAGGCGTTCGTCACCAGTTTTCGCGGCCACCTGGCCGCCAAAGTCGCGCCGGGCGCCAAGCCTGTGTACGAGCGGCGCGCGCGGCCGCTGTTCGCCAGCCAGCATGGGCGCGAGCCTCGCGATCAACATGACGTTCGCCGCGCGCTGGAGGCCGATCCCTACTACCAGTTCTGGAGTGCCATGCAGCGGCGCAGCCAGGAGCTGATGTGGGAAGCCGTCATTGATCCGACCGAGCGGAACTGGACACAACTGGTCAATCGCGCGCGAGCAAGCAACACGTCGCGCGCTGGCAGCAGCGGCTCCCTGGAGCTGGACCCGACACTCGAGGTGCCCCGCTATCACACCGCCGTTGATATCCATCTGCAACCGGGCGGCTATCACACTGACTTCGGCGCTGACGACGTGGCGGCCGGTGCCATCTATGATCGGGCGCTCAATATCTATCTAAACGGCGCGCTCGGTCCTCGCAACGCATTGATGGGCGAGACACTGCTCGGATTTTTTCGCGACCGTTGGCCGCAGCGCGCGCCACGCCGCATCCTCGACATGGGCTGCGCCATCGGCAACAGCACCCTGCCCTGGGCCGAGGCTTTCCCAGCGGCCGAGGTCCATGCAATCGATGTCGGTGCGCCGGTGCTGCGTTACGCGCATGCGCGGGCGTGCGAGTTCGGCGTGCCGGTGCATTTCTCGCAGCAGAACGCCGAACGTACACACTATCGAACGGGCAGCTTCGATCTCATCGTGTCGCATATCATGTTGCACGAGACCTCGAAAAGCGCACTCGGCAACATTCTGTCGGAATGTCACCGCCTGCTCACACCCGGCGGCCTGATGTTGCACCTCGAGATACCGCGCGGCTCGACGCCGCTCGAGAAGTTCCTGTTCAACTGGGAAGCCTATAACAACAACGAGACTTTCGGTGCCCACATGACCGAGGTCGATTTGCCGGCCATCGCACGACGTGCCGGCTTCGACGCGCCGGCTGTGATCAAGCATCGGATCGAGCGCGCGCCGGAGCAACAACTCTATTCGAGCGAGACCGTCTGGAACGTTCTCACGGCCCAGCGCTGAGCGCAGGCACTACTTCATCATTGAGATTCCCACCATGAAAACGAGATCCAAGGGCAAGGCCACAGCAAGCAGCCAGACCACGAAGGCACGCAAGACGACCGGCAAACGACCAAAGAGCGCACCCGAAGCGAACGCCACCGCGCCGCGGCTTGCACGCGTTGCCAAAGGCAAACGGCCGCAGTACTTCAGTGACCCGGCGATCGACAAGATCCTCTGGATCACCCTGACACTATGCGAAGAACTGTCGGTCACCCGCGATCGCCTCGACACCGTCGAGCGACTGCTGGAGAAACGGCGCGTGCTGAAAGTCAGCGACGTCGAGCACTATCGACCGGATGACAAGACCGAGGCGCTGCGCGAGCAGCGCCGTGCCGTTTACATCGACCGCGTCCTGCGGGCTGTGTCGGCAGAGCTTGAAGAACTCGCGGGGCGGGCCGAAGCGCCGCCGCTCGAAGAGGTGATCGCAGCGGTTGAGAGCTAGCAGACTGGTAACGAGCGTTGATGATCGAGACGTCAGGCAACGAAAGGGCGCCCCGCCCTTGCCGACCACGGCCCCTCTACCTAGTCGCTGCGCCCCGCCGGCATCAAGTTGGCTGGCAATGGCGGCCGCCTGCCCCAATCCGTTTCGTTGTAGTTAGTGGCCAGATACTCGAGCAGCGGGTTTTCGATCTCGGGCGGGATCTCCCACAGATTCTGGGTGCGCTGCATCCAGCGGATGAGTCCCAGCCAGTATTCCCGGTCGCCGCGCTGCGAGGTCACGAGCTTGTGTGAGTGGCAGCCACCACATTGCGCGGCCGCCAGTTCCCAGTCAGGCGCGATCTTGAGCCCGGTCTCGGGGTCGATGTTGTCGTCGGCGTGCGCGGTTGGCACGAGGACAAGTGTCAGCAGCAGCGCAGCGGCAGCGCGCATCACACCACCTGCACGGCGATTCGGTGGCAGGCATTGTTGAGATATCCCTTCGGGTTCCAACCCGGTACCAGCATCGGCTGTGCCTGGCCCGCCGTGTCGGTGGCGCGCGCCCACACTTCGTAGTACCCGGGTTGGGAGAATTTGAGCGTGGTATCGAAATGCTGCCAGGCGAGGCGGTTCGCGGGTGCCTTGAGACGTGTCTTCTGCCAGGTGGCGCCAAAGTCGATGCTCACATCGACGCGTGTCACGGCCCGATCACCGGCCCACGCATGGCCGCGCAGCGCCATGGCTTCAGTCCGCGGCACGTGGCTGCCGGACTCGGGAAACGTGATCAGCGACTTGACG
>Ga0116152_10001507_pt1 | contig 19127 bp, 15 predicted proteins | sample AD_UKC119_MetaG_FD_89894 | JGI IMG/M metagenome (GOLD analysis project Ga0116152, IMG submission 89894) | Active sludge microbial communities of municipal wastewater-treating anaerobic digesters from Hong Kong - AD_UKC119_MetaG | ecosystem: Engineered > Bioreactor > Anaerobic > Digestate...
TGACCATTGAAAACTAATAAATATGACAATACTAGACGGTAAAAAAGTATCTAACGATATCAAAAACGAAATCACTGCTGAAGTTGATAAAATGAAAGCGCGCGGTGAAAAAGTTCCGCATCTTGCGGCCATTATTGTGGGTGATGATGGTGCGAGCCTTACTTATGTGAGCAGTAAAGTAAAAGCTTGCGAGAGGGTTGGTTTTGAATCTACTTTGGTAAAAATGCCGCACACTACCAGCGAACTTGAATTGCTGAAAAGAATTAAGGAACTTAATGAGGATGATAACATTGATGGGTTCATTGTTCAACTTCCGTTGCCGCCGCAGATTGATACGCAAAAAGTATTGCTTACCGTGGATCCTTCAAAAGATGTAGATGGTTTCCACCCGGAAAACTTCGGAAAAATGGCTTTGGATATGAGTACATTTATTCCTGCTACGCCATTTGGAATTCTTGAGTTACTTCAGCGTTATGATGTTGATACTAAAGGAAAACATACTGTGGTTATTGGCAGAAGCCACATTGTAGGGCGCCCCATGAGTATTTTGATGAGCCGTAAAGGTTGGCCGGGAAATAGTACGGTTACACTTACCCATAGCAACACAAAGAATATTGCCCAGATAACCACACAGGCAGATATCATTATTTCGGCATTGGGAGTCCCGAATTTTTTAAAGGCTGAAATGGTAAAGGATGATGCTGTAATTATAGATGTGGGAATAACTAGGGTAGAAGATGCGAATAATCCCAAAGGCTACGTAATTACTGGAGATGTCGATTTTGAAAACGTAAGTAAAAAAGCTTCGTTCATAACGCCCGTTCCCGGCGGTGTAGGGCCAATGACCATCGCCATGCTCCTTAAAAATACCCTTTTGGCACGGGAACAACGCAGAGGTTAGGCGTTTTCGACATTTGCCAATCGCCAATCCAAATATTTATGCAGGTCGGTCTCTATCCATCCCATCCCAATGGAAAGTATTGCTAAATCATCGATATAACCTACGCCCGGAATAAAATCTGGAACTAAGTCCAAGGGATTGAAGATATATAATAGCGCAACAACTATTGAGGCAATTGTAAACCAAGGTACGTTCGGATAAGTGCCTTTTTTAACATCCTTCAACATTGCGAACATAATTTTTCCAAGCTCGGCGTATTTCCGTAAAGGACTGGCGTTGCTCAGTTTTTTGGAAATGGATTCTTCATTTTCTATCACTAATTTAACATCTTCGTCTTTTATATTGGTGACTTTTTTCTCAACGTATTCTTCGTTAATTTTAGAATCCTTCATAGCGATGGTAGAGGTTTTTTTCTGAAAAGAATATAGTTCTTTATTTGTTTCTTCTTTAAAATTAAAGAATTGAAAAAGGAATATTTTTCAAATGGTGTTATAAATATTTCTGAAGGGGTAAAATAAATAATTCATAAGAAATAAATCTTACAACCGTTCTTCTTTGGTGGCAGTTTCGTCTTTTCCGTATTCGTTCCTATAAATACGAACAATAACCATAAAAAGACTGATAAGTAAAGGGCCAAATATTAACCCAATAAAACCGAATAATGGAACGCCGACTATCACACCAATAAGCGTAATTAGCGGATGAACGTTGTCCAGCTTTTTTAATACGTAAAGGCGAATTATATTGTCCGTTGAACCTACGACCACAAAACCGTAAATAAGTATCCCCCATGCCTGAAAACTGTTCCCTGCGGAAAGTGTGAGCACAAAAACAGGTAGAATACCCACCAATGTTCCCACAAAAGGAATCATACTGCCAATGGTGACAATAACAAACCAAAAGAAAGGGTCTTCGATTCCGAAAATAAGGAAGCCTATAAGCGCCACAATTCCCTGCGCTATTGCTACCAAAGGAATTCCTAGTGCATTTGAGCGTACCATGGCCTGAACTTCAGAGCCAATCTCCTTTAAGTTTTCACGGTCCATCGGGATATATTCCTTTAAGGATTCTTTCAAATCAGCGCGATTTGTGAACATATAATAGAGCATGAAATACATCAGCCCTATAGCGATGAAAGCATTAAAAGTTCCGCCGGCCAAATTTTGCAAATTATCAGAAAGCCAGCTTGTAATTGCTCCTGGATCAATTTGGGAATTTAGATCATACCCAAACTTGTCTTCCATTCTCCCCAATTGCTCTTTTAGGGCATTTACCACTTCTTCAGAATTTTGGACGGCTCTCCCAATTTTGTTGGTAAGCATCAAGATTATTCCGGCAATGGGTATAAGAATTCCAAAAAAGGAGATAAGCATTAATACCGTAGCTGCAACCGAGGGGTTCCATTTTTTCTTATTTACCAATTTCGCCATCCATTTGCGCATTAAAACATAAATGGTCACGGCTCCCAAAACTCCTGTTAAATAAGGGATAAGCTCCCGAAAAATAAGACTGCCCATCAATAAAATGAGCAAAATGACAAATACTTGTCGAATTATTTGAGGGGGTATTTGTTTTATCATTTGGCGAATAATTTTGTTAAGTCATTGAATGCTTTAAATTTCAACGCATTTCCTGCAGGATCCATAAAAAACAATGCTGTTTGTTATCCTATCTTGTCCTTTTAAAACGGATGTGGGGCTCAATGATGAAGGTAATGTTTTTTTGAATCAGTTTTTCTGAAAAACTTTTAAATGTTTTCATATCCAATACAAATCTGAAATGCGGTATTGGCACATTTTTTCCATCTACGTGATTTATGGCTTCTTCTTCGGAACTCTTCTTTTTTAAATAAATTACAAGTTGATGACCAAAAAAATTAAAATCTACCTAATGGTCGCTGCTGCGTCCTTCGGTAAGTGCTAGTTATCTCTGTAGAATTTTCTGGAAGTTTCCAGATTGTCCACAGCAATGGCAAGGAGAAACCGTTGGATAGGTTTTGCCATCGGTTGTTTCGTTAAACTTTATGGCTAATTTCTTAAAATTAAATGAAACCGTCCATCTAACAAGGATTGTTAACAAAAACTTTTTTCCAACAGAAAAGTTCCAAGTTTAGTTTTCAGCGGTGCTCTGCTCGTCTTTTTCTGGGCTTTCCCAGCCTATCATAAAATATTTAAAAGCTGCATCATCTGGTATTTGACTGGCTTCAACTTTTAAATCCATGTCATTGCGAAGCTCCTCGGGAAGACTTTTCTTGTCTATCGTTAAATAAACATCGGTTTCTTTCAGGAATATTACAACGGCATTTATGGTAGTCTCAATATTGTCTATGGTATAATTAGCCTTAACATCCTTCCAAGTGCTTGCGGCAGTTAATCCTTTTTCGGTTTTATAACGTGAGTCAAAAACTTGGATATTTGTTATTGTTGAATTTGGATCGTTTTCATCATTTGGTGAAAGCAAAAGAAGTTGTTTGCCTCCTTTTTCATAAATTTCAACTTCTCCCTGTGTTTCCAATGCATTAGGAGATGAATTTATTTTAACAATGGAATCTGTTGCAAAAATGGAATCTATCTGCTTAACTTTCATTTTATTGGTCAAATTACCGATGGAACCGTTTTTAATCAAAAAAGGATCGCTGTCCTTTCCGCATTGAACAAAAGCAAGTGAAACTATTCCTATTATTAAAAGTGTCTTTTTCATTTATGTTTTTTTGTTATTTAAATTATTAAGATATTTTTCTGATTGCTTAATTATTTCATCATTTTCCCTAAAATACCCAAAACACTACGAATTACTGTTGGGCTGGAAAGTGTTTTTATCCAAGGGTTTGAAGTGCTTCTTCGGCTTGATGAACTTCGGCTGGAAGAGGTTTTTCTAGCAGCCTCATTTTCTTTTTGTGCTTTTTCCTTTGCTTCTTCCTTGTTGGCGATGTCAATTTTTTTCGTCAACATCTCATAAGCGCTTTCGCGGTCTGTTACTTCATTGTATTTTGGGATTAACTTTGAAGTTTTCAATAAATCCTTCAGTTCGCCATCTGTTAAAACATCCATTCGGCTCATTGGCGCGCGCAGCATAGTACGCGCCAGTGGCGTTGGGATTCCCTTTTCGTTCAAGGCACTTACCAATGCTTCTCCAATTCCCAAAGCCGTCAAAACCTCGTCGGTTTTGTAATAGTCTGAAAGCGGATAATTTTCGGCGGTCAGTTTGATGGCTTTCCTGTCTTTAGCCGTAAAAGCGCGAAGCGCATGCTGTATTTTTAAACCCAATTGGCTTAAAACTGCATCTGGAACATCGGTAGGATTTTGAGTGCAGAAATAAAGTCCAACACCTTTGGAACGAATCAATTTCACAATACTTTCAATTTGATTTAGCAGTGCGCTGCTGGCTTCATTGAAAATTAAATGTGCTTCGTCAATAAAAATCACCAGTTCTGGTCTGCCACTATCGCCCTGTTCTGGGAAGGTTGCGTAAATTTCAGCCAAAAGGCTGAGCATAAAAGTGGAAAAAAGCTTCGGGCGATCTTGAATATCAGTCAAGCGAATAATATTGATGTAACCCAATCCACTTTCGTCCACACGAAGCAAATCATCCGTATCGAATGATTTTTCTCCAAAAAAAAGATCGGCGCCCTGTTGTTCCAATTCTACAACTTTCCTAAGAATGGCACCAGTGGAGGACGAGGAAATTCGTCCATAAGCATCTGCAAATTCTTCTTTTCCTTCATCGGTGGCGTATTGTAATATTTTTTTAAAATCCTTTAAATCAAGCAATGGCATTTTGTTGTCATCACAATACTTAAAGATTACGGAAACAATACCTGCTTGTACATCGCTTAAATCTAAAATCCTGGAAAGTAAAACGGGTCCAAATTCACTTATGGTAGCGCGAAGTCGAACACCTTCTTGGTCTGAAAGTGAGAGTATTTCAGCTGGAAATTTTTTGGCTTCATACGGAAAACCAATTGCAGCGTGGCGTTCTTCAATTTTAGCATTGTTTGTTCCGGGTTCAGCAATTCCACTTAAATCGCCTTTTATGTCCATCAAGAGTACAGGAATACCTTTTTCAGAAAGGTTTTCTGCAATAATTTGAAGTGTTTTGGTTTTTCCGGTACCTGTGGCGCCCGCAATCAATCCGTGACGGTTCAAGGTTTTCAATGGAATTTTCACATAAGCATCCTTCACGGTTTCGCCGTCAAGCATCGCCGCGCCAAGATTGATAAAATCGCCTTTGGTTGTATAACCGTTGTTTATATAATCAAAAAAAGCCTGTTTGTCTGCCATGGCATTAAATTTTGCTCAAAAGTAATAAATTATAACCCACCAAGTTTTTTAAAGAAGCAAATTCCCACAAACAAAACATTCTTATTTGGAATTTGCTTCCGAAATTCTATAGTTTTCAACTTCAATTCGAGTAATTTTGCACCGATGAAAAAAGAAGTACAGCAATTAGTGGATAAAGGAGTGATGCTTCCATTGATGGAGGAGTTTTACACCATTCAAGGAGAAGGGTTTCATAAAGGAACGGCAGCCTATTTTATACGTGTTGGCGGTTGTGATGTGGGCTGCCATTGGTGTGATGTTAAGGAAAGTTGGAATGCGGAATTGCACCCGCCAACAGCAATTGAAGCAATAGTTGATAATGCAGCGAAACATTCAAAAACCATTGTGATTACCGGAGGCGAACCGCTTACTTGGGATATGGGTCCTTTGACTAAAATGTTGAAAGAAAAGGGAATGCAGACCCATATTGAAACCTCCGGTGCTTATAAACTGACGGGAGTTTGGGATTGGATTTGCCTTTCTCCGAAAAAAATGAAACCCCCAAAGGAGGAAATTTATAAGGGCGCAAATGAATTGAAAGTAATTGTTTTCAACAATGATGATTTTCGTTTTGCGGAAGAACAGGCGGCAAAGGTTAATGAAAATTGTATTTTGTATTTACAGCCCGAATGGAGCAAACGTGAAAAAATGAGTCCGTTGATTGTTGATTATGTTATGCAAAACCCAAAGTGGAAAGTTTCGTTGCAAACGCATAAATATTTAAATATACCGTAAAACTAAATTCCAAATAAAAACACCAAACTCCAATCGTCTGATTTTGGAATTTGGTGCATTAATTTTTTTATTTGAAATTTCCGAGAGAAAAGTTGTCAGACTTTTTTAAAGGGAATTTCCACATAATGGTCATCCCAACCAATCATCAATACTGTACCTTTGCTATCCGTTTTAAAAATCATTGAGAGGGATTCAATAGGTGCGGCGGCCTGTTCGCAGGGAACTTCAATTCTGGCTACGTCTTTTTCTTTTTTATAGCTAAAAGCTCCCCAAACGTTTGTGTCGCTGTTTATAATGATGGTCCAACTTTCTTGGTCGGGAATTGTGTAAAGTGTGTAAGTTCCGGGCTTTAAAACTTTATTCCCAAATTTTAAGGGAACATAAATATCGAGTTCGGTAGCTTCGTTTGCACCAGTGCGCCACACTTCACCATAGGGCACTAAGCCGCCAAAAATATCACGTCCCTTTTTTTGTGGACGGCTGTAAATAACTCTTGCCAAAGGCTGGCTTTTTTTGTCGGGGCGCGCCATTGCAAGGTCCATTGGCGAAGCATCCATCTCTGGAAAATTCTGCGCTAGCAAGTTTTGAAAAGAGAAAATTGAAAATGCAATAAAAAGTATGGGAAGTAATTTTTTCATAAAAAAGGGTTTATTTACTCGTAAAACAGGTTTTACAATTTAGATTATTCTTTGAATATAAGGTTTAATCGTATATAAAAAATACTAAAACTTGTATGCTTAAAACGTAAAATAAGTCGAAAATAGTGCACAACTATTACGCCAGAATCCCAATCTATTTTAAACACTCACAAAAACTGATTTTTTTCACAGGGATTTGTTAATAACTTACGGCTTATAAGATACGCAAACCCTTAGTTTTATTGGGGATTTCGTTATATTTGTTCGTTACGAAAAAAATTGAAAATCATTCAAATTATTATATGAGCGAAGAACAGAAAAAAGGCAGCTACGGCGCCGACCAAATTCAAGCGTTAGAAGGAATGGAGCATGTGCGCATGCGTCCGTCAATGTACATTGGTGATGTTGGGGTGCGTGGTTTGCACCACTTGGTTTATGAAGTGGTAGATAACTCTATTGACGAGGCCATGGGCGGCTATTGCGACACTATTGAAGTGGCCATTAATGAAGATAATTCGATATCCGTAAAAGATAACGGTCGTGGAATACCGGTAGATCTCCATAAAAAGGAAGGCGTTTCCGCGCTACAGGTTGTAATGACCAAGATTGGTGCTGGAGGTAAATTTGACAAAGATTCCTATAAAGTTTCCGGAGGTCTTCACGGAGTTGGTGTTTCGGTGGTAAACGCACTTTCTGAGCATTTAACGGCCACTGTGCATCGCGATGGCAAGATCTGGCAGCAGGAATATGAGCGCGGAAAAGCTATGTATCCCGTAAAGTCTATTGGAGAGACCGATTACCGTGGAACTATCGTTACGTTTAAACCAGATCCACAAATTTTCCAGCAGTCTTTGGAATACAGCTATGATACATTGGCTAGCAGAATGCGCGAATTATCATTTTTGAATAAAGGAATTACGATTTACTTTACAGATAAAAGACAAAAAGATGAAAATGGTGAATTTCCCACTGAAAAATTCCACAGCGAGGAAGGTTTGAAGGAATTCATCCGCTTTTTGGACGGAAACCGCGAGCCTATCATTGCCGATGTGATTTCAATGGAAGGCGAAAAGAATGAAATTCCAGTTGAGGTTGCAATGGTTTACAATACTTCATTTAATGAAAATTTACATTCATACGTAAACAATATTAACACACACGAAGGAGGGACCCACCTCTCAGGTTTCCGGGCAGGATTGACGCGTACTTTAAAGAAATATGCCGATGCATCCGGAATGTTGGATAAATTGAAATTTGAAATTTCTGGCGATGATTTTCGCGAAGGACTGACGGCCATCATCTCGGTAAAAGTTGCCGAGCCGCAATTTGAAGGGCAAACCAAAACAAAACTGGGTAACCGTGAAGTTACCGCAGCGGTCAGCCAAGCTGTTTCTGAGATGCTAGAAAACTATTTGGAAGAGCATCCAAATGATGCAAAAACGATAGTTCAAAAAGTTATTCTTGCCGCGCAGGCACGTCACGCAGCACGTAAAGCCCGTGAAATGGTGCAGCGTAAGACCGTGATGAGCGGAGGGGGCTTGCCCGGAAAGCTATCGGATTGCTCTGAACAGGATCCCGAAAAATGTGAAGTTTTCCTCGTTGAGGGAGATTCCGCAGGGGGAACTGCAAAGCAGGGGCGCGACCGTAATTTTCAGGCAATACTTCCGCTTCGCGGAAAAATCCTGAATGTTGAAAAAGCCATGCACCACAAGGTTTTTGAAAATGAGGAAATCAGGAATATTTATACCGCCTTGGGCGTAACCATTGGTACTGAAGAGGACAGTAAAGCATTGAACCTTGAAAAACTGCGCTACCACAAAGTAGTGATTATGTGTGATGCGGATGTGGACGGTAGCCATATCGCAACCTTGATATTAACTTTCTTTTTCCGGTATATGCGCGAATTGGTTGAAGCTGGCTGCGTTTATATCGCGACTCCTCCACTTTATTTACTAAAGAAAGGCGCTAAAAAGGAATATGCTTGGAGCGATAAAGAACGCGATGCGCTAAATGAACAATTTGGCGGAAGTGCAGCAATCCAACGCTACAAAGGTCTGGGAGAGATGAATGCCGAACAACTTTGGGACACGACAATGAACCCAGAGTTTAGAACGCTTCGTCAAGTCACTATCGATAATGGAACAGAGGCCGATAGAATTTTCTCTATGCTTATGGGAGATGAAGTTCCACCAAGACGTGAATTTATTGAGAAGAATGCTGTTTATGCGAATATTGATGCATAACATTTGCAAATAATTTTTAAAGAGCCCATTTCTGAAAAATTCTGAAATGGGCTTTTTAGTTTTTAACCCTTTATTATCATTATTTTAAGTAGATAATGGTACTTTTGCACAATATTTCAGAAGTTTCTGAAAAGTTTAAAAATCACTCCGAAATTTCTTCGGAATAACTATAAACCTTAAACATTAAATATGAAAGTAACAGTTGTAGGGGCAGGTGCTGTTGGCGCAAGTTGCGCAGAGTACATTGCCATCAAGAATTTTGCAAGCGAAGTAGTTTTGTTGGACATAAAGGAAGGGTATGCTGAAGGAAAGGCAATGGACCTTATGCAAACCGCTTCATTGAACGGTTTCGACACGAAAATCACTGGCGTAACAAACGATTATTCCAAAACCGCAGGTAGCGATATTTGTGTAATCACCAGCGGAATTCCCCGTAAACCGGGAATGACGCGCGAGGAATTGATAGGCATCAACGCCGGAATCGTAAAGGACGTGTCCTCAAACCTTGTAAAACACTCTCCTAAAACTATTATTATCGTTGTGAGCAACCCGATGGACACGATGGCCTATTTGGTTCATAAAACTTCGGGATTGCCAAAAAATAGAATTATTGGCATGGGCGGTGCGTTGGATAGCGCTCGTTTTAAATACCGCTTGGCAGAAGCCTTGGGTGCACCAATCAGCGATGTGGACGGAATGGTAATCGGTGGCCATAGCGATACCGGAATGGTTCCTTTAACAAGATTGGCAACGCGCAATAGTGTTCCCGTAAGCAAATTCATTTCAGAAGAAAGATTGAGCCAAGTAATGGAAGACACAAAAGTTGGCGGCGCAACACTTACAAAACTCTTGGGCACTTCGGCGTGGTATGCGCCCGGAGCGGCAGTTTCTGCTTTGGTACAGGCAATTGCCTGCGACCAAAAGAAAATGTTCCCTTGCTCGGTAATGCTCGATGGCGAATACGGGATGAAGGATATCTGCATTGGGACTCCCGTTATTTTGGGCAGAAACGGTATCGAAAAAATCGTGGAACTTGAACTGAACGATGCCGAGAAAAACCATATGAAAGAAAGCGCTGAAGGCGTTCGTAAAACTAATGATTTGCTTGCAGTGTAGTTTTAAGCGAATTGTTTATAAAATTGAAAGCCGGCCCCCGAAATTTCGGGGGCCGGCTTTTTTATTGATCTATCTTTATTTCACTTTTCTTATAGATTCTATAAAAATAGATTGATAGAATAATTATAGAAAGCCAACTGCAAATACCAATTGAAGCTTGGGTAACACCATAGAAATTTAAAAGCTCAGAAATTTCATAGCTTAATTTTGCAGATAGCTTTTCTGATATTAAACCCATTAATTTGTTCCACAATGGATTTAAAAATATTGCAATAATTAGGGAAATTATATATTCTATTTCAGGAAATTTCAATTTCTCTAGTTTAAAATTATTAGCCTTTTTATTGATATATTTTAAAACTGAAATAGTGGCAAAAAAATAAACTACTACAGATAATACCGGAATTGAATATTTTAAAAAATTAGGGGGAAATTCCATCCAAAGTCCAAAATATAAATATCCATTAATTATAAATCTTAATATAGAATCAATGGCCTTAATTAATATAAAACCAAAGAACATCCAAAGCGCAAGTGAAAATATTTGTTTTTTCATTGGTTCAATATAATAATAAAAACTCCAAAGCTTTTTAAAACCTTTGAGGTTAGTCTTACGTCTTACGTCTGTCAGTTCGAGCGCAGTCGAGAACTATCCGCACTTTGAAGACCCACAATCCTTGCAAGTCAAACATCCTTCTTGGTAAATAAGCGAAGTGCTATTGCAGTTTTCACATTTCTGTTTCCTTGCCTCGGTTCCATCGGCAACGTAGCGTTTTAAGGCACGTGCAACACCATTTTTCCAGGTATTTATACTTTCACTGTCAAGTTGTAGGCTGTTGATTAATTCCACAACTTTTTCAATTGGCATTCCGTGGCGGAGCGTGCTGGAAATCAATTTGGCATAGTTCCAAAATTCTGGATTGAACTTATGCGAAAGTCCTTCAATAGTAGTTTTGTAGCCTCTTTTGTTTTTGTACTGAAAATCATAACGCGAAGTCCCGTCCTCATTTCTGTTTTTTATGATCAATCCGTCATTTACCCAGCGAGGAATTAAAATTCCATCTTCATCATCTGCAAAACCGGTAAAAATCTCATAGGGTTTACCATCAATCAACCCGATGAATGCGATCCATTTGTCTTTGCTGTTTTGAAAACGGACCACATCTGCTTCCAAAATTTCTGGACGCTTGGTTGGAAAAGCGGTAAGTGTTTCGTTTTCTTCTTCCTTTTCTTCATTGGAAACCAATACCCCAGAACGCGATCCGTCACGATACACGGTAACTCCTTTGCAACCTGCTTGCCACGCTTCCAAATAAAGCTTGCCCACCAGTTCTTCGGTGGCGTCTTCGGGTAGATTGATGGTTACGGAAATGGAATGATCTACCCATTTTTGCACTGCGCCTTGCATACGTACTTTGCTCATCCAGTCCACATCGTTTGAAGTGGCTTTAAAGTAGGGCGATTTCTTTACAATTTTGTTCAATTCCTCCTGACTGTAATTTTTGTTTGTGTCTATGTTGTTGATTTCCATCCACTCTTTAAAACGGTGGTGGAAAACCACATATTCTTCCCAGCTGTCGCCTACTTCATCCACAAAGTCAACACGCACGTTTTTATCGTTCGGGTTCACTTTTCTTCTTCTCTTATAAACCGGAAGAAAAACAGGCTCGATGCCGGAAGTGGTCTGCGTCATCAAGCTGGTTGTTCCGGTTGGTGCAATTGTCAATAATGCAATATTTCTTCTGCCGTATTCAAGCATGTCATAATATAGCTTTTCATCAGCATCTTTTAGGCGAAGGATAAACGGGTTGTTTTTCTCTCTTTCGCTATCAAATATTTTGAAAGGGCCACGGTCTTTTGCAGCATAAACCGATGCGCGATAGGCTTCAATTGCTAATGTTTTATGAACTTCAACTGAAAAATCATTGCCTTCCTTGCTGCCGTATTTTATGCCCAATGCGGCTAGCATATCGCCTTCGGCAGTGATCCCGATTCCGGTCCTGCGGCCTTCCCCGGCTTTTCTTTGAATGTTTTTCCACAGATTTCGTTCCACTGCTTTTATTTCGTCGCTCTGCGGATCGGCATCTATTTTTGCGATTATCGCGTCCACTTTTTCAAGTTCCAGATCGATGATATCGTCCATTATTCTTTGTGCGATACCAATGTGTTTTTTGAAAAGTTCAAAATTGAAAGTAGCTTTTTTAGTGAAGGGTTCTTCAACATAAGAAAACAGATTAATGGCCAACAAACGGCAGGAATCGTAGGGGCAGAGCGGAATTTCGCCACAAGGATTGGTGGAAACGGTTTTATAGCCCAGATCTGCATAACAGTCTGGCACCGATTCCTTGATGATGGTATCCCAAAAAAGGATGCCCGGCTCAGCAGATTTCCATGCATTGTGCACTATTTTTTTCCATAGATTTCCAGCCTCAATTTCCTTTGCGTATTTTGGGTTTGCACTAAAAACAGGATATTTTTGCGTGTAGTTTGTTCCGTCCTTTACCGCTTGCATAAATGCATCGTCCATCCGAACGGAAACATTTGCGCCAGTTACTTTTCCCTGCTCCATTTTGGCATCGATAAAGTCTTCGGAATCAGGGTGGTTAATTGATACCGAAAGCATCAATGCGCCCCGACGCCCGTCCTGGGCCACTTCACGGGTAGAGTTTGAATAACGCTCCATAAAAGGAACGATTCCTGTTGAAGTCAAAGCCGAGTTTTTCACCGGCGAACCTTTTGGGCGAATGTGTGAAAGATCGTGGCCCACACCGCCGCGGCGTTTCATTAATTGCACCTGTTCTTGGTCAATTTTCATAATACCGCCATAAGAATCGGAGTCGCCTTCGTTGCCTATTACAAAACAATTGGAGAGTGAAGCAATTTGGTGTGGATTACCGATTCCCGCCATTGGGCTGCCCTGCGGCACGATGTGTTTAAAGTCCTTGATAGCTTCAAAAATTTCATCTTCAGACATCGGATTTGCATAGCGCTTTTCCACACGTGCAATTTCTTTTGCGATACGACGGTGCATGTCGTTTGGTGTTTTTTCGTAAATATTGCCTTCGGAATCTTTTAGGGCATATTTATTTACCCAAACGCGAGCTGCAAGATCGTCTCCTTTAAAATATTCAACCGAAGCCTTAAAAGCTTCATCCTGAGTGTAGATTTTTGGTGCGGGGATAGCGGTTTTTACTTGCATATTCTGAAATTGTTTCTGGTTAGATTTAATAGGAATATTAATGTACGTAAATATAATAAAATAGTAAATCCATTTTAATATTAAAATGTAAAGTTGTCAAGATTTAATTGTTAATATATTGATATGCAACATTATAAAAATTTATCAACAGGAAAAAGTTGACAAATTTTGAGAATAACTAATTTTTTACCGAATAATTTTAAAAAAACCGTTTTTGGCTCTTAGTAGTAGTTTTGCTACGATTTGAAATGCTCAATCAAATGTATTTTTTGGTTTGTGTCCCTTTTTACTTGTACAAAACATAAAATGTGATAAAAATCATTTATAGAACTGTATAAGAATTGTAATTTTGCCATGTGAAAAATGTAATTCTGATAATTACCTCCTTAATAATGCTTACAAAGCCTATGTGGCCTGTGGTAGAATATGTTGTGAATTATGATTACATCGTCAAAGTGCTTTGCGAAAACAAGGACAAGCCCGAAATGCATTGTAACGGAAAATGCCATTTGACTAAAGAGTTGGCAAAAGAGGCTGGAGCCGAGGATAAAAATCCATTAAACGGCAAAACTTCAAAAACTGAGGTTCCACAATTTATTATTTCGGAAAATATTGCAGAATATATGTTTCCTTCGGAAACCGAATTTTTTTCCGTTGATAACATTGGCTACACCCCAAATTTGAATTCTTCTCTTTATACCTCAAAGATTCTTCATCCGCCCCGGTTGGGATAATTATTAGTATACGTTCTTTCTGGGGATTTCATACGAACATCCCGGAAAGATCATTCTTTTAATTGTCAAAACTATTATTAAATGAAAGCATTTATAAGTGTATTTCCCTTGAAGGGAATACTTATGGGCAGCCTTTCGTGTGCATTGTTTTGTGGCAGCTTTATGGCGCAATTGTACGCTCAAGAAACACCCGCCGATAGCCTGAAATTGATTCATCTAAATGAGGTGATCGTAATTTCGGCAGGCAAACAATTAGATCATCAAAAACAACGAAAACCACTGTCCACACTGGATGAGTTTTTGGAATCATCACTCAGTGTAAATATGGTGAAACGTGGAGCATATGCCTGGGAGCCAACAATGAACGATATGGCTTCAGAACGTTTGGCGGTAACCATTGACGGCATGCAGATTTTTGGTGCATGCACAGACAAAATGGACCCGATAACCTCCTATGTCGATGTGTCGAATCTTGCAGAAGCAGAGATTGGCTCTGGCCAGCAGGGAGCGATGTTTGGGAGTACCATTGGTGGCGGTATTAACTTGAAATTGCAAAAAAGTAATTTTAAACCAACCGGTTGGACTGGCTCATTGGAAAGTGCCTATGAGAGCAATAACAAGATGCGTGTTTTTGGTGGCGAACTTAATTATTCTGATGAAAAATTCTATTTTAATTTGGATGGAATTTACCGTAAAGCCGATAATTACAAAGCTGGGGGCGATAAAGAAGTGCTTTTTTCGCAATTTGAAAAATATAACTTCTCAATCAATTCTGGCTATAAATTGGCCGATGGCAAATCCATCTCCGCTACCTTAATATATGACAAAGCGAATGATGTGGGCTATCCAGCTTTAACGATGGACGTTTCATTGGCGCGTGCAGTTATTGGTTCTGTGGGTTTTAATCAAGACACCTTGTTTGGAAATTTCACCAATTGGGAATCCAAATTGTATTACAATGATATTAAGCACACTATGGACGATACAAAGCGTCCGGATGTGCCAATACATATGGATATGCCGGGTTGGAGTGAGACTGCTGGATTTTATACCCAGGCAAATCTCAACAAAGAGAAAAATCATTTTTTCTTTAAGCTGGATGGTTTTTACAACAAGAGTTATGCTGAAATGACCATGTATCCCACAAACAGCAATGAGCCATTGATGTTTATGCTTACCTGGCCCGATGTGCGTACCAAGGACGTTGGGTTTTATGCCGAAGATCACATTCCATTTGAAAAAGCTTCACTGAAACTTTCCGCCCGTTTAGCGTACCATTCCAATACGGTAGCAGATGATTTTGGATTGAATAGTTTGAAGATTTTCTATCCCGAAATGGACAAGACAAACACCCGCTTTTTGAAGAGTTTTTCTGCCCAGTATCACAAAATGCTGAATGACTTTCATATAAATGGAGGGCTTTCCTATGGCGAACGCGCACCGTCGGTTTCGGAAGGGTACGGGTTTTATCTTTTTAACAGTTTTGATAACCATGATTATATCGGCGACCCAGATTTGAACACTGAAAGTTCTGCAGATGCGAATCTTTCGGTAACCTACAAAAAACCAATTTTTGAAATAACCGCAGGGGCAAATTACTTCCACGTTTTTAATTACATCATAGGGGTAGTTGATCCAACTCTTAGTACAATGACTATTGGTGCTGATGGAGTGAAATTTTATACCAATCTTGACTATGCGCGGCTTTTTAATGCAACGCTTTCGGGAAGGTATAATATTTCAAATGCATTTAAATTAACGGGAAGTGTTTCATACCACCGAGGCGTGGATGATGCTGGTAAAAATTTACCACTCATCAGCCCACTTTCATACCGAAGTGCACTCGATTTCTATAAAAACCAATATTCCGCATCACTTTCTGTTGATGGTGCTGGGGAGCAAATAAATTACAATCCTGCATATGGAGAAACAAAAACAGCAGCCTATGCCATACTTTCGGCAAGTTTTGGAAAACGCTTCTTTTTACAGGACAACGATCTTTTCCTAAAAGCTGGGGTCGAAAACATTTTTGATACTAATTATTCGTCCTATACCGACTGGAACAACATTCCGCGGATGGGCAGAAACCTTTATTTAACCATTTCTTATTCAATTAATTAAAAAAATAAAATTATGAAAACACTAAATTATATATTCGCAATTCTTTTACTTTCAGCCACATTCGTAAGTTGTTCTGATGATGATGATAACACACCGGTAGCGGTTGACCCTGTTGAGGGTTTAAACATGATTTACGAAATTCCGGCTACCGATCATACCGTGCAGATTTATTCTGAAAAACAAAATCTTGAAGTAGGTTACAACGAGATTTCCATTAGAATTAAAGACATGGCGAGTGATAAGTATGTTACCAATGCCGCACCAACTTGGATGCCGATGATGCATATGGAAACGATGGAGCATTCCGCACCGCATAGTATGTTGACCAATACCGAAGAAAATACCGTTTACAAGGGGTATATTGTTTTCCAGATGCCAAGTAACGACACCGAATATTGGGAAATGATTCTTAACTATTCCCTAAATGGACAGCAAAAAGAAGAAACGCTCCGTGTGTCTGTGTCCCAACCAGCCGATGGAATGAAAAAAACCCAGGTTTTTATGGGCGCCGATGACACACGTTACATTTTGGCGTATGTAAACCCAAAAGACCCTGAGGTTGCCGTAAACGATCTACAGGCCGTTCTTTATAAAATGGAATCTATGATGAGCTTCCCAATAGTTGAAAACTATAAAATAACCGTTGATCCCAGAATGCCGGGAATGGGCAACCACAGCTCTCCAAATAATGAAGACATGACCTATACTTCAGCAACAAAAATGTATGACGGTAAGCTGTCGCTGACCATGACAGGCTATTGGAAAATCAATTTAAAATTGATGAATGCAAACGGAGAAGTATTGAAAGGCGAGGACGTTACAGAGTTGAATCCTGAAAGCAGTCTTTATTTTGAATTAGAGTTCTAGTTTTTTTGTTTATTTTATATTGTTTTAAAGACTGTAGCGATACAGTCTTTATTTTTTTATATTTGGCACGTGAACTGGAGATGGTACATTCCTGTATTGATTATTGTCCTTGCTTTTTTTGGAATTGGCTCGGAACAATCTGTGCTTCCCAATCAGGAAATTGTTGTTCAGTTTGATGCCAATTCTGTAAGTGCAGATGAGGCGCAACTTGCCGTTGCAACGATAACAAGCCAATTAAAAGCTATTGGCGTTACCGATGTTCAAGTGTCGGAACTGCTAGATGGTAAGCTAAAGGTTACATACTACAGCAGCATTGATGTAGCTGTTGTGAAGAGTTTGTTTTACAAACAAAACAAACTTCAACTTGGTGATACTGCTTTCAATGAAGAGGACGGTTCTTCCAAAATTCCTTTTAGTAACGACTTTAATACTTACAAGCTAGATGTAATCAAAATTCAAGAAGATTATGGTTCAGGCTTGGGTCTTCAGGGCTTGCCGGTAGCATTAAAGTCTGTAAAGGATCAATATTTAAACCAAATTATTTCTCTTGCAACTGGCGATATTGATTTCAGTTTAAAGCAAAATTTTGAAAGTGTTGCTTATAAAAACTACCGCAATGTTTCGTTGTTAATAAATACTCCTTCCCATAAAATACCAGAGGTACGGGCTGGTCCATTGTCTTAAAAAAATTCTTCGTAAAATATTTTTAATGCGAAGAAATTAAAGCATCATTGAGCTTTTTTATTTTAAAACAACGACTTCTATATTTCAAATTCCGAAGCGTTAAAGATTAATTTTAAATAACCACGATAATTGTCAGATATAACAGCAAATCATATATTTGCGCTCCTTTTCCGAAGCCTCGGAATCGGGATAAAAAAAATCTGACCAAAAAAAAATATCATGCAAAACAAAGGACTAATTACTGTATTTGCCATCCTTTTTGGATTGGTAAGTATTTATCAGCTCTCCTTCACCTATGTTGCAAACAAAGTTGAAGACAGTGCTAAGGAGTTTGCCAATAGCAAATTTTCTGAAAATGAACCCCATGAACGGGACAATGCAGAAGCCCGTTACCTTGATTCTATAGGGACCCAGTCAGTTTTCCTGGGAATAGACTATAACACGGCCAAGGAAAAGGAATTGAACAAAGGTCTTGACCTTAAAGGTGGTATTAACGTTATCCTTGAGGTTTCAGTAAAAGACATCTTGAAAGGATTGGCAAACAATACTAAAGACCCTGCGTTTAATCAAGCTTTGGAGAATGCCAAGGAACTTCAGAAGAATAGCCAGGATACGTACATTGAGTCTTTTTTTAAGGCTTTTGAGGCGCTTCCGGGCGAAAACGAACTTGCTTCACCAGATATTTTCTTCAATAAGAACTTAGAAGATGTAATTGATGTTGGAATGACTAACGCTCAGGTAAAACCAATTATTGAAAAGAAAATTGACGAGTCTATTACTTCAGCTTTTGAAGTATTGCGCAAACGTATAGATAAGTTTGGTGTAACCCAGCCAAATATTCAGCGTTTGGGGAAATCTGCAAGAATTCTTGTAGAACTTCCTGGGGCTAAAGATGTTGACAGGGTAAAGAAACTGCTTCAAAGTACAGCTCAGCTTGAATTCTGGGATGTATATAAATTTGATGAAATTGCAGGTTTCCTTCAAACTGCTGATGCCAAAGCTGGTGAAATTGCAATGGCAAAAACAGCATCTGAAACTGAAACAACAAAAACTGCTGACACTACACAAACTGTTACCGATTCAACCAAAACTGAAGAGGACGATGTAAGTAAACTTTTGGGCGGACAAGATGTGAAAGATTCACTTGTTGATGAAAACAAAGCAAACCCAATACTGTCTAAAATGGTTTCATTGGGTAGCCAAGGAGGCCCTGTGATTGCTACTTTTAGATTAAAGGATACTTCGGTTGTAAATGGTTATTTGCGTAATCCGCAAATAAAATCCTTATTGCCTACTGAATTGCGTTATGCGAAATTTGTTTGGGGTTTACCAGAAACCAATGCACAATTGAATGGAGAGGAGACTACTGCACTTTACGCCTTGAAAGGAAATAGAGACAATCTTCCGCCACTTGGAGGAAGTGTAGTTGTTGATGCAAGACAGGAATATGATAATTTAAGTCGTGTAGTGGTTTCTATGCAAATGAATGGACAAGGTGCTAAAGTTTGGGAACAAATGACCGGTGATGCATACCAAAACCAGAGCCAGATTGCAATTGTTCTTGATGACA
>Ga0116152_10001509_pt1 | contig 19106 bp, 17 predicted proteins | sample AD_UKC119_MetaG_FD_89894 | JGI IMG/M metagenome (GOLD analysis project Ga0116152, IMG submission 89894) | Active sludge microbial communities of municipal wastewater-treating anaerobic digesters from Hong Kong - AD_UKC119_MetaG | ecosystem: Engineered > Bioreactor > Anaerobic > Digestate...
TGGCCCTTCGCCTTTTTTAAGCTTATAACCAACCAGATCGGCTAGCGTTGCCAGCATATCCACATTAGAAAGCAGCTCGGCCGATTTTTTGCCTGCGGGGGCTTTGCCGGGCCAGCGGACAATGAAGGGCACACGATGCCCGCCTTCCCAGGCACCGAACTTCATTCCTAGCAATTCACCATTTAAATGATGGCCTGCTTCCCAGGCAGTTTGCCCGCCACGATTAAACATGCCACCATTGTCGGATGTAAATATAAGCAGGGTATCATTGCTCAGTCCTTCCTCATCAAGCGTTTTGGTGACTTCGCCGACGATCCAGTCCAGCTCCTGGATGGAATCGCCATATGGTCCTGCTTTACTGCTGGCAATAAATTGGGGCGCTGGGGTAAACGGATGATGAATATTGGTTGTCGCAAGATATAAGAAGAAAGGTTTATCCTTATTTTCCTTAATCCATTTGATGGCATGATTTTTAAGAGTGGTGCCGACCATCCGATCTTGATAAAGTTCATGGGCAGCTTCCCCGCCACCGATCAGGTCAAGGTCAAATTTTTCATCAAATTCTCTTGAAATAGAGGGTTTATCATAAATAAGCGGATCATCCGGAACCAGTCCGACCACATGATGATTTTCCACATAAACAAATGGTGGGTGGCTGTTCAGGACAGGAACACCGAAATAATATTCAAAACCCAGTTCAAGAGGTCCGGGAACTAGCGGCTTGTTCCAGTCAATTACTTTTCCCCGTTCGCCAAATCCCAAATGCCATTTGCCTATTATCGCCGTTTTATACCCGGCTTCTTTCATCAGGCGGGCAATGGTCATCTGATCCCTATCTATGGCAAGGGGGGCTTTTAACATTAAGGGGCCCCATAGATAATCTTTACGGGATGGATACTGACCGGTCAGCAGTCCATAACGCGATGGGGAACAGACCGCTGAAGCGGAATGAGCATCGGTAAAGCTGATCCCTTCCTTTGCCAGTTGATCAATATTTGGTGTATGAACCTTTGTTGCACCATAAGCGCTCAGATCACCATATCCGATATCATCGGCATTGATGATAATAACATTTGGTTTTTGTGACTGGGCTTGTGCCCATGAAGATGCTGCAACAAACAAGGCAAGCATTATCCAAATTAATTTCTTATACATTTCCCTCTCCCCTTATATCAATGATTAAAACAGTATTGATCATTTGACGCAAGAATTTATCATCTTGCAATTGCCATTTGAGCGTGCGAGCTTTGGGATATAAAAAAATTCGAGGTTGAAATGAAAAAACAGACAGGCACAGATCAGTTTATAGAAATTGCAAGGGCATCAGCGCGGATTAGAAATGTGGTCAATCCTACGCCGCTTATTAAGAGCAAATATTTTAGTGGCGATGACACTGGTATATTTTATAAAATGGAAAATCTTAATCCCACCGGTTCATTTAAACTGAGGGGAGCTGCCAATAAAATTCTATCCATGACTGAAGCAGAGCGAGAAAAAGGTGTGGTAACCGCTTCAACGGGAAATCACGGTGTAGCTGTTGGCTATATGTGTAAATTGACAGGCTGCAAAGGAACGGTATTTGCCCCGAGTGATGTATCCGATGCAAAATATAAAGGAATGATTTCATACGGGCTAGAGGTTATAAAAACGGAAGGAGACCCCATAAACGGTGAGATAGCCGCCCGTAAATTTGCGAAAGAGAGAAAAATTCCCTTTGTCTCCCCCTATAATGATATTCATATTGTCGGCGGACAGGGCACAATCGGTTTTGAGCTATTCTCGGAAATTCAGGATCTGGATGCTGTCTATGTTGCATTAGGAGGAGGGGGGCTTATGTCCGGCGTTTCCATTGCAATGGCGAATTTGTCGCCGAAAACAAAGGTTATTGCCTGCTCACCTACCAATTCAAAAGTTATGATGGACAGTATCCCCGCAGGGGAGGTTCTTGACCTACCTTCTCTTCCCACTTTGTCGGATGGAACAGCCGGGGGCGTGGAAACCGGCAGCATCACATTTGATTACTGCCGCGATTATGTAGATGACTATGTTGATGTCAGTGAAGAAGAGCTTAAGGAAGGGTTGCGAATTTTTATTGATGACACAAATACTATAGGGGAAGGGGCAGTGGGGGTCGCAGTTGCTGGATACCTTCGCCAGAAAGCCAAATGGGATGGTAAAAAAGTAGCCATTATTGCCTGCGGCGGTAATATTTCCAGAAAAACTTTAAAAGATATTCTCTAAAAAAAATCAGACATAGTTGACTATGGGAGATGTATAGTTTATTTAACCAATTAGTTATTAACTATATGGTTAAATAAAGATGAACAGTGATCATTTGAGTATGACATTTGCGGCACTTGCTGATCCAACCCGTCGGGGAATGCTTGAAAGGCTGGCAAGTGGTCAGGCAACAGTTAGTGAGCTTGCCGAATCCTACGAAATGAGTTTGGCAGCGGTTTCAAAACATTTAAAAGTGCTGGAAAAAGCAGGGCTTATTTCCCGTACGAAAGAAGCGCAGTGGCGACGGTGTCGATTTGAAGGGGCACCTCTTCGGGATGCTTCGGCATGGGTGAAAAAATATACGGCTTTTTGGGAAATACAGCTTTCACAGCTTGATGATTATATAAAAAAATCAGGAGGGAAGAATAATGACTGATATAAGAAAAATTGAAAATCCGTTTTTTGTAAAAGTTGAACGTGACTTTGATGCATCTGTTGAAACCGTTTTTGATGCCTGGCTTGATGGAAAAAATGTTGGAAACTGGCTTTTTGCTACACCAGATGGAATTATGAAAGAGGTTGACGTCGATCCCAGAGAAGGCGGCCGTTTCATAATCGGCGAACAACGTGGTGAAGAATATGCCAGACATGTCGGAAGATATCATTTAATTGATAAACCAAAGAAGATAATTTTCAGCTATTATTATGAAACTGGTGATGAGGACGAATTGGAATCCAATGTTGTCATTGAGTTTAAAGCAACTGAGCAAGGTTGCTCAATAATTCTAACCCATGAAATGGATGATGTTTACGCAGAATATGAAGAAAGTGCTATTAATGGTTGGACGATGATATTCGACGGACTGGATGCAATATTATAATCAATTCGGAAGTTTAGTGAGTTCTGTCAGCACCCCTTTCATTTTCCATATTTTCTATTGCGGCAGCAACCTCACCGTAAATACGTCCTTCAAGGGAAAGTTCAAGAAAGCGAATGTAATCTTCTTTATCTGTTATTTTTTGACGGGCCATATCAACGACATCAAGCTGTGATGTTGCGCTTAGCTCATATTTATTAATCAATCTGATCATTTCCCTGCTGATGGCATCAAGTTCTTTTCGTATATTATTAATGGTCAGTTGGTCAGATTTGAGCATCATTTATCCAGTTTAAAAATGTAATTATATATTAATAATTTAATTCTATTTTCATCTAAAGCAAAATATGCATAATTGCTTTAGATGAAAATTCTCAACATACTGTAAAATAAGTATTTTTTGTATGCTATAATAAACTTTAGGTCTGAGCCTTTGGAAAATCTCTTGGTTTTGGAGAAGAGACGAAATTGCAAGTTAATCAATATAATAACAATATTGAGAACCGCACTGAGAGCGGACGGGTTCTTAGTGACCAACTAAGAATTTTATTTTCCCACATTATTCCCAATACTGCCGGATGTTTGATCGTCATAACTTGCTATTTCTGGTTATTTATTAATAATTTTACATCTAATCTCCAATATTACTGGCTCGCTGCAATTTTAGTTCTTTATTTTGGGCGGCTGCTTTTTTATTTCCGCTCCCTAAAATCAGCATTAAATCTAAAACCCAGAAAATGGTTATATTCCTATAGCATTATAATGTTTTTGATCGGAGTAACATGGGGGTTAATGATTTTTATTCCATCGGATTTCATGGAAGACGAAATGATGACACTGTCAATTATGACATTGCTGATAGGTCTGGTGTCAATTTCTTCTATCAGCAGTGCAGCGCATCCCTTGGTTATTTGGTCATTTTTGGTGCCGGTTGCCAGTTTTGTTTCACTATTTGCTATGAATTCACCCTCTGAAACTTTTGGTGTTTTTATGAGTGTCGGAGCATTGGTTTTTTGTGCAGCTGCGGCATTTGTCGGTCATACATTACATAAAATGATTGTTAATGCTCTTTATCTGGAACGTCGAAATACTTCGCTGATGGATGAAGTCGTACAGATAGCCAAGCAGAACCAGAAATCATATGAAGGCTTTCAGGTGCTTCTTGATAATCTGGGTGCCGGTGCGGCAATGTTTGACAAAAACCAGAAGGTTATTTCATGGAATAAGTCATTTGAAAATATTTTCAATATTCCAAAAGGATTGATCAAGCGTGGCATGAGTCTTACGGAAATTATCCGTAAAGTTATCAAGCAATCCTGGCAAAATAATATTGATATCAATTATGCTGCGGATTTTCATGTTAAGGAATTATTCTCTGAATCCGGCGAAAATGAAATGGTCAAGCTGGTTCTGGCGGATGGGCGCAATTTATATAGTAAGCTCATGAAGATAAATAATGACCAGATGATCCTCAATTATACTGATGTTACGTCACTTGAAAGAGCCCGGGCTGACGATATCATTCATGTATTACAGCATGATACCCTGACAGGACTTCCCAATCAGGTTCTTCTAAAAAAAGAACTCAGAAGACGGATTGCTGAGTATGAACGAGAAGATAAAGAAAATGAAGGGGAGCATTTTATGGCTCTTATTCATTTTGGATTGAATTCCTTAAGCGAGATTTATGAGTTTTTGGGGATCAGTGCCAGTGATATAATCGTGACTGAAGTGGCCAACCGCTGCAGAAAATTTCTCCCGCAAGATGTACATCTTGCCCATGTCGCCTACGACGAATTTCATATAGTAACGAGCCATGAAAAAAATATAGAACAGGTCATGGAACTGGCGGAAAAATTATTAAAAGTCATTGCTGAACCAATAGAAATTGCAGGAAATTCAATTACGATGAGCGCTTCTGTCGGGATTACAATTTATCCTGAACATGGAAAAGAAAGTGAAGATTTAAACAGGAATGCCAAAATAGCGTTAAATAAGGCAAAGCTACCAAAAGAAAATAATATTGTCATTTATGATCACGGAATGCATTCGGAAATTAAAGAACGAACCAACATGGTTTTTGACATACGTGACAGTATCAGTAAAAACCAGTTTTTACTGCACTATCAGCCGCAAATTGACATTAAAAGCAATAATATAGTTGGTGTCGAAGCCCTCTTAAGATGGGATCATCCGGATAAAGGCTGGATTTCGCCTAGCGAATTTATTCCATTGGCTGAACACACAAAACAAATTATCCCGCTTACTGAACAATTCCTGCCCGAAGCTTGTGCCCAGGCAAAATCCTGGCTTGACCAGGGGCTGCCAAAGATGAAAATGTCAGTTAATATTTCACCATTTCATTTTCATGAAAAGGGCTTCACCCATTTTGTAAGAACCTGTCTGGAAGATGCCAAGCTTGCACCGGAATATCTGGATATCGAAATTACCGAAGGGGTCATTATGAGCCATACGGATGAGATAATCAGTATATTGAATGAACTTTCCGAAATGGGCGTTCAGCTTTCTATTGATGATTTCGGAACAGGGTATTCTTCACTATCGTATTTGGGGCAGCTGCCGGTTGATAAACTTAAAATTGATCAGACTTTTGTCAAAGATATGTCCTCAGTTGAAAGCTCCCGCTCGTTGGTGGAAGCGGTCATCAGATTGGGACACAGCTTTAATTTAAATGTGATTGCAGAGGGCGTGGAAACAGAGGAACAACTTTCAAAATTACTTTCCATGGATTGTGACCAGGCGCAGGGTTACTACATCAAAAGTCCAGAAAATGGGGAAGCCATTACAAACTGGATTAAAAAGAAATATACATAAAATAGCCGTTTTTTTGTTTTATTGACAAAATTTGTAGTTTATTCATATAAAATGACCAATAGGGATAAACAAAATTTTAACCAATAAATATGGGCTTTATTATGTGTAAAAAAATAATCAGTTTGCTTTTTTTAACTTCAGTATTTTCAATTAATGTAGCTTTTGCACAAAGTAATATTTTACCTGATGTCCCAGAAGGGGCTGAAGCCGTATCCTTAATGGGTAAAGCCCTGACTATGCCTGAACCAACAAATGAAACAGTCATTAAAAATCTCGAAACTGCCCGTGTCAGATATATGGACTATCCGATGGATCCTGAAAGGGCAATCTGGTACGGACGCAGGCTGGCTTATGCGGGTGATTTCCGCGAAGCGATTAAGATTTTCAGTGACGGGATACTGGACAGCCCAAATGATGCCAGATTTTATCGTCACCGCGGTCACCGCTATATAACTATTCGTGAATTTGACCGTGCTATAGCGGATCTTGAAAAAGCGGCTCAGCTTATCAAGGGCAAGCCCAATTCAGTGGAACCCGATGGAACGCCGAACAAATTTAATACACCTGTAAGCACACTTCATGGGAATATTTATTATCATCTTGGCTTGGCCTATTACCTTAAACATGACCTTGAAAATGCCAAAAGGGTTTATGATCTGGACTATAATGTAGCCCAAAATGATGATAATAAAGTATCAATTGCCCACTGGCGTTATATGATCCGCCGACTGATGGGGGAAAACCACGACCAGGCCAAACATGTGCTTGATGATATTAATGAGGATATGAACATCCTTGAAAATGACAGTTACCATAAACTGGACCTTTTCTATAAAGGTGAACTAACGGAAGAGGAAATTTCCAAAGACATTAATCTGGAAGACAGCGCTGATGCGGCAATAGCCTACGGACTTGCCAACTGGCATTATTACAATGGCGATAAAGATAAAGCAAAAGACATGTTTGAAAAAATGCTGAACGCCAAATCCTGGGGATCCTTTGGCTATATTGCTGCCGAGGCCGATTTAGCAGCAATGAAATAAGCATAGTATGCTCGATCTGGCCTCTATAACCGAATATGTACCGGCATTCTTAGACGGCTTTATCATTACGGCAGAGGTCAGCATCCTTTCGATATTAGGCAGTTTTATTCTCGGCATTCTTATTGCCCTGATGCGGGTATCATCAAATCGGTTTTTAAATTATACTTCTCTGGTTTATGTTGATTTATTCCGGAACATTCCATTCATTGTTCTGATATTTTTCGGCTATTATGGACTTCCTGAAATTGGTGTTTATATGGATGCCTTCTGGACAGGCTGTCTGGTTTTAAGCATAGCTGTCGGTGCATATGTTGGTGAAACAATTCGTGCCGGGATTTTATCTGTTGAAAAAGGGATTTTGGAGGCAGCCAGATCATTCGGATTTTCAAAGTTTCAGATATATGCAAAAATAATATTGCCGATTGCGCTAACCATATCTGTCCGCCCATTGGGGTCAGTCTTCATTAATTTGATCCTGACCACATCTATATTATCCTCCATTACGCTGAATGAATTAACTGGTGTAAGTAAGGTAATTGCGTCGACAACATTCCGTCCTTTTGAAGTTTATGTATTCCTTGTTATTTTCTATGGACTGTTGACTTTTATGATATCGGCACTGATTTCATTATGGCATCGGCATCTAAACAGATATCTGGGTGAGGAGGCATCATAATGGGCTACGGTGATGAAGGTTTCACAATTTATGATTTGCTGCTTTGGGCCGAAGGTCTGGGCATAACCCTCTGGATATTTATTCTTTCAACAGTGATCGGGCTAGTTCTTGGGGTGTTAATTGGACTGGTAAGGTATTACCATATAACAATATTGGGTAAATTGCTGATGATTGTCAGTGAGTCTCTCAAAAACTCGCCCGTCATTGTTCAGCTTTTTCTGGTTTATTTTGGAATTCCGGCGCTGCTTCAGATTGATATGACGCCAAATATGGCCGCGGTCATTACTTTAAGCGGAAACACGGCAGCATTCGTTGCGGTCATCGTGATCTCGTCCATAGAATCGATTGATCGCAGACAGCTGGAAGCCGCAAGAAGCTTTGCATTGCCTAAACTAGTGATCCTGAGGCATATAATTTTTCCGCAAAGCCTGTCTATAGCTATGCCGATGCTGGTTAGTCTGGCAATAAATCAGCTACAGGTGACATCACTTGTATCTGTCATTGGTGTTATTGATTTGACCCGTGTAGGTGATATTGTCAATCAGAGAACATTTGAACCATTCATTGTCTGGCCTCTTATCGGACTGACCTACTTTATTCTTGCCAAATTAATCGCTATTGTTGGAATGAGGCTTGAACGTAAATTCAGTGCCTATCGATTGGTTGGTGAATTATAATGATTGAGATAAAAAAGCTTCATAAGAATTTTGGTGACCTTCAAGTGCTTAAAGGTGTTGATTTAACTCTTAAGCCAGGTGAAGTGGTCTCAATCCTTGGTGGGAGCGGATCTGGAAAAAGCACGATGATCCGTTGTATCAACGGACTAGAAGGAATAACATCCGGGTCTATTTTTGTTGATGGTTTTGATGTTTCCAACAAAAAGGAACTGCTGGAAGTTCGCAAGAAATGTTCCACAGTATTTCAGCAATTTGATCTCTATCCGCATTTATCTGTTCTTGAAAATATAACCCTTGCCCCAGTATATGTCCTGTCATCATCAAAAAAAGATGCTGAGGCAATTGCGCTGGATTTACTGGATAGTGTTGGACTGGCAGATAAAAAAGATGTTTTTCCAGCGCAGCTTTCAGGCGGTCAAAAGCAGCGGGTAGGCATCTGTCGCGCACTTGCCATGAGGCCGGATTATTTGCTTCTTGATGAAGTAACCAGTTCACTTGATCCTGAAATGACCGCAGAAGTGCTTGATATTTTAAAAAAACTTGCTCGGGAAGGGATTACAATGATTTCAGTTACCCATGAAATTGAATTTGCCAGGGAAATTTCAGATCGAATAGTTTTTCTTGATCAGGGCCGAATTTTAAGCGATCTTCCAAAGGATGAGTTTTTTGCAGGGGATGGCGGGTTGGCCGATCCGCGCATTGCAAGGTTTTTATCCAAAATGGGAGAGTTTAATGGCCAGGCCTAAACTGAACAGACGGTTATTTTTAAAATCTTCAGCGGCAGCAGCCGCATTTTCAATGGCGGGGTCAAGGGCCATGGCACAAACCAACAAAGAGGACAATATGATACTTTTAACGAACGGCACCGGCTGGGCAGGAATTGAAGCGACTGCAAATCATTTAAAAGCAGGAATGTACGGAATTGATGCCATGATTGAAGGTATCAATAAGGTTGAAGCAGAACCGACCATTCGCAGTGTCGGTTATGGTGGATGGCCCAATTTATTGGGAGTGATGGAATTTGATGGTGGCGTTATGGATGGCAACACTCGTGAAGTGGGGGCTGTCGGAGCTTTAAAACATACATATCATGCGGCGCAGGTCGCTCGGGCAGTTATGCAGAAACTTAATCATGTCATGGTAACAGGGGATGGTGCAGATCGGCTTGCTGCGGAAATCGGCCTGCCCAAGGTAAATACACTTCTTGAGGATTCGGGCAGGGTCTGGAAAGAAAAGGTAAAGGAAATGCTTACCCCGGAAGAATTTGAAAAATTTCCCAATATCCCGCTTGCCCCACTTAATAGTGCTATTACAGATCCTGAAAAGGTTAGGGATACAACAGTGTTTATGTGTAAGGATGCAAATAACGGTATCCACACCGCGACCAGTACATCAGGGTGGGGATGGAAATATCCAGGTCGGTTAGGGGACAGTCCAATTGCCGGGGCAGGTTTTTATGCAGACAGCCGATATGGTGCCGCAGCATGTACCCATACCGGTGAAATGGCCATCCGTACGAGTACATCGCGCACAATTATTCTGGCTATGAAAATGGGGTATTCGCTGGATGATGCCGTCAAGCTCGCTATTGAGGAAGTAGACAGCCTATCCGGCGGATTTATTGCCGGGCTCATGATCCACGCGATTGATAATAAAGGCGGTCATAAAGTTGTTTCCTATAATCTTGATAAGCCTGGCGATTACTGGCTATGGAAGCCGAGTATGGAAAAACCTGAGATGATGGAAAGCGAGCTGGTATAAAATCATGAATAGATTTTTTGCTTTTTGTATATTTGTCGTTTTAAATCTGACAACAGCTCATGCGGCCATTCTGGATGATATTAAAGACCGCGGTTTTATAAAAGTTGGTATTTCACTGGGCGGAATGCCAATGGGCGGCCGTGATGCACGCAATAATCCGGTTGGTTATGATTATGAAGTTGCCAAGCAATTGGCCGAAAGACTGGGCGTTGAGCTTCGTGTTACCGATGTTTATGGTGATGCACGAGTAAGCCTTTTGGTATCGGGCCAACTTGATCTTATCATTGGTAATATGACTGTGACGCCGGCCCGGGCAGAAGTTGTTGATTTCAGCGACCCCTATTTTAAAACTGGACTTCGAATTATTTATCAAAAAGGCTTGAATATTAAATCGCTTGCTGATCTCGCTGGTAAAAAAATTGTAGCAGGCAGGGGGACCAGTGGCGCTATTTTTGTCGAAGAAAATATTCCTGAAGCTGAACTGGTCTATAGTGAAAATTTTGCACCAAATGGTGTATTGCTTCTTCGTCAGCGCCGTGTTGATGCCGGGATCGAGGATAGTTCAATGGCTGACTATTTCGCTAGTCAGATTCCCAGCTTGACTATACTTCCTGGTATTTTCGTTGCTGGGGATGTTGCAATGGGCGTTAAAAAAGGGCAGCCGGAATTTCTGGCTTATCTCAATGACTTTATTGCCGATTATATTGCTTCCGGTGAATATGAAAAAAATATCAAAAGATGGTGGGGGGAAGATGCTGAAATTCCTGAGCTTGCAAAATGACAAAAATTACATTTGAAGTATGCGTCGATACCATTCAGGGCGCAATTGATGCCGTAAAAAATGGTGCTGACCGGCTTGAGCTTTGTGATGCGCTGGGCATAGGTGGAACAACTCCATCAGCCGGTTTAATGATGCGGGCCTCAAAACTGGGCGTACCCATATATGCCATGATCCGTCCAAGGGGCGGCGATTTCATTTTTAATTTCGAAGATATGGATGTCATGATGCATGATATTGACCGGGCACGGTCTTATGGAATGGCTGGCATTGTCATTGGTATGACCCATGAAAATGGCGCCCTTGATGTGGCCAAGCTTGAAACGTTAATAAATCACGCTGAAGGTATGGGGGTTACCCTGCACCGAGCTTTTGATGTTACCCCGGACACATCGGAAGCACTTGAGCAGGCCATTGAGCTAGGTATTGAAAGAATACTAACGTCTGGCCAGAAGGAAACTGCCCTTGAAGGGGCCATAAAAATAAAAAGTGTGATTGATCAGGCAGCAGGGCGAATTTCCATAATGCCCTGTTCAAAAATCAATCCGCCAAATGTGGAAAGTCTGCTTAAAATATTTTCGGTCAGTGAAATTCATTCATCATGCAGAACTCTGGTTGGCAGCCCATATGATAAGAATGCGCCTTCCATGGCACCGGGCGATGATTTTTCCCGACATATAACGGACCCTGTAAAGGTAAAGGCGCTTGCTGATTATTTAAGGGTTATTGCCGGTTAGAAAGATAACTAATTAAAAAATAAGGATAAATATGAAAAAAATAAGTTTAGCAATATTGGTATTATTCGCAGCGGTAAGTGCTAATGCGCAGTCTTCGCTTTTATCTGAAGTGCCAGATGGCGCGCAGGCGGTCTCTCTGTTTGGCAAACCATTATCAATGCCGGCACCCAGTCAGAAGCTTCTGGATGATCTTGCGGCAGCCAAAGCCAAATATGACGCTGATCCTATGGATGCTGATAATATCATCTGGTATGGACGCCGCATGGCATATACAGGCGATTTTCGCCGGGCTATTCTTATATTTTCTGAAGGGATAGAAAAACATCCTGACGATGAACGTATGTATCGTCACCGCGGACATCGCTATATTACAATTCGGGAATTTGACCGTGCGATTGATGATTTTGAAAAAGCCGCCAGCCTGATTAAAGGAAAAGAAGATAAAATTGAGCCGGATGGTGCCCCAAACCCTGCCGGAATTCCGGTAACCAGCACCCAAAGCAATATTTATTATCATCTGGGCCTTGCCTATTATCTGAAACATGATTTTGAAAATGCGCTCAGGGCCTATAAAATGGGCCGTGATCTAGATTTGAATGATGATAATACTGCCTCAACCACACACTGGATTTATATGATTCTACGGCGGCTAGGGCGGGATAAGGAAGCACAGGAAGCCTTATCTTATGTAACGGCTGATATGGATATTATAGAAGTGCATAACTATCATAAACTGGTGATGTTCTATAAGGGCCAAGTGCCTGAGGAAGAGGTTTTAAATGCTGATCCCAACATTCCGGCCGGGGCCAGTATCACATATGGTGTGGCGAACTGGTTTTTTTATAATGGGGATAAAGAAAAAGCCTATGATTTAATGGAAAAATTCCTTAAAACAAAATCCTGGGGATCATTCGGCTATATAGCCGCTGAAGTTGACCTAAAAAACAAAATATAAAGGGAAGAAATGAAAAGTTTAAAAATTTTCTTGATAAGTGCCATCAGTATGATGCTGGCAAATATCGCAGTGGCTGAAGACAAACTCTTTTCCGACGTACCGGATGGTGCGCAGGCGATTTCATTTTTGGGGAAACCGTTATATTCACCGGCCCCAAGTCAGAAACTGCTTGATGAGCTTGCTGAGGCAAAGGCAGACTATGATGCTGACCCGATGAATGCTGACAATATCATCTGGTATGGACGCCGGGTTGCTTATACGGGGGATTATCGCCGGGCCATTGAAATTTTTAGTGAAGGGATTAAAAAATTTCCTAATGATGCGCGTATGTATCGCCATCGTGGTCATCGCTATATTACAATCCGTGAAATTGACCGGGCAGTTGCCGATTATGAAAAAGCGGCAGAGCTTATTCAGGGGACAGAGGATAAAATTGAACCGGACGGGGCACCAAATCCTTTAGGAATTTTCCTGACAACCACACACAGTAATATTTATTACCATCTGGGGCTTTCCTATTATCTGAAACAGGACTGGCAAAAGGCATATGATGCCTTTAAAGCAGGCCAGGATCTGGGTATAAATGATGATAATATTGTTTCAACCGGGCACTGGATCTATATGATTTTACGGCGCATGGGCCGCGATAAAGAGGCGCAGGAATCGCTTAATAATATTTCAGAAAATATGAAAATTATTGAAAATATGTCTTATCATAATCTGACCCTGATGTATAAGGGGGTCATTCCGGCGGAAACGTTGACCAATGTTGATCCTAATGATCCAAGTGGTGCTGCAATTGCTTATGGTGTCGCCAACTGGTTCCTTTATAATGGTGAACCGGATCGCGCCTACGATCTGATGGAAAGATTTATGCAGACAAAATCATGGCCCGCATTCGGGTTTATTGCCGCTGAATTAGAGCTAAGCAAAAGAAAGTAATGGATTATAAATCAGCCAGTGAAGTTAAGAAACGCCTTTCCTCATCCGGGGAAATAGCCTTTATCGATGTTCGTGAAGTCGCCGATTACGGGCGTGGACATCCGTTCTTTGTCTCTCATGTTCCCTATAGTATTTTGGAGGCAAGGATCGGACTTTTTGTGCCCTGTCTGAAGACGCCGACAGTTCTTCTGGATTCAGGTAATGGAATTGCAGAAAAGTCAGCAAAATATCTTGAAGCAATGGGTTATCAGAATGTCATGGTTCTAAAAGGCGGGGTTAAGGCCTGGTCTGATGCGGGATATGCTCTTTACGAAGGGATCAGTGCCCCATCCAAATCTTTTGGTGAAGTTGTGGAACATGAGCTTGGTACAAAATCCATTACGGCAGCAGACCTTAAGAAACGGATGGATGATGGGGATGATAACTTTATTCTTCTTGACGGTCGTACACCTGAAGAATTTCATAAAATGACCATTCCCGGGTCGACTTCCTGCCCAAATGCAGAGCTGAGTTTACGTTATAAAGCCATGATGGCGCGTCCGGATCAGGATATTATCGTTAATTGTGCCGGTCGTACCAGAAGTCTGATTGGGGCACAGACATTAAATCTTCTGGGCCTTCCCAATAAAGTATATGCTCTGGAAAACGGGACAATGGGCTGGAAACTTGCCGGTTTTGACCTTGAACACGGCGCAAATCGATCCTATCCGGGGGACATTCCAGACATGCTTATCGCAGAGGCGCGGCAAAAAGCGGATCAGATGATCAAAGACTATGATATTCCTGTAATTGATATAATGCAGATGAAAGCATGGCGTCAGGATAAGAATAGAACATGTTTCATGTTTGATATCCGCACCCGTGAAGAATATGAAACCGGACATGTGGATGGATTTCGCCATGCGCCCGGCGGACAATTGGTGCAGGCAACGGACCAGTGGTTTGCCACCAGAAATGCCAAAATTGTGCTTTTTGATAATCACCGCATTCGGGCGGTAATGACGGCGATCTGGCTAAAAGGGATGGGACATGATGCCTATGTTCTCGACGAAAATTCGGTTAATGAACTCGTCCATGTTGAAGAAATTGAAATTGATATTTCCGGGTATGACTTTATTGATGCGACCGGCATCGCCAAACTGAATGGTACGAAAACCATAATTGATGTCAGGCCGAGTGCTGATTACAGAGAATCGCATATAGAAGGAGCAGTCTGGACGATCAGGCCAAAAATAAGTGATGTAAAAATCGATGGGCAAATTATCATTATTGCTTCTGAGCTTTTAAGTGCCACATTTATTTTAAAAGATCTGGGGGGAAATGGTTTGATATCCTTGAGCGAGCCGGAAGATTGGCGTGAAGCGGGACTTAAGATTGTTTCCACGCCCGATTGCCCGACCGATGCCGAGCGGATTGATTTTCAGTTTCATACACATGGGCGCCATAGTGGTAACCTTGACCACGCGCGGGAATATCTGCGGTGGGAAACAGGTCTGATTGAGCAAATGGACGATCAGGAAAAGTCGACACTGACACCTTTAAAGCCTTAAAGCGGCCAGACGAGCGCAATCATCGGCAGAGCAACAACTGTGATGATGATCTCCAGCGGCAGTCCCATACGCCAATAATCACCGAATTTATAACCACCTGGTCCCATGATCAGGGCATTGTTTTTATGTCCAATAGGGGTAAGAAAGGCACAGGATGATGAAACGGCAACAGCCATCAGAAATGCATCAGGGTTAGAATTCAGACTATGAGCAAGACTGACAGCTATGGGTGCCATCATCACGGCGGTAGCCACATTGTTCATCAGATCGGACAATGTCATTGTTACGATAAATAAAACGGCAAGAACGGCGAATGTGGAGTATCCTTCTGACATATTAAGGATACCTGATGCAATTAGGTCCGTGGTGCCGGTGGTTTCCAATGCCCCACCAATGGGGATCATTGAGCCCACCAAAACGATTACGGGCCAGTCAATGCTATTATAATGGTCCCTGAGCGGAATAATATTAAAAATAATCATACCCAGCGCCGCAATGGCGAGGGATACAGTCAGGCTGCTGATACCGATGGCTGCCGTCGCAATCGCACCGACCATCAACAATGTTGCTATCCAGGCATGACGGCGTTTGCCGATATTAAATCCTCGCTCTGCCAGAGGAAGTAGCCCCAGTCGATCCATGGATTTTGTCATGCTGTCTGTGTCCCCCTGTAACAGCAAAACATCTCCCGGGCGGAAAATAAACTTATGAAGTTCATTATTTATGCTTTGCCCCTGTCTGGAAACACCAAGCAAATTTAGGGCTGATCTTGATTTTAATTTGATTTCACCAATTTTGCGGCCAATGACACGACTGTCTGCGGACACCACAGCTTCCTGCAACGTAACATCTTCATTTGAAAGCATAGCACGGTCATATTCTCCGCCTTTAATTTCCAGCCCAAGTTTATGGGAAAACGTATCGAGTTCTTTTGGTCCGGCTTTCAGTATGAATACATCCCCTTCTTTTATGACGCGGGTTTTGGTTAATCTTAATATCTTTTTTCCGTCTCTGATTAACCCGGCCAGACGCACATCACAGCTATCTGCAATTTCATCAATATCTTTTATTTTCTTGCCGATTGCGCCAGAACCCTCTTTCACGATTGTTTCAGCAAGATAATCATTAATATCAAAAAGATCATCAGTTGCTGATTTAGCCTGCCTGTCATGGGGTAAAAGCCGCCAGCCGACAAGCCCGAGAAACAGGACACCACTTACGGCAACAACACTCCCCACGGGAGAAAAGTCAAACATTGAAAAGGGCTCACCAGAAACTTTTTCACGGTAATGGGCAATCACGATATTGGGTGGCGTACCGATCAGGGTAATCAGTCCGCCCAAAATGGACCCAAATGAAAGCGGCATCAGGAGTAATGCAGGGGACCTTTTTACCTTTTTTGCGCTGTCAATAGTTGCCGGCATCAAAAGAGCGAGCGCAGCAACATTGTTCATAACTGCAGAAAGGGCAGCGGAAAAGCTCGACATGATGAAAATTTGCAAAAACAGACTTTTTATGGGAGGGACAATTATATGGGCAATGCGGTCAATGACCCCGGAAACAGCCAGACCATTGCTGATTACGAGTACGGCGATAACAGTTATGACAGCAGGGTGGGAAAAACCGTTAAAAGCATCCTCACTGTTTATGACGCCACTTAATACACTTATCATCAGAGCACTGAAAGCAACGACGTCATATCGCCAACGCCCCCAAAGAAAAAAAATAAAAACCCCTGCCAGAATGATGACGATAGTTAGCTGCTCATGTGTCAATCGTTTCTCCTGTAATTTATAAATTTAGTAAGAATATACACAATTTTCTATAATTTCCTAAAAATGATGCTAGGGTACTCTATATAAAATAAAAATCAAATTTGGGACGAGGGGACTTGATCGAAAAATATTCAATGTTGTTTCTGTATCTGGCGGTGCTGGTTTCTTTAAGCATCATAGCCTCAAAACGCGTAAAGAATATCAAAGATTATGTCACGGGGAACAAAACACTGGGTTATTGGGTTGCCGCATTTTCCGCCCAGGCAACCGGTGAAAGTGCATGGCTGCTGCTCGGCGTTACCGGGATGGGGGCGATGGTGGGCTTCAGTGCCTATTGGGTTGTTGTGGGTGAAATGTTCGGGGTCGCGGTTGCTTGGTTTTTAATGGCAGAACGCTATAAAAAGCTGACGGATCATTATGACAGCCTGACAATGACGGATTATCTTGTCAGTAGATTTAAGGTCAAAACACATACGTTAAGGTGGATAGCGTCCCTTTCGCTCGCAATTTTTATTCTGATTTATATAAGTGCCCAAATTGATGCGACAGGATCAGCTTTTGAGCGGTTTCTTGACTGGGATTATCATACTGGCGCTGCTGTTGGGTTTATTATTGTCGTGATATACAGCGTTATGGGTGGTTTTCTTGCCGTGGCCTGGACGGATATGTTTCAGGGACTGATAATGATGCTCAGTCTGGTCGTGCTTCCCATTACCGCTTTTCTCATGCTTGGGCCATCCGATCATGTTTATGATACTCTGAAAAATATAGATCCAGGTCTCGTTAATATATGGGGATTGGGCGGATTGACACCAATGAATTTTGCCATTGTGTTGGGCATGATGCTGATCGGGCTTGGCTTTCTTGGGTCACCACAGGTTTTTGCCCGGTTTTTATCAATCCGGGATATTAATGAAATTAAACGGGGCCGATGGGTTGCACTCTGCTTTACTTTTCTTGTTGATACTTCGGCGGTGAGCATTGGTGTTCTTGGACGGTATTTATTTACAAAAGCAGGGACCGACCCGGTAGAAATTCTTGGAAATGGCGCTCAAAATGTCTTGCCGACAATGGTGGAATATGTTTTTCCAGTTATTCTAGTCGGCCTTTATGTCGCAGCAGTCCTTTCCGCAATTATGTCAACGGTATCGTCCCTGCTCATAGTGGCGGCGGGGTCAATTACCCATGATATTTACCGAAAAATATTTAATGCCGAACTTGATGGCGTAAAATCAGCCAGATTTTCCCGGTGGTTGACCATAATCTTTGCGGCTATTGCATTGGCAATTGCTTTGGTTATTTCCTTTTTGTCACCGACCAGAACTATTTTCTGGTTTGTAATATTCGGCTGGTCTGGAATTGCCGCGATATTCTGCCCTATGATTATCATGTCATTATTCTGGAAAGGGTTTACTGCCAGGGGAGCAATTGCCTCTATGATAGCGGGGTTTATCATGACAATTCTTTCAAAATTTGTTTTTTCAGAAATGGATGGAATTGGGGTATATTTTGTTGCTATGGAAACAATGCCACCTGCCTTCTTGTTTTCATTTGTTGTCGGGTATATTGTTAGCATCATAAGCCCTGATCAGAATTTAAGGGAAAGTTATCAAAAAGATTTAAGCAAAATAAAATAGAGGGAAAAATTATTATGGATAGAAGGGATTTTTTAAAAACGACTGCCGCACTGGCATCGGTTTCTGTAGCTGCGGGTGCAGTAGGGGCGCAGGCTCAGGACATGATGGACAAGGATAGTGACGCTTACTGGCAGACGATAATGGATCAGTATAAGGTCACAGATGAGTTTATAAATTTAAATGCGGGCCATTGGGGAATTATGTCTGAACCTGTTCGTCAGGCATTTGCCGATCACACAGCATTCATAAATGCTTATAGTTCACACTATATGGGATCAGGACGGCGGGTTGATCCGAACGCGAGATCATTTTCTGTAGACCGTCAGGAAATTCTTGAAATGCTAGCGAAAAAACTTGGTGTCCGTAGTGACGAACTGGTTTTCACAAGAAATGTTACAGAGTCTATGCAGCTGTTAATCAGCGGTTATAATAAATTAAAACCGGGTGATAAGGTTTTATATGCTGATGCGGCCTATTATAGTATGCAGGCGGAAATGCGCCATTTGCGATATTTTCGTGGCGCTGATGTGATCAGGCTTCATACGCCAGATCCGGCAACATATGAAAATCAGATAGCTTTATTTGAACAGGGTATTAAAGACAATCCCGGGACAAAATTAATACTAGTTACGCATATGGCAA
>Ga0116152_10001512_pt1 | contig 19093 bp, 13 predicted proteins | sample AD_UKC119_MetaG_FD_89894 | JGI IMG/M metagenome (GOLD analysis project Ga0116152, IMG submission 89894) | Active sludge microbial communities of municipal wastewater-treating anaerobic digesters from Hong Kong - AD_UKC119_MetaG | ecosystem: Engineered > Bioreactor > Anaerobic > Digestate...
GAAGAAATGTGGATCAACGAGGGCTGGGCTGTTTTCTGTGAATTTATCACCGAGGAGAGTCTTTACGGAACAGCAGCCATGCAAGATTACATTCGCACCATGCTTGCTTCTGTTCTTCGTTTTGCTCATGTTGACGATGGCGGGTTTTATCCCGTCGGCAACGTACCACATCATATTACCTATGGAACAACTGTTTATGACAAAGGTGCTCTGGTAGCGCATACCCTAAGAAATTATATTGGCGACTCTCTGTTCTTTCCTGCATTGAAACAATATTTCGATAGTCTGAAATACGGCAACGCCACCATTATTCAAATGCGCGATATTCTGAGTGCAGAAACAGGAATGGACCTCACTGATTTCTTTGACGCATGGGTTCTGCGCGAAGGATTTCCGCACTTCGATGTAGATTCAATGCATGTTGTCCCCAATGGAACAGGATCAACAGTAACAGTATTTCTGAAACAAAAATTATACGGTACCACTCAATACGCCAACAGCAACCGTCTTGAACTGACCTTTTTGGATTCATTATGGAACAAACATACTGTTACAACCAGCTTTTCAGGACAAAACGGTACAGATGTTTTCAACGTCCCTTTTATACCAACCTTGGTAATTACTGATTTGAATGAAAAAACAGCCGATGCCATTGTAAGCTACAACTCGGTGATATCGGCGCCTGCAACCGTTTCGTTCGACTATGCCTATTCCGATATTTTTGTAAACAATCTCACCGACAGCATTTTTGTGCGTGCTGAACATCACAAAGTGGCTCCGGACCCCGTTGTTTCAAATCCGGATATTTTCCGGATTTCCGAAAGCCGCTACTGGCGCATATCAGGAATTGTACCTGCCGGTACGGATTATCAGCTGCGGTTCGATTATAACCGTACCAACATCTTTTTCGACAGCGGGTTGCTCCCTCAGAATGCCAGCACCGATTCCCTTATTCTCGTCTACAGGCCAGGTCCGGGCTATGACTGGCAGCTATTCCCTTTTACAAAAACAGGCAACGATTTTTCCGGCTTTCTCAAAACGCCTTATGGTTTGCTGGGAGAATACGCTCTGGCTGTAGGGCAACCGAATCAAAGCGGCATTGCTGAGCCGGGGTCAGAATCTGACCTCCTGATATTTCCAAATCCCTGCTCCGATTTGCTTCAGATCGCCAATATTCCGCAAAACTGCACAGAGATTACCATTTGCGATATGAGCGGTAAAATCATGCTGAGACAACACCTGAGCAATCATGAAACAAGTACAACTATCGATATCCGCAGCATTGCGGCAGGAGAATACATAGTGAATGTCATTGGAAGAAATGGCCAAATGAAGGCGAAATCAACACTAACAGTAATCGGAACAAAATAGCACAGTGGCTACTGCCCCTTTTCGGAAAAAGGTTTAAAGCCGTTTCCAACAATTTCGTTGGCATCGATAACCGACATGAATGCATTGGGGTCTATCTGACGGATATAATCTTGTAAAATGGCTACTTCTCGCCTGTTTACAACAGTATAGATCATATCTTTTTCCTGCCCCGAATACATCCCTTTGGCCCGGATAAATGTGCCGCCCCGCTTCAGGTCAACCAGAATCTTGTTGCTGACTTCCTCCGGCTTGTCGGTAATGATCATGCAGGTTTTGTCATAACTAACTCCCTGAATGACAGCGTCTATAACCTTACCCGTTATAAAAATGACAATCCAGCTGTACAGAGGGATTTTCCAGTCGTCGAAGGCAACCAGACTGATCATTACAATGGCTGCATCAACTGCAATCAGCAATTGGCCAACCGGAATTTTTGTGTATTTATTCAGAATCATGGCAATAATATCGCTGCCGCCAGAACTGGCTTTCGATTTGAAGATTAACCCCAACCCAAAACCAATCAGCAAGCCACCAAAAATAGAAGATAAAAGCGGATCACCTTCTACCAGTGGCTTATAACCCCATGTAAATTCAAGTAACGATATCCATCCCGACAAAAGAACAAAACCAGCCACTGTTTTTACGCCGAATTTCGGCCCCAGTATTTTTATTGCAATAATTGTTAACGGAATGTCTATGGCAATTCCAATAAGTCCAATGGGAGTATTAATTAAATAATGCAAAACAATGGCTATTCCATACACACCGCCAGGAGCCAGTTTGTAGGGCGAAATAAACAAAACAAAACCGGCAGCCATAATGAAAGAGCCGATCAAAATCAACAAATAAACACGGAACCACTCCGCTGAAAGAAACTTTTCTTTGGTAATATAAGCCATGACAGGAATTTTTTTGCAAAATTAGTCCGATTTACCCGTTTGGACAAATGATTTAACGATTGACGAAATTCCCGACTCGGCATTTCTCTGACATTCAGGGGCGTTTATATACTATTTTGGGCTTTTTTTCGTTATTCATTGACTTTCGCTTTTTGCGAATGTATCTTTGTAAAAAATTCAGATTACTAAATGAAACTTTCTGACTTCAAATTTGACTTACCGCAGGATTTAATTGCCAACTTTCCTTCAAAAAACAGAGATGAGAGCCGACTCATGGTTTTAGACCGTAAAGCCGGTACAATCCAGCACAAAAAATTCAACGACATTCTCAAGTACTTCGGCGATGGAGACCTGATGATTATCAATAACACAAAAGTGTTTCCAGCGCGTCTGTATGGCCGTAAAGAAAAAACCGGTGCTGTTATTGAAGTATTTTTGCTTCGTGAACTCAATGCCGAATCAAAACTATGGGATGTTCTGGTTGACCCAGCCCGAAAAATCAGAATCGGCAACAAACTCTACTTTGGCGAAAACGACGAACTGGTGGCCGAAGTCATTGACAATACCACTTCCCGCGGACGCACACTCAGGTTCCTGACCGACATGGAACATGATAAATTCAAAGAATTGCTCAAAAATATGGGTGAGCCGCCTCTGCCCAAACTCATCAACCGGCCGGTAATTGAAGATGATAAAGACCGATATCAGACCATTTACGCCAAACATGAAGGCGCAGTAGCTGCACCTACAGCCGGGCTGCACTTTTCGCGCGAACTCATGAAACGTCTCGAAATAAAGGGAGTCGATTTTGCAGAAATAACACTTCATGCCGGTCTCGGAAATTTCAGAGCCATTGAGGTTGAAGACCTATCCAAACACAAAATGGATTCTGAAGAATTTTTTATCGACGAAAGAACAGCCGATAAAGTAAATGAAGTGAAAGAACGCAAAGGGAAAATATGCGCAGTTGGCACAACATCCATGCGAGCCATTGAATCCAGTGTCACCATCAACGGGTACCTGAAACCCTTTAAGGGATGGACCAACAAATTCATTTTTCCACCCTATGATTTCAGCGTTGCCGATGCCATGGTTACCAATTTTCATCTCCCCATGTCGTCGCTGATGATGATGGTGGCTGCATTTGCCAGCTATCCCCTACTGATGGATGCGTACAAAACCGCCGTCAAGGAAAAATACAAATTTTTCACCTACGGTGATGCCATGCTGATTATTTGATGCCAACACCTTTTCATATCATCGTTGTTGCCGGTGGCAGCGGGAAACGAATGAATTCCGCTATCCCCAAGCAATTCCTGAAGATTAATGAAACCCCTGTTATTGCTGTAACCATCAACCGGCTTTATAAAATTGTACCCAACAGCCGCATCACAATTGTTATTGCCGAACGCGATCTGCCACATTGGAAAGAATGTCACAAATTTATCCCGTTTCATGATTCAATAAACATCGCTTTTGGCGGACCCGAACGCTTCCACTCTGTGAAAAGCGGTCTTGCTTTTGTACACGCTGACGAAGTGATCGCCATCCACGATGCAGTCAGACCGCTCTTTACAGCTAATGTCATACATCAGGGCTTCATGGTAGCCGAAAAATCCGGCTCTGCCATACCGGTCATTCCTTTAAGCGAGTCAATCCGTGAAATCAATGGAGCCCTCTCAAAAGCCGCCAACCGCGAACAGTTCCGCCTCTGCCAGACTCCACAATTTTTTCAGGCAACCCTGCTACTCGATGCTTACAGACAATCATACATACAGTCTTTCACCGACGATGCCTCTGTGGTTGAAGCAGCCGGATACCCGATACGACTGATTGAAGGTAATCCGGAAAACATAAAAATTACTACACCTGCCGATTTAAAATATGCAGAAGCGCTATTGCCACACATCAACTGATTGCTCTGCCTTTCCAAATCTTGTTTTTCTGAAATATCATTGCGCTACCGACTGACATCAGAAACAAAGGGTAAAACAAAGGCAGCATAAAAAATGAAAGCACTCTTACCGGAGCTTTCCATGCAAAAGCCGATGAAAACAACAGAAGAACATCGCCCATCACTTTTACAAGAATGACAGGCAGTAGAAAAAAACTGAACTCAGGTTGTGCAATCAATAATATGAAAGCCGCAACCAGTGCACTGCTTGAAAATAAAACCAAAATGCCTGCTGCAAATGGAATCCAATCGGAATAACCACGTGATTTCGAGGCCCAACGAACTCGTTGAAATATCCATTCTTTAATGCCCGCTGAAGAATGCGTTTCAACAACAGCACCGGAATTGCTGCAAAAACCACTTGCTTTTCGTCCGTATTGTTTTTGAATATATTGCAAAAAGAAAACATCATCACCACATCTAAACTCCGCACCAGAAGCCGATTTGTAAAAATCGACAAAATCACTTTTTAAAAAAAGCATATTTGCACCCGATGCCTGAAACATCAGTCCCTGTGAAGCTGCACCGGCGCCCACAGCCATCAGAAACAAAGATTCCGCATATTCAGGCATATTCAGGCATCGCTTGGATAGAGTAATCACCGGACCTGAAACAAGTTTTTTATTTTCACTGAATTTTGAAAGCATATTTAAAGCCCAGTCTCGACGAGCCATGCAATCACCATCAATTGTAAGAACAACTTCAGTTTGGACAGCTGATATTCCTTTCATCAAGGCGGCTCGTTTCCCGGTTTCGTCGTGATCGCACGAAAGCAAAACCAAAAGCGGATTTTGAGCAATCATCTGATGAACAATGCAAAACGTCTTATCATCCGAATGATCATCAACCACTATAATGGCTGAAGGTTGAACACTTTGGTTAAACAAAGATTGAATGCATGATTCAATCCATTCTTCTTCGTTGCGGACTGCAACAACAACCGAATATTCAATATTTTTCTTACGCAACAAAGCATTTGAATCGGCCATAATACCAATGGCAAAGAGCGCTTCGATAAATGCAAAAAACGCAATAAATCCTATGGTGACAACAATAACAATCATCTGTTTGCTTTACGTAATACTGAAAATCTGTTTAAAAAGAACAAGCCGGGAATGGCCGGAATAATAAGATTTATAAACCATATCAGAAAAGACGTAACAATGATTTTGGCTTCCAATGCATAAGGAATTGTCAATCCTGAAATATCGAACCAGGCAATAAAAAGCAAGAGCATAACTGAGCTTCGGGCCGGAAAATCTGTCAAAACAAAAGTGGGAATAGCAGACAAGGTAAAATACATCAGCGCAATCAGAAAAAAAGAATCAACCCATGGAATATTCACTTCGAAAAGCGCAAGCAAAAGCAGATTTTGGCCAGCAAAAACCATATAACGCAGAGCACTGACAAACAAAATCAGCAATTTAATACTTAATCCCGAAGAAGAAAGCACAGCAACAATTGTATGTAATTTTTCCCATCGCTTAAATAATAATGCGACCGCCTGAATATTAAAAAACAGAAACAGCAGTAATGCGATTCCCGCCACAGAAATGGCCACAGGTAAAAATGAAATTCTGATACCGAAAAAATAATTCAGTTGAGGCCCAAAATAAATAATGGCCAAAAACCCCATAATCAAAGTAATCATAAGTTGCGCCATCGAAGTCAATATTGCAAGCACAGAACCCTTCCAGAACTGCGAAAGCGATAGTGAGAGTGCTTTTCCGGCAAACTCGCCCACTCTGTTTGGCAAAAGCAATCCGGCGGTAATACCGGCAAGAATACCACTGAAAGCACGCATTAGAGAGATTCGCTCAATGCTGTCTGCAAGCGTTTTCCACTTGAATGCCTCACAAAAAAGATTCAAAGGCATCAGCAAAAAAACCAACACTAAAAGCACTACAGATCTGCCAGATTCAAACAGAATGGAAAGTGAATACCCAATGTCGATGGATTGAAGGCGGTCGTGAATCAAATAACCGATAAACACTAAAATAAGTGAAGTAATAATGATAGAAAGAACAATATTAATGGCTTTTTTGTTCAAAACATGAAATATAGGCACAAATGTAATGAATCCTGCAATGTATCGGCCTTCACTTTTGAATTTTATACTACTTTTGGATATGAATTCCGAACAACTGATTCTTGGCATCGACCCCGGCACAAACATTATGGGATACTGTTTGCTGAAATACGACGGTCACAATTATGCCATTGTTACCATCGGTTGTCTGAGACTTTCAAAATATGAAACGCACATTGATAAGCTTCGCGGAATCGTTGAATTCACAAGTAACCTGCTCAACACTCACAAACCTCAGGTAATGGCAATCGAAGAACCTTTTTTTGGAAAGAATGTGCAGTCCATGCTAAAACTGGGACGCGCTCAGGGTTCTGTTATGTCGGTTGCGATGCAACATGGACTTGAAATCGTTGAGATTACGCCACGCCGCGTAAAACAAGCCATTACCGGAAAGGGCTCTGCATCAAAAGAACAGGTAGCTGCCATGGTAGCAAACATAACCGGTTACGACATTTCAAAACTCAACACCGACGCCACCGATGCCGCTGCTATAGCCATTTCATACACATTGCAAAAAATCAAAACAACATCGGCTCCCACCAGAAAAAAGAATAGCAACTCATGGGATCAATTTCTGCGGGAAAACCCCAACAAAATTCTTAAATAAATTTGCTTCGGATCTGTTCCGCAATTGCAGTCAATTCCTCGTTTGACAGCTTAAGCTTTTCATTTGAAAACTCGAGATCATGCAATCCATTGATTGGAACAAGGTGAATATGAGCATGAGGGACTTCGAGACCAATAACAGCCACACCCACACGTTTTCCCCATCCACACTGGTCGATGGCTCTGGAAACACGTTGTGCAAATACCATTAAATCCGAAAGCATCTGCGGTTCGAGATCGAACAAATAATCGACCTCAGTTTTAGGAACAACAAGCGTATGCCCGTAATTCAGCGGACTGATGTCGAGAAATGCCATGCAGCAAGCACTTTCTGCAACAATATGAGCAGGGATTTCGCGGGCGATAATCTTTGAAAAAACAGAAGCCATTTTCTTATTTTATATCGAGTAATTTAAGACTGATAACACCGGCCGGAACCTTAACATCAGCCGAATCACCCACCTTTTTCCCAAGCAATGCCTGCGCAATCGGACTATTAACAGATAATTTCCCGGCCTTCAAATCAGCTTCCTGATCGGGAACCAGAGTGTAGGTCATTTTTTGCTTTGTCTTTTTGTTTTCAATAGTCACCGTAGAAAGAATACGGGCTTTGGAATTATCAAGTTTAGACTCATCGATAATTCTACTATTGCTGACAATTTCCTGCATTTGCGAAATTTTCAGTTCAAGCATTCCCTGAGCATCCTTGGCTGCATCATATTCAGCATTTTCCGACAAATCGCCTTTGTCACGTGCTTCAGCAATTTGTTTGGAAATCTTAGGCCGTTCAACATTCATCAATTGGTCGAGTTCGGCCTTCAATTTTTCCAGCCCTTCCTTGGTAATGTACGTTTGCTTTGCCATATTGCTTTCTCTTAGGTTGTATAAAACGAACAAGAAGACCTTATGACAGGCCCTCTTGCTCGACAAATTTACGAATTATTTCCTAATTACCTTTTACTTTAGCGCTTACAGGTTAATTCTGGCTCCGATACAATGTGTTCCCTGGAAAGGATTGGATGTTCTGTAAGAATAATCCAGAGAAAATGTTGAACCTTTATCCTTGTTCAGAGGAACCTGAATTGTGATACCTGCAGTCGGGCCGGTATAGGCCGAGGTGCGTTCATCAGAGTCGAACAAACCCTTTTCGTACTGCATGCCACCGCGAAGCATGAGGTAATTGTTAAAGTTGTACTGCAATCCACCGGCATAAACATCCTTGCCAAAAGACATGGAAGTGAAACTACCGGCAAAAGTGATGGTATGAGCATCGTTGATAATGAAATCATAGGCAGCTCCGATATTGAGCAAAGCCGGCAACTGGAATGCCACTGAACGCTGCTCAACCGTCATCAGAACATCTGAATTATTCATATTACCACGGAAGGATAAACCATCACCGGTAAATTTCATCGTTGGTCCGATATTGCGCAAAGCTATACCAAAATGAATGTTTTCATTATCACCGGTCAGATACTGAATGCCGGCATCAATAGCAACACCCTGTGCACGGTTATCTGCGATGGATTCTGAAACAACCTTCAGAACCAATCCACCATAAATTGCATTTGAAAACGCTTTGGCGTATGAAATGCCAATATTCATAAAGGATGGTTTGAATGTACCAATGCCACCTTCAGGGAGATCAACGGTGGTGATCATTATGTCACCGAAGCCCATGGTCATAACACCAAGACCAATCACACCCGATGTACCCACCTTTTGTGTCAACCCAAATGAATTGATGCTGATTCCTGAACCCTTCAGCCATTCAGTGCGGGCAAACATCACTTCGGTAGATTTGGTAAATGCTGTACCGGCAACATTAAGATACATGCCTTCGAGACCGCGGATGCATGAGGTATTGGACATGCCCCATCCTGAACTGCGGGCAAATGGCATTATGAGCAATTCGCCTGCGCCGGATTCTCCAGCTCGGTCTTCGTTGCCGGCAAACACCGGATTGACCGGAATTGTCAATGCAACAAGGAGCATTATTGCAAACAGATTTTTTACTATATTTTTCATTGCTTTCTCTCTTTAGTAGTTAACATTAGAATGAATTCAAGTCAATCGGACGTAATGAACCAAACCACTTGATGGTGCGTTCACCAACACCCGGTGCATCAACATGAATCAGATACAAACCTCCCGAAATTGGAATGTTGGCAGAATTCTTCAGATCCCAGTCGATATAGGTTGAATTCGGATCGTCACGAGTGTATCTGCGTATCAACATGCCATCAACAGTGTAAATACTCACGGTACATTTCGAAGGAAGATTTGTGATCTTCACCTTGTTATCAAGCTGAGTCTCTTCGTAACCGCTGTTTGCATAATATGGATTCGGAACAACATTAATCAGATCAAGTGCTGTTTTTGCTGTTTCAAGGTCATTGGTTTTGGTAGCAATATCTGATGTGTTGAAACTATACATCGGATAATTCTTGTTTTGTGCAGTTGCACTTCCATATGTAGAATAATTTATTGCATATGGCTTTGAAACCCTGATACGAACACGTGCTTCGTTGCTGAGCCAATCTTCGTTTGGAACAGACAGCGGAATAGAAGTGTACATAACGCAGGAATAAATATGGCGCCATGCTACAGTTGTATTCAGGTTATACTTGTCAGCAAGCCATTTACCACCATCATAAGCAGGACAATCATTCACATTATCACCCTTATGGCCAAAGATATACAGGAAGTGTTTTCCACCGAAAAGAGTCTGGGTAAGTGCTTCGTAATTTGCCGTCGGATTAAACAGCATATCACGACCGTTTTCACCTATCAGCCAGCTATCTTCACCAAATGCAACATTCAAACGTTCACCTGTTTCAATATTGATGACATAACCAGGGAACCATCCCATACCCATTGCATAACCATCGTAGGTTGCTTCAGGGGTGCCGGTATTTCCGTTTTTATCAACAGAAGCATGCTTACGCAATGAGTGTTTTACAGCTCCGCCTTCTGAAAGCGTTTTATCTTCACACATTTCAAGAACAGGACAACGGGTCCATTTGCTCTTGTCAGGAGTGAATACAACATCAATGCTGGCAAGATTGCTCAACTTATTGGTGTTCGAAATCCATGCCTGCACAGATGATTCGGCGATACCAGGATTATCAGTCGAGAATGAAGTCAAGCGGAATGGTGCCCAGGTGCCACCCAGCAGTTTTTCGTAATACTGTCCGGCATCACCAAATACTCCGTTGATGATAAAGTCGTCCTGATCATTGTCATCTGAGTCTGTCGTTCCGGAACGAATCCAGTTATAAACCGACGGTCCATCAATATCAGGAACACCACTAAGCCACATGCGTGTAGGATCTTCATAAATAATGTCGGCCTGCAGGAATCCATTGGTCGGATGAGTCTGATCACCAGGAGCAAGCGCCTGTGCAAGAGTAACTGAAATTCCAAGGTCAACAAAAATCTGTTCAAACTTTGTTTCAATGGAATGATCTGACAAATAACTGGCAACCAGATTTCCACTCAGGTCATATTCTTCAAGAATCCAACGGGCAAGATGCAAGCTGTCCGGAATAGTACTCAAAGTATCGAAGCGAAGAACATAGTCCGCTTCTTTTACATTCAATGGATCAATAACTTTAATGTCAAGCGGACCAAATCCGTTTTCATACGTTGGAGTCAAAATCGAATTATTAATTAAAGCAGCATTTCGGCTGGCTTCGGTCATTTCAAGAATCATTCCGCCATTGCCTTGCCCTTCAATCCGAGTGATTTTCGGACCATCGCCATAATTGGATTGAATTAAAGTTCCGCTGTTTTCCGGTGAAGGCATGTGGGGAATTCCCACATATGTTTCGATATTCTTACGACCAGCCAGATACGGTTTTTGCTGTCCATAAAGAGATGCTATGCCAGGAATCTGATAAGCAGGATCCTGTGAATACTTTTCATACTCATTAAAAGCATATGCAATCACCATGAAATAATACTTCTTGTTATTCACCAAACGCTTATCGCCTGTAGCAAACTGATCTTCCAGCACGCGGAATGAATGAACAATTCCTTCATTGGCACCATTAACCTCTTCACGTGGTACAACAGCACCAAGGTCATCTGAATAATAAAAATTAATCAATCGCGAAACATCGTTTTCAACATCACATTGAGCAATCAATCGGGCTTTGTCAGTATCATACAAATCTGTTGCAGAAACAGATATATCCTTAACCTGAAATACCTGATATCCTTCAAAACGATACAATGAATCATAATGCTCACCTTCAGGAGAAACAATGGAAGGATCACCTTCCTCATACTGTTCAAGATAATTGTTGCTGGAACCACTGTTGGTAATAAACAGAATGATTTCCTTGTCAAGTTCTTGCAGAGTAAGATCCGGAGCATCAGGCCCATCAACTACTTTAAAACAGTTGTCAAATAAGCGCTGACATTTATCGTCGGTACGGCGCAGCAACTCAACAGATGCAAATGGGCCACCCGATGTGGCACGAGCCCAGGGCAAACCAACAGTAATATAGTTAAGAGCACCCGGTTTCAATGTAAAAGGTCCGGCAGACTGCATGAAACGACGGTCATAGGGCTGGTTGCCAGCTGTTTCTTCGGTCCATTTTCTAGGTCCGGCAGGTGGAACACCGCCTGTACCCCAATCACAGGGGTCGGTTTCGTCTGGGAACATAAAATCACACTCAGGGCCATATGCACCCGATGATACGTGGGCGTTGCCGCCATACAACATGCGGGTATTGTCTTTCCAATAACCACGAAGAAAGTTATAATACTCAATGGCAATATCAGGGTCAGTCATGTAAGGAGGAACTGTTCCCGAATTATTGTGATATACGAAACGACGCATACCATAACGTTCATCATCGATGATTCCGTTACCAAAGTTTACACCGTTAACGGCCTCATTACAGTTCTCAATTACAATTGCGCCTGAAGAATCTGTGGTTTTTACAAAAGCGGGATTGTCAATTCCATCCGGATCCATATACGGTCCCTGAAAAAAGTCAATACCTACGGCCGGTGGCTGGTCGCCATATCCAAAAGCACCGTTTCCGTCTTCATCATACTGGTCACCATTGTAGGCATATCCAAGACCACGTAAAACATCGCAACCAACATAATCGTCATGCGAGTAACCCAGATCCGGGTCAGTCCACAATGACATGTAGGTTTCCTGCAAGGTATAGGTCGAACGGTTAATGATTTCAAATGAATAGAAAGTCATATTATTGATTTCATCGTTGGTTGAAAAAGCAAATGCCTGCGCACGTATTTCAAGACCAATGGCTGCACCCTGAGTTTCAGTGTGAACATTTCCTTTATCATTGAAAACCCACCAAATGGTCTGGTCGCCTTTTAAAACCTGATCGGCGAGAATTCCACCTGACACAATACCCTCAATGGTTTCGAGAGTCGAATCCGGCTGATGACAGAGATCATTATCAATATCATAATACGGATAATCACCATCGAGCGGATTGTAGAAAAGGTCTTCGTTGGCATCAAAAAATGGCGCCAGATAACGTGACTGACCCAAAAGTTCATCACCCATGGCCGGATATGTTGAGAAATAAGATGGCATGACATAATCCGGATAATCCGAAGGGCTGGCCTGCCATGCAAGAAATTCATCAACATCCTTGCGATAAATGACATTCATTTTGTCGTATTTAATACAGGTTTCGGCACTAACAGATGCTGTTCCATCAACAGTGAGTGGACCAGGGAAAAAGTCATTTCCAACCTGACGATACCGGTGAGCAGCCAGTTTAAGCTGACCATTGATGTCGGTACCACCAATCCACAAAGCACCTGCAAACATGGAAGTCATCTTTGAGCCATAAGGAACTTCATATTCGGAAACATCGGCGAGGTCCCACCACATGTCACCGCCAGAATTGATTCGGGCGCGGACATTGTTGATTTTCAGTTCTGTACTCACCGCTCCAGGCAGACAGGCCTCTGCAGTAGACTTAAGTCTGATCTGTTTTCCTTCCTGCTGGGAACGGTTTTCTGCTATCGGCACTTTTCTGGCATATGAGCCCATCGCCAGCCCAACAAGGCCGATAAACAATAACGATGTGATTATATTCTTTTTCATACTTCAATTTTTTTACTTGATTAGAAACCGAAAGCAACACCAAATCTGATTCGTCTGGGCAGGCTGTAATTGTACGGACTGTTAACCAGAATAGAATACAAAGTGCGGAAAGCTTCTTCATTTACCTGTGCTTCGATACCTGCCTGATATTCAGCAGCAGCAAGATATCCGTCATCATCCGGGTTACCGGTTGAACGATAAACGCTCATTATATTCTTGCTGTTCAGGACATTGAGAATTTCCAGGTACACATTCAATGTCATGTCTTTCTTTCCGATTTTAACATCAATGTCGCGGTCAATTCGTGAATCAACGCGGAACGACCATGGGAGGCGGCTGCCGTTGATCATACCCTGCAGCTGATAACTTCCGCCACCAAGCTGACTCGAAATGATGTTGCTTGATTTGCTGTAGGGAGTTCCGGAACCACCTGTGAAAGTAAAGTTCACACCAGTGTTTTGGAGCAGCGGAGTAACTTTGACTTTTCCATCACCTACCTTTTTGGTGATTTTCGGTCCGTTGTAATTCTTTCCTGAACCGAAACGGTAGTCAAGAACAAGGGTGAAAGCATGACGACGGTCATAATCGAGTGGGTTCAGCGTACGCAGGTTTGGCTGACCTGTACGAACAAGGTTCATACCTGAAGATGAGTTCGATCCGGTACCATCGGCAAACTGCAGTGTATAGCTGGCCTTTAACCAGACGTTAGCGCTGCGGCGAAGGTCATAAGCAATGGTCATACCTTTTACAGTACCAAAGTCAATATTATTATAGGAATAATAATCAATCGGATATCCACCGTAGAAACGATAGGCCTGCACCAGGTCACGCATTTCGCGATAGTAAGCTGAGAATTTCAGTGAGGACTTGATGCTCAGCAACTGCTGAAAACCTAATTCATAGTCAACTGTTTTCTCAGGTTTCAGATCAGGATTATTGATGAAAGACTGAGCATTTGTCTGAATGAAGTAATATTGAGTCGGATCAAGACGCAGACCTGAGGTCGGACGTTTTGAAGTGACATCATAGTGCGCAAAGAATAATGCTTCGTCAGAAATCGGGAATGAGAATGAAATACGAGGCATATAGGTCACCTGCGGTTTGTAATCTTTAAACGCAGCTGAAGTCGGTTTTGTCAGTGAAGGATCAACCAGATACGGGGCAATACCGCTGGAAGTTGAAATCGTGGACGGGTCAGTAATCTGAGTACCTTGTGCGTTGTACCACACATCACCATCACGGTAGCCAAGAATTTGTGTCGGGTTGTTTATGTTGTCAACATAAACTGTAGCACTGCCTGGAATATTGCCAGGATGAACTCCAAGGTTGGTAACCTGATCGGCCGTTTTGGCTTCATAGAACAGATATTTGTCTTCAAGAACCATCTGGTTGGCATCGAAACGGTCAACGCGCAAACCTATGTTGAAAATCAGATCTTTGAAAGCAAATTTGTCCATGATATAACCGGCCATGTAAATCGGCTCAAATGCTCCGATTTCGCGGGTATAATTTCCATTCGCATCTTTCTTGGTAAAGAAATCGTCGAAACTGGGTTTACTGGTCAGTTTCTTACCGGTATAATCATAGCCATAATAAGAAACATAACTGTTTCCTTCATTCAGAAGTTCGTCAGCCGAGAACCATTCAATGTTGTAAGTTGAAGGATCATAGGAATCCACATCAATCCAATCGGTACCATCTACCGGCAAACCGAGAGATTCGCGAAGATTTTTGTCAAATGTGCTCTGACTGTTGGCATCATACAAACGATAATACTCAACCGTGTCGGTGAAAACACCATACATGTCTGTCTGTGGATCAGGATTGCTGAGGTCAAGCTGTTCAATATGCTTGTTGGCCAGCTGACGCATACGGGTCCAGAGGCTCACAGGCGCATATCCAATCGCGCAGTCTTTACGCTGCTCATATTGAATACCAAACTGGAATGCATGGTTTCCAATATCAGCTGAAGCATTGGCATTAACCCCAATCTGTGTTGCGTCAGATTTGTTGTAGCTGTTGTAAATGGTTCCGGGAGCCGACCACAATCCATAAACAGATTCTGGTTGCTGACCGTTCAGCAATGCACCGGCATTCTGAATAGAAGTATAGTTGGAGTAATAACCACTATGCAAATCATACAAATCATAATACTGCGATGTGTAATTTGAAGTGATAGGGTTATTTGAACCTGGCTCAAATGTTACGAGGGTATCGTAATAGTTGTTCAAAAGATATACATTATAATATCCCAGAGAATCAATGTCACCCAATTCATATGATTTTGCCTTATAGGTATTGAATTCTCCCCAATGGCCATATTTAAACAGATTGTCCTTATGGTCAGGATCCTGCTCGAGATAATTATATTTGGAATAGTCGGCCTGAATATTATAAAAAACGTTTTTCACAATGGATTTGCTAGCTGTATCAGCATTAAAGCGTTGTGTAAAACGACCGAAAACGCGCCAGGTGCTGCTGATTACCTGAGGATACTGTTTGTAATTAAACATTGAGTAGCTGTGGACATAAGCCAGCCCATTGCTGTAGTTGAGCGAACCACCAAAAGTGAGGTTTGTTGTGGATGTTGTCCTGACATCAAGTTTTAGTGACAAGTTGGCAGCGTATGAAGGACATTCGATTTTTGCCTTGATTTTTTCAAGGTTGTCCATGGTAACAAACTGCAGATTCTGGTATGTACCATAACCAAGTCCGGTTTCGCGGAGCGGATTTTGTTCAACCTGAGCAAGATAGTCATCCTTGGCTTTGTAGAGACCATCAAAGAAAGGATAATTGTCTTTTTCATATGAAAACTCGCCAGCAAGGAAATAACCAAGCAGCGCGGTATTCTGTGTTGAATCTCTTCCTTTCAGCAGGGGACCCTGCATGAAAAGACCAAGCAAATTATAATCGTATGCATCAAGGAACTTCGATGTAACAAGTTCGGCGCCCATGCCAAAAGTACGGCTGGCACCCTTGGTTGTGATATTAACAACCCCACCGGTTGCATCGCCATAGTTGGCGGGCAGACCACCGGTGATAACGGTTACCTGCTCCAGAGCAGATTTCGGCAGAGAAGAAGAACCGCGAACGCGGACGCCGTCGATGTACATTACCGTACCATCTTCACGACCTCCACGAATAGATCCCATTTCACCATCCTGCGAAAACACGCCACCCACGGTAACAGCAACCGAAGTTGCATCGCGGCCGGCCATTTTCTCAATTTCTTCGGAAGTGACCGTTCCACCGGAAGAGCCACCGTCCTTCTCAATGAGAGGAACTTTATAATCAACTACCTCGAAAGTAGTCAGCGTAACAGCTGTTGACTCCATTTCAATGTCGAGGAAGGTGATAATTCCGTCTTTTACAACAACACCCTGAACCATCAGCGGTTTGTAGCCCACATAGGTGGCTTTCACGTCATAGGTTCCCGGGGGAATCGGTTTAATGGTGTAATTTCCGTCGAAATCAGTGGTAGATCCGCCCATTTGCTTACCACCGGTTTCGGCGATAATGTTTGCAAACGGGATGGGTTCTTTGGTTTCCTTGTCCACCAATTTTCCTTTCAACGTTCCGGATGACTGTGCAAGCACCATTGAGCTCACAAACAATGTCAATCCTAAGGCAGAGAGTAGTTTTCGAAACATATGGGTTGGTTTATTTTTTTTGAAAGCTTTAAATTTGAGCGGGTAAAGTTATAAAGATTTACTTTTTTAAGCTGATTTTTTTTCAGATTGTCGAAAAGATTTTTCAACGTCAGAAATATTTGGGTTCCAAAATCACCGAGTAAACAACGGCTTTTTTAAGGTCAAAATCAGTTAAAAAAGGATTAGGCAGATTTTTGCTCCGGTTAAAAACATTTTTATTTTCAGTCTGGCCGGCAAAAGACGACTGATGAGTTTCTTCGGAAGAAAAATCATCGATTGAAGAAGAGTACGGTACATATTCATCCACCGACCGGTAAGATGGTGCAGCCGTTTCAATGCCACCGACCTCGTTGATTGCCTCAATGGTTTCAATGCTGTCGGAATACGATTGTTCAACGGGGGTTGTTACTGATGCTGGTTTAGGCGCGACATACTCGCCGGTAAACATTTCAATCAGTTTGTTGATTTCATCGGCTGTTGATGCAGGTTTGGCTGCCTGGGCATTCTGCATCTGAGCATTCTTGTTCATTTGCTTAGCTGCTTCCTGCTGTTTTTTAGCAGTTTTTTTCATTGCAGAAATAATAATCCATGCAACAAAGAAAATAATCAGGCCTATAAATTGTTCCATAACGGAATTGTTGGTTGGTTCGAAATTTGCAGTTTAAAAGTAAATCTTCATCATATCAGCATTTGCCACGAATCAGAATCCGGCAACGGAAGAAAAGTTATCGGTTCAAAGTTTGTTGATAATGTCCATGACCATTTCTTTCTTTCGTCGTGAAATCGGGATCTCTGTGCCGTCTTTCATGACTATATAACCGCCATCGTTTCGGACAACGGTTTTGATGTACTGGAGATTGATCAGATGCGATTTGTGCGGTCGGATAAAATCCTTACCGGTCAGTTGTTCTTCAATTTCCTTAAGGGTTTTGGACACAATAATTCTTTTGCCTCCGTTTAAATAGAAATTGGTATAACAATCATCACTCTGACATCGGATGATATCGGCTGTTTCGACCACATGCATGCCCTCAAAAGTATGAAGCACTATTTTACGTGGCTCGGGATTCAGATTCTCAAGCAAAGTCCTGTAACTGATATTTCTGTCAGGTGCCGATATTTTTTGCCGGTGTTTTTCCACTGCTTTTTTTAGGTCATCAGACACAATGGGCTTAAGCAAATAATCAAGTGCACTGAATTTGATTGCCTTGATTGCATATTGGTCAAATGCTGTGGTAAAAATCACATCAAAGTCAATTTCCGGCAACATTTCCAGCAAACGAAATCCACTCCCGTCGGGCATTTGAATATCCAGAAATACCAGATCCGGAGTAAACTGTTTTACGGTTGCCAGACCGGATTCAACATCTACAGCTTCTGCAATTATCTGAACATCGGGCACATAACGACCAAGCAAAGCTTTAAGTGTTATTCTCGACGCATCTTCATCATCTATAATTATTGCGCGTATCATGGCTCTATAATTTGGTTCAAAAATACAAGAATTTTCCCAACAAAAATGTTTAAAGATCAATGAATGGAATCACCAGCCGCACTCTTGTCCCGGTGGCATTTCCGGCATCATCCTTCAAATCAGTGATTTCAACTGAAATTTTATTTTTAAGCTGTCTGTTTAAGATGTCAAGACGTTCTTTTGTTATTATAATGCCCTGCGACTTTTGTATCAGACCGCTTTTCTGCTTGATTTCCATAGCTTTTTCACGCCCGATTCCATTATCTTCAATTACACAGAGGATATAATCTTCTTCCTCCCACATTTGCACCAGCAAACGGCATTCGCCGGTTTTTTTATTCATGAACCCATGAATGATGGCATTCTCAATGTAGGGCTGAATAATCATAGGCGGAATACCCATGTACTCTGTATCCATGCCAGATTCCACACGGATTTCGTATTGAAAACGATTATTGAAGCGCATATTTTCAAGGTCGAGATAGTGCTTCAACAACGATATTTCCTGCGAAAGCGGAATATAAGCCTCTCTGCTGGTTATTAAAATAAGCCGCATCAACTGACTGAATTTGGCCAGATAGTTTATAGCATTTTCTGAATCATTGGAAATAATGAAGCTCTGGATTGAATTGAGCGAATTGAAAATAAAATGAGGATTCATCTGCAAACGCAAAGCTTTCTGTTCCAGATCGAACATTTCTTTTTCTATTTTAAGCATGCGTACTTCAACTTCATTTTGCTGCCTGACTTTTCTTACACGACCTCTGATAAACAACCAGGTAATGAACAATGCCAGAGCAATGAGTAAAAACCTGAAATACCAGGTTTTATAAAACGGCGGTTTCACAATAACAGTAAAGGATAATCCCTGCTCATTCCATATTCCGTCGCTGTTAGACCCCTTTACCATAAACTGATATGTTCCGGGCTTCACATCGGTGTATTCA
>Ga0116152_10001513_pt1 | contig 19085 bp, 14 predicted proteins | sample AD_UKC119_MetaG_FD_89894 | JGI IMG/M metagenome (GOLD analysis project Ga0116152, IMG submission 89894) | Active sludge microbial communities of municipal wastewater-treating anaerobic digesters from Hong Kong - AD_UKC119_MetaG | ecosystem: Engineered > Bioreactor > Anaerobic > Digestate...
CCCACTCGCTGCCGTCCATGATCAGGCTGGTGATCTGCCCGCGGGCATCGAACGTGATCATAAAATATTCGTTGGCTACGGTAATCGCGTCGCCCTGCCGCTGCATGTGCACCGTGCCCTGCTGCCCACAGGCGGCGCACGGGGTCAGCACCGCCATGCCCATCGCGGGCAGATTGGCATAGGCATAGCTTGCCTGACCGTCCGTGTAGCAGGGCAAGGCGCAGCCCTGTGCGTCCTGCATACCGTCCGTTGCATGGGGAAGCCGCACCCAGCACGCCGTACCCCATGCATGGGGATTGAGCACGCTTATGGCATCCGCCGGCTGAATATTCAGCGTTTTCCGCCATGCCGTATCCGCCGCGTCTTGTATCGTTTGCAGCGCATCGCGCAGGGCCGCGTTCGTGGTCTGATACACACGCCGGATGCCCACGCCGCCGATCACGTCGTGGAACTGCGCCATAAACAGCGTATCCCACGACTGCCGCAAAGCGGGTATTTCGGCTTCTTTATCCGCAAGGCGGAGCAGTGCCAGCGCTTTTTCCAGATCATTGAGCGCAAACTCCAGCCGCCTTGCCAGCCACTTGGTCTCGTGCTGCGCGGTATAGGTGCCGCGGTGCCACGCCAGGTACAGCTCGCCGACCCAACGGTTTTTCGGCGACGGCATGGTTTCAAAAAACGTACGCAGGCGCGTGTATTGCGTGCGCGGCACACCCTCCAGATCGGTTGTCCTGCGCTGCTGCTCGAGCACCGTGCGGGTAGCGCCGCCGCCGCCATCGCCATAGCCGAAGGGGAACAGCATGCCCTCGATATCGCGCTGCTGCACGCGGTCCTGATACCAGCGGCGGTAGAGGCTTTGCGGATCCGGCGTGCCGCTGTAGTTAAAGAACATATGTGCAAGCACCCGCGTGCCGTCCAGCCCCTCCCACCAGAAGTTCTGATAGGGAAACGGCTGGCACTCGGGGTCCTGCCGCAGCAGCTTTTGCGTGGCAAAATAGTTAATGCCGCAGCCCTTCATAATTTGCGGAAGCGCGGCGGAAAAGCCGAACGTGTCCGGCAGCCATCCCACACAGGTATCCGCGTCCAGATTTTCCTTAAACCATTGCTTACCTCGCGTAATCTGCCGGATAAGGCTTTCGCCGGAGGGAATGTTGGTATCGCACTCGACATAGAACGCACCCTCCGCCTCGATCTGCCCCGTGCCGGTCATGCGCCGTACCTGTGCAAACAGTTCCGCATTCTGCTCCTTGAGCATTTGCAGCAGCGCGGGCTCGCAGGCCATGAAGCGGTACTCGGGATACTCCTTGAGCAGCGCCACCTGATTGGCGTAGGTGCGCACGGATTTGCGCAGGGTTTCTGCCACGGGCCACAGCCATGCCAGGTCGATATGGCTTTGGCCGAAAATGTACATTGTCGGCGCGGTATCGCCGTTATGGCAGGCAAGCGCAGGGGCAAGCGCTTCCCGCGCCTGTGCAAAGCTTTGCTGTAAAATGTCTTTGGGCTGCTCGAAATCCACAATCCTTGTAAAATCCAGCAGCGCCTGCGCTACCTTCTGCGCGCGCAGGGATCGATCCGGCAGCACCTGCAGCAGGCTGCCCAGCACCTGCACATCCATCAGCAGCTGAAAGGCCGTCTCGTTCCATACCGCGAGAGAGGGCGGCGCGATGGTGCACTGCACAGCGGGAATAGGCGGGATAGCGGGCCGGTCCGGCGGGCAGGGGCCGATGGCCTCCAGCCGTGCGCCGTGTCCGGCATAGCACTCAATCAGCAGGTCCATCGGCTCCCCCGCTTTTGCACAGGCGGTCACCGTAACCTCGTGATGCTCCTTATCGATGGATCCGGCGGCCTGCCCGTTGCAATAGACCGTCATCTCGCTGCCCACGCCCGCAAGCAGCACAACGCGTTTCCCCTGCACGGCCTGCGGCAGCGTGAGCCGCGCCGCAAACCAGCCGTACGCCCACGGGCCGCCCCACGGCGTACCGGTAGGATACGGCGTTTTGGGATGCGCTTTTGCCTGTTTGACGGTTAAAAGCTCCGTGGTCTCAAAGCCTTCAAACTCTACCGATGCAAACGGCGTGTACACATGGTTTTTCAGCTCTTCCATCCATGCAAAGACACGCTGGCGTTCCTGCCGTCCGCGATCTATCATGCCGATCCCTCACTTTTTCATGCAGAACGATGGTTCAAATGGTGCTGGCTAAGTTCTCCATCAGCGTATGCAGCGCCTCCTGCCGCAGATACGGCTTCGCCGCGTAGCCAACCGCGCCGACTACCGGAGTATAGATAGGTTTCACCACGGTTGCGCCCAATGCCTGCACCGCTTGAGAAAAAGGCTCGATCAGAAATTCGCCCGCGTTGAACAGGCCGCCCGTATAGGCCACCTTCACCGGTGTATCCGCAAAGTCCAGCCGTGACAGCAGCGCCTGTACCAGCTGCGCCAACTCCCCGCCCGCCTGCCGGTAGAGCGCGATCACCTGCGGGTCGCCCTCGTAGCACAGCGCGAGCACCTTACGCTGGAAGGCGGCAAGGTCGGCGGCGGTTTTGGCGTATGTATCTTCAAATTCCACGGAAAAATGGATGGGATCCTGCAAGTCAAACTCGCGCATGAACGCGGCATACAGCTGCGATTTAGGCAGCCTGCCGTCCGCCTGCCGGTAAAACAGGTTGGCGGCACGCATGGCAATCCAGTGCGCCGAGCCCTCGTCGCCAAAGCGCAGGGACCAGCCGCCGGCGCGCGCGCCGTTTCCGTGGCGGTCCTGCCCGTAGGCAACCGAGCCCGTGCCGGCCGATACGCAGATGCCGGGCGCAAGCGCCAGCGCTCCGCTCCAGCCGGTAACGGAATCGTTGCTGACCGTGCAGCGGTCATGCCCCAGCGCAATTTGAACAGCGTCGTTCATATCCCTGGCGGCGGTGCGGCTTTCGCCGTAGCCCGTAACGCCGAAAGCGGCGCGGGTCAGGGCGTTCAGGTCAATCCCCAGCGCGTCTACCTGCGCGCGGATACCCCGCGCATAATCCTCCATGCCGTCCTGCACCAGGTTGATGCCCGGAAAGGTCTGATGGGTGATGCATGCGCCCTGCTCATCGCTGACCACGTAGTCAAACTTGGTGGATCCGCCGTCACAGCCCAGGAACAGCATTACAGGTGCCCCGCCAGAATAGCGCTGTACGGATCCGCATGGTGCGCATCCAGATCAATGCCCATCGCGGGCGCCACATACGCGCTGATGATCTGCGCTGGCAGCAGCAGCGCATAGGCGCACAACAGCGGATCGGCGTCGAAGGTCAGGGTAAGCGTATCGTCGGTATTGGCCGGTTCGCCCTGATGCAGCGCGATGTTCCATGCCTTTGCGCCGGCGGCCTTGGCCATATCCCGCAGCGCCTGCGGCCGTGTTTGCGCTTCGTCCGGACGCGACAGGTACAGCAGCGTGATTCCCTTTTGGAATACATTGACCGGCCCGTGGATGATCTCCTCCAGCTCAAGCCCGATTGAGGGCCTGCGCACGGTTTCGATCAGCTTGAGCACGCTTTCGCCCGCGATGGCGGCGGCGTTATCCTGCCCGACCACCAGATAGGCGTCGGTTTGCATCAGCTCGGGCGCTGCCTGTCCGCACCAACGGACGGTGGCCTCGATATTGCGCGGCATAGCCGCGATGATGCGGGCCATATCCTTGCGCAGCTTGGCTTCGCCGCTGCCGCCCAGCACACAGGCCAGCAGTTGCACGGTAAGCATCGTGGCCATAACGCCCATGGTTTTGGGCCCCGCGTTTTCCGTCGGCATGGTTAGCAGCACATGCGCGTCCGCACCGGTGGCAATGGGTGAGGATGCGTCCTGTGTAACGGCACACACGAAAAAGCCTTCCTTTTGCAGCCGTTCGATCAGCCCAAGCACATTGGTGCTCGTACCCGACTGCGACGCGACGATGACCAGCGTTTCCGCCGCCATGGCGGGCGTCAGCCAGTCCAGCTGCGCGGGTGTACAGGCGATAACCGTAGCAGGGTTCAGCGCCTGTCGGCAAAACGGGCATGCCATATGCATTGCGTGATACGAGCTGCCGGCGCCCACCAGCACGATACGCGTGAATGCATGCGCTTTATCCTGCAGCTCCCGGAAATCCGTTTGGGCCAGCACGCCGGCCAATACCTGCGGCTGTATGGCGATGTAGTCCTGCATTTTGTTTTTCATAGGGTTCCTCCTTGTTTGATTCTACGCTTGATCCAGCGAGTCTTTGAAAACGAAGCAATAAAACACGATCCCCGTCAGCAGGCAGATGACCGTGGCGATCAGGAACAGGGAACGGATGCCGATCAGATCGGCCAAAATGCCGCCCAGCAGCGACGAGATCAGCAGCGAAGCGATGGTCTGCACCGTTGCCGCCATGGTCAGCACCGTGGTTTTAAATTGCGGCGCGGCCGTTTGGCTGAGCTTGATGGTCACCGCCACGGTCATGAGTATATTGAGGAAGTTAAGCGTCTGGACGGCCATCTGCCAGCCGGGTTCCCTGATTAAATACGTAGCCAGCCAGCGAACGGAGTTCAGCAGGCAGATGATAAACAGCATCCGCTTGGTGCCAAGCCGGCGGATGATGCGGTCGGCAAAGAACAAAAAGGGAATTTCGCAGCAGGCGGCAATGGAAAGCATCACCCCGTACTGCGAGGCGCTGCCGCCCAGATCCGTGGTGAAATAAATGGAAAAGTACGAAAAATACACGCCCTGCGCCATCGACATCAGCGTGGCAAACGCGATCAGCTTGACGATCGTCTTGTTTTTCAGGACTTCCGTAAACTTGTGCATATCCCCCGCATGGCGATGCCCATGAATGGGCGGCAGCAAAAAGATAAGCAGAATGTTCACCGCACAGATGACACAGTACGCATAAAAGGTGTACTGTGTTCCGATATCGGCAATCTTGCCCACAACAATCATTACCGCGGAATAGCCGATTGCGCCCATCATGCGCAGCGGGCCATACTGCAGGTTGTTGGTCTGCACATATTCCAGCGTCATAGAGTTGTTCATGGAGGGCAAAAAACGCTTAATCATCGTAAACGCCGTAAACACCACCAGGATATATAGGAAGTTTTCGGACACGAGGATCAGCGGATACAGGATAGCCGACAGGAAAATCAGCCCCTGCAGCATCCGGTTTTTGGATTTGGATTTATCCGCCAGCACGCCCAGCATCGGCTGGATGCTCAGCGCTATCAGCGCCGATGCCGCCGTGATAAACCCGATGCCCGTTTTGGTGATGCCGATCTGGTTGAGATAGATGTTGAAATAGCTTTGCGTGGTGTCCATCATAAAAAAAGCAGCGTTAAAGACTAAAAAACCCAGGTAGGATTTTTTCTCCCTGATCATCCGTGGCCACCTCTTTGCCGCCGATATTACCATTGAAATTCCACCTCATGATAATAATGTATTAACCATTTGTCAACCATAAGTTATCCATTCTTAATACATTTGGCGCATAAATCCTCTTAATTTCTGGACACATTTGCCTGTTTTTCGGGCCGTTTTGCATAATTGTATGGAGATGTCATCGTCATATAATCCATATGCGTTTCGGATTGTTTGTCTATTTTGTACATAATTTTCGCTCGCATCTTGCCAAATATTCTAATTGTGGTAATATTGTGATAAAGTTATTGTCAAGTTGATCATCTATAGTTCTCGTATTCGCATAAGGAGATGGACGAACATGCACCTGTCCGCAATGGTAGAACAGCTCAACACAGAAGTGGATTATTTGGTTCGCTCGCAGGTAACGCAGCCTGCGTCGGAGGATTTCGGCGGATTTTTACTTTCCAGCGATCACGTGGAGCCGCGGCTGTCCGGCTTTGGGTTCAGCCGGCTGGCGCTTGCCTATGTGTGCCGCGAAAGCCGCCATTATCTGAGCGATACCGTAAAGGAAGCGCTGAAGGCCGATTTTGTCTACATGAACAGCCACCAGCGGCCGGACGGCTGTTTTGACCTGTCCGGCTGCAATTTTGCTTCGCCGCCCGATACCGCGTTTATGATCAACGCCGTGCTCAACGCATGGTGGGTGATGGAAAAGCGCGCCGTGCCGGAAGCGGCCTGGCTGAACGAGCCTACCTACCGGCTGATCAACTCGGCGGCGACCGGCATCGCGGCGGGCGGATTTCACACGCCCAACCACCGCTGGGCCATCGCCTCGTGCCTGCTGTCGTGTGCCAAGATCACCGGCCGCAAGGAGCTTACGGAGCGCGCGGAACAGTACCTGTTTGAAGGGCTGGACATCAACGAATACGGCGAGTTTGCGGAGCGTTCCTCGGGTAATTACAACCAAGTGAACGACGACCAGATGATAAGGCTGTACATGGCCACAGGCGACACGAAATATCTGGAGGCCGCCAAGGCGAACCTTGAGATGATGTACGCCTATATCGATCCCGACGACTCCGTGTTTACCAACAATTCCACCCGCCAGGACAACGGCCGCAAGGTATACATGGACACCTATTATATCCTCTATCTCATGGTGGGCTATCTGCTCAAGGATCCGTCGCTTGGCGCGATGGCCGAGTGGATATGGAACTCCTCCGTACAAAAAGGACATGTGCCGGGCGGCGTGGAGTGGCTGCTGCTGAACGCGGACATGGACGGCTATGCCGCCGATACGCCGTTTGACAAGCCGTTTGAATCCATCCGCCGCACCTTCCCCGATTCCAAAATCGTGCGGGTCCGCAGAGGGCAGTTCTCCTACACGCTTTTGGAGGACAAGCCCAACTTCCTGTATTTCCAAAACGGCAGCTTCTCCATGTACATGGTCATCTACGAAAACCTGTGCGACCGCCGCAATTTTCTGGCCAGCAGCCTGAAGCAAACCGCGGACGGCTACCGCATGAAGGCGCACGCCGAAAGCTGGTATTACCTTCCATTTTATCCGCAGGATCCGGGTACCTCCGACTGGTGGGCCATGGATAACCCGCACAACCGCCGGAAAACGCAGGGCGTGCCGCTGGATACGGCCGTGGAGATTACCGACCGGGACGACGGTATCGACGTCCGCATCCACACCGAGGGCATCGACCGGCTGCCGCTGCGCGTGGAGATCGGCTTCCTGCCCGGGTGCCAGGTGCGCGGGGATGATTTTCTGCTGGAAGGCAAAGCGGGCCAAAGCATTACCATGCGCGGCGGCGACGTAGAGGTGAAAAATCACCACGGAGAAATTATCACGCTGTCGCCAACGTTCGGCCGCCACAATGTGCAATCGCGCAGCGGCGGCGCTTATCCGCAGAGCCCCGACCATTTTACCCTGTATATGACGGACTACACGCCTGTGGACCGAACATTCCACATCGGCGCCAAGCAGGATACGGCCCTGCATTTCCCCTGGTAAACAAAGCAGGAAGGAGACTCGATTCACCGTGCAAAACAACAAGGCTGCGCTCACCCCACCCAAATCCATGCGAAAAACGTCCGGTTTTCGCTATACCCTGTCCCAGTATTGGCGTTACAGACATCTTACGCTGATGCTGCTGGTCAGCGTTACGGTGCTGATCATCTTCAAGTACGTCCCCATCTACGGATTACAGATTGCGTTTAAGAAGTTCAAAATCCTGGAGGGGATCTGGGGCAGTCCATGGGTTGGGTTGGCCAACTTTAAAAAAGTCTTCTCCATGCCGGGCTTTACTCAGGCCTTTATGAACACCATTATTCTGGGTGGGCTGAACCTGCTGTTCGGCTTTCCACTGCAAATCCTGCTGGCGCTGCTGCTCAACGAGCTGACGAACCTCCGCTTTAAAAAGACCGTGCAGACGTTCTCCTATCTGCCGCACTTTATTTCGTGGGTTACGCTGTCGGGCCTGTTTATCCAGTTCCTGTCGCCGTCTACCGGCCCCGTCGCCGCCCTGTACCGCGCTATGGGCCTGACCCCCTACTACTTTATGGGCGAGGTCAGCACCTTCCGCGGCGTGCTGGTGGTCACCAATATCTGGAAGTCGATCGGCTGGGGCTCCATCATCTATCTGGCGGCGTTGTCCACGGTGAACCAGGAAATGTACGAAGCCGCGATTATCGACGGCGCTACCCGCTTTCAGCGTGTGCATTACATTACCATCCCGTCCATCGCGCCTACCATTACCATCATGCTGATCCTCACCTCCGGTTCGATATTGAACGACAATTTCGATCAGGTGTACAACATGATGAACGCCGCCGTATACAGCGTAGCTAACAACATCTCCGTATTGACGTATGAATTGGGCCTGAAAAACATGAAATACAGCCTCTCCACCGCGATCGGGCTTTTCAAAAACGTGATCGCGTTCGGGCTGGTTATTCTCGCCAACACCATTTCCAAGCGCGTCAACGACTACGGTATTTGGTAAGGAGGGCTTGAAAATGAGTATGAGTATCGCTGTTAAAAAGCATCGCAAAAAGGCCTCCTTTATCCGCAAAACGCCCGGTGAAAAGGTATTCGACACGTTCAATTCCATCGTGCTCGGGCTGATGGCGCTGTCGATGCTGTATCCGTTCTGGTACCTGTTCGCGCTGTCGCTTGCCGATGCGGAAAAGGTGGCGCTGTCGCACGTATACATCTGGCCGAAGGTTTTGACGCTGGAAAGCTATGAAACCGTATTGGCCTCCAAGTATATCTGGCTGGGCTTTATGAACACTTTGATCCGCACCTGCGGCGGCACGCTGATTTCGCTGGTGCTGTGCTACAGCCTTTCGTATGTGCTTTCCAAGCGCTATTATCCCAACCGCAGCTTCTGGACCGGCATCACCGTGTTTACCATGTTTTTCTCCGGTGGTCTGATCCCCGAATACCTGCTGATCCGTGATCTGGGCATGATCAATTCGCTGTGGTCGCTGATGCTGCCAACCGCCATCAACGCCTATCATATCGTAATCATGCGCAACTTCCTGATGAGCCTGCCCGAAAGTCTGGAGGAATCAGCGCATCTGGACGGCGCCAACGACATCATCATCCTGTACCGCATCATCCTTCCGCTATCGATGCCCATCATCGCCACCATCGGGCTGTGGACGGCCGTTGCCCACTGGAACGCATGGTTTGACGGCATGATTTACATCCAAACCCCCGAAAAACAAGTGCTGCAGGTTACGCTGCGCCGTGTGGTGCTGGAAGGCGCATCCTCTCTGGTGCCGCTCAGCGGCGAGGAAGTGTCCAGCAAAGCCAGCCTCACCACCGAAACCATCAAGGCAGCCACGGTTATGGTTGCCACGCTCCCCATCCTCTTCGTCTACCCTTTCATTCAGAAGTATTTTGTCAAGGGTATCATGATCGGATCTCTCAAGGGTTGAAAACTCTTGTGAATCATATTATATTCAAGGAGGCACCCAACATGCGAAAACTGCTTAGCGCTCTGCTGGTACTCGCACTGGCACTCGGCATGACTTCCGGTATTGCGACCGCTGAAGAAGATCCCTATGCCGAGCATTACACCATCACCTGGACGACCTACCTCAACGCCCCCATCACCGAGGATGCGGTGCTCATCAAGGCCGTGGAAGAAAAATTCAACGTTGATATCGATATGCTCAACATTGAAGACAACGACTTCCTCGAAGTCCTTAACACCCGTATCGCCGGCGGCGACATTCCCGATGTCATCCGTTTGAAGGATCCTTCCCAGCTGATCACCTACATCGATCAGGGTGTTGTCGGCGCGATCAACATGGATATCGTGCGTGAGCACCTGCCCTATGTATGCGAAATGCTGGACAATTTCCAGGATGGCGCTTACTGGACGATGGGTATGTATGAAGGCCAGCAGTATGGCATTCCCGCTATCGCGGCCGGCAATGTTTTCCATCTGCCGATCGTGTACAACAAGACCTGGATGGACGCCGTGGGCGTAGAAGAAACCCCCACCACGCTTGCAGAGCTTGAAGACCTCATGTATAAGTTTGCCAAAGACGATCCCGACGGCGACGGCGTGGACGACACCTACGGCCTGTCCTCCGACGGCATGCGCCTGGTGTTCGGCGCGTACGGCATCAACCCCGGTGCCTGCGACGGCCGCAACGACCACAGCTACTTCCAGCTCATCGACGGTCAGGTGCAGTGGGCCGCCGCTACCGAGCAGTATCGCGAAGCTCTCACGCTGCTTGCCAAGTGGTATGCCGACGGCGTGATCGATCCCGAGTTCATCACCGGTGAAAACACCGGCGGTTACTGGGCCATCTCCCACTCGTTTGTCAACGGCCGTATCGGCATGACCGTGCGCGGCAACTACTATCACTGGGTAATGCCCGGCATGTATCAGGACTATGATGCAGACGGCAACCTGACCGACGTCGTAGCCGGCGCAGTTGCCAACGAATTCATCACCGCCAATCCCGACAGCGAGCTCGTATACGGCAGCACTGTGGAAGGCCCCTACGGCCAGGGCGTCAAGAGCTGGAACCTGTTGGCCCAGTTCTACGTATTCAGCCCCAGCGCTACCGCGGATGAAGGCAAGTTCACCCGCATCATGGACATCATGAACTACATGGAACTGCAGTATAAGACCGAAGGCACCGAAGATAAGCAGGAAGTGCTGGAGTTCATGTACGGCGAAGAAGGCACCTACTGGTTCTGGAAGGACAAGGAAGTGGGCGAGTACGGCCTGACCGAACTCTACTACGACACCTATCCGGAATTTGCCGCTGTTGACGAATACGGCCCGACCCAGTGGGGCCCGAGCCTTGCCACCAAGCAGACCTCCAAGGCCGCGCAGTTTGCCTACAGCCTCGGCTATGACGAGAACGGGATTGCCAACCTGATTCAGTTCTCACTGCCCGCCATGGCGGAATATCAGAGCAACCTTACCAGCCTCAAGGACAGCTGGATGATCAACTTCATCACCGGCAAAGCCAGCACCGAGACCGATTGGGATGCTTACCTTGCTGAAATGAACGCGGCCGGCCTGGACGAGATGCTGGCCGAAGTGCAGGAATGGTACGGCGCCAACCAGTAAAAAGCGATAACAGTTTCTAAACGATGCGCTGAGGGCCGCCTTACGCAAGCGGCCCTCAGCCAACAACTATCAAAACGGGATGTGATCATATGCGCAATGTCCGCTTAGAGCAAATGGAATCCTACATCATCGCCAAAGAAAGCGTATCCATGACGGAGCTCCAGAATAAGTTTTCCATATCGATGAACACGGTCCGCAGGGATACGGCCGTGCTGCTCAAGCGCGGAACCATTGAAAAAATCTACGGCGGCGTATGCGCGCTGAAGTCCGAGCATCTCACCCCCTTTGACGTACGTAACATCGAAAACCCCACCGTTAAGGCACGCATCGGCCAGGAAGCCGCCAAGCTGGTGGACAGCGGCGATATCATCTTTCTGGATTCCGGCACAACCACGCTGCAGATGATCCCGCACCTGCAGTCAAAGCAAAATATCACCATCATCACCTACAGCCTGCACGCCATCATGACCGCGCTCCCCTACCCAAACCTGACCATCATTACGCTTCCCGGGCAGCTGCACCGCAGCACCAGCTCATTTACCGGGCTGGAAGCCACCAAATTTTTACAGTACTACAACGTCCAAAAGGCTTTTATGGCGGCTACCGCACTTTCGCTGACCAACGGCGTGTGCAACTCGTCTCCGCTGGAGTATGAGATCAAAATGACCGCGTTGGCCCGCAGCGAGCACTCCTACCTGCTTTTGGACAATCAGAAGTTCGGGCAAACCGCGCTTCTCACCTATGCCAGATTGGAACAATTCGATGCCATCATCACCGATGCACGGCCCGACGCCTCCTACGCCGATGCGCTGGAGCGGGCCAACACCAAGCTGATTCTGGCATCATCCTGATACGAAAACGGAGGGCTTAATTTTGGCACTCTCGCAACTTAGCACCCTACTCGATGACGCTCGCAAACAGCAGCGTGCCGTAAGCGCATTAAGCGTTGCAAACCTTGAAATGATTCAGGGCGTAGTCCATGCGGCTGAAGAAACAAACACACCGGTTATCCTGCAAATCGCGGAGGTACGCCTGCACACGGCGCCGCTGCACATCATCGGCCCCGCCATGATCGCCGCGGCAAAAGCCTCCAGCGTGGATATCGCCGTGCATCTGGATCACGGCCTGACCGAAGGCTGTATCGAGCAGGCCATGGAGATCGGCTTTACCTCGGTCATGTACGACGGATCCCATCTTCCCCTTGTCCAAAACATTGAAAACACACAGCGCCTTGTGCAGCGGGCGCACGCGCTCGGCGTGGACGTGGAGGCGGAAGTCGGCAGAATCGGGCAGACCGAGGACAACCGCAAATCCCCTATCGCCTATGCCGATCCCGTGGAAGCGCTGCGCTTTTTGCGGGAAACGGATGTGGACGCGCTTGCCGTTGGAATCGGCAATGCCCACGGCGTTTACGAAGGTGCGCCGGACCTGCACTTTGACATCCTGCGGGATATCTCCGCGGCTTCGGACGTACCCCTTGTGCTCCACGGCGGCACCGGTATCGCCGCTGATGATTTCCGCCATGCCATCCGGCTGGGCGTACGCAAGATCAACATTGCCACGGCGCTGTTTCAGGCCGCGGCCGAAGGCGCCGAAGGCGGCGGCTCCATCTTTGATATCAGTCAACGCATGATTGATAAAACCTGTGCTATGGCTATGCATCATATGCGCATTTTTGGGCTGGCCGGGAAGGACTGCTTAGGCAAGGCCTCACCTTTGATCTGACAAGGCCGATGGACATCGTGCTGCTGGGCAGGGTGGCGATCGACTTTAACCCCGTTGATTACTTTAAAACGCTGGCGGAATCCACCACATTCAAAAAATATCTGGGCGGATCGCCTGCCAATATCGCGGTCGGCATGGCCCGTTTGGGGCACAGGGTCGGCTTTCTGGGCAAGGTATCGGATGACCGCTTCGGCGACTTCGTTACCTCGTTTTTTGCCAACGAAACCATTGACACCAGCCACATCACGCGCTGCCAAAACGGCGAGTGCCTGGGACTGACCTTTACGGAAATTTTATCGCCGACGGAATCCAGCATTTTGATGTATCGCGAAGGGGTGGCGGACCTGCAGCTGCACCCCGACGATATCGACGCCGACTATATTGCCGGTGCGAAAATGCTGCTGATCTCCGGTACGGCATTATCCCACAGCCCGTCGCGCGAGGCGGCGTTTAAGGCTATTTTACTGGCCGGGCAGAGCGCCACACCCGTCGTGCTCGACGCCGATTACCGCCCCTATTCCTGGCAAAACGACGATGAGGTGGCGGTGTATACCTCCATGGCCGCCGAAAAAGCCGATATCATCCTGGGCTCGCGCGACGAGTTTGACCGTATGGAACGCTTTGCGGGGCTTGACGGCACGGACGCGGCCTCGGCCAGGCACTGGCTGCAAAAGCGCGCCAAAATCGTCATCATCAAGCACGGCAAGGAAGGCTCCACCGCCTATACGGGCGACGGCAGCTATTCCATCAAGCCCTTTCCGGTGGAAGCCCTCAAGGGCTTTGGCGGCGGCGACGGCTATGCTTCGGCTTTTCTGCACGGCGTTCTCGCCGGCTGGGACATCATGGACGCCCTCGAGTTCGGCAGCGCGGCGGCGGCTATGCTCGTAGCCAGCCACGCCTGCTCCCAGGATATGCCCACCGCCCAAGCCATCCGCGATTTTATCGCACAGAAAAAAGCGCAGTACGGCGACCTGGTCGCAAGAGCATGAAAGGAAGAACCTCCTATGATATTAAAGCCCTTTATCAACGGTCAATATGTGCAAAGCGCCACGGAAACCTATACGGACGTTTATAATCCCTCCACCGGCGAAATCATCGCCCAGTCGCCCTGCTGTACCCGTGAGGAGCTTACGCAGGCCATCGCGGCAGCCAAGGCCGCCTATCCCGCGTGGCGCGATACGCCGATTAAAAAGCGTGTGGAGATGATGTTCAACCTGCACCGGCTGATCGAGGAAAACCTGGACGATCTCATCCTGACGCTCGCCACCGAAAACGGCAAGGTGTGGAGCGAGGCCTCCGGCGACGTGCTTAAGGCCCGCGAAATGGTGGACCTGGCCTGCTCGGCGCAAAGCCTTTTGATGGGCGAAAGCCTGATGGATACCTCCTCTGGTTACGATACCACGCTGTACCGCGAGCCGATGGGCGTGTTTGCGGGCATCGCGCCGTGGAACTTTCCGGCAATGATCCCCATGGGCTGGATGGCCCCGCTGGCGATCGTATGCGGCAATACGTTTATCGTCAAGCCCGCGCCCACCACGCCGATGACCAGCCTGAAAATGGCACAGCTGTACAAGGAAGCCGGCTTCCCCGACGGTGTGCTCAACATCGTTCCCTGCGAGCCCGATGTGGCGGAGCTGCTGCTGGAGCATCCCGACATCAAGGGCATCACGTTTGTCGGTTCCACCAAAATAGGACTGCATGTGTACGGCACGGCAGCCTCGCACGGCAAGCGTGTGCAGGCGCTCTGCCAGGCGAAAAACCACGCTCTCATCCTTGAGGACGCCCCCATTACGCGTACGGCGGCCGGTATCATCAACTCCGCCTTCGGCTGTGCGGGCGAGCGCTGCATGGCGCTGCCCGTGATCGTGGCGCAGGAAAGCATTGCCGACGAATTGGTAGCCGAGCTGGTGCGCCTGTGCAACGCACGCACGATCGGCCCCGCCTATGATAAAGCCAGCGATCTGGGCCCCGTGGGCAGCGCAAAGCATATGAGGTTTGTGTCCGACTGGATTCAGAAGGGCATCGACGAGGGTGCCACCGCCGTGCTTGACGGCCGCGGCATCACCGTGAAAGGCTACGAAAACGGCTTCTATCTGGGGCACACGATTTTGGATCACGTCACGCCGGAAATGTCCGTGGGCCAGCAGGAGATCTTCGGCCCCGTGCTGTGCGTGAAGCGCGTGAAGAACTTTGAGGAAGGCCTCGCCGTGATGAACGCCAACCAGTACGCCAACGGCTCGGTGATCTTTACCCAAAACGGGCATTACGCGCGCGAGTTTGCCAAGCGCACCGACGGCGGCATGGTCGGCGTCAACGTGGGCATCCCCGTGCCGGTAGGCTGCTTTGCCTTCAGCGGACACAAGAACTCGTTCTTCGGCGACCTGCACTGCCACGGCAAGGACGCGTTCCGCTTCTTTACCGATTCCAAAAACGTCACCGTGCGCTGGTTTGACGAAGAAGAAAAGAAAAACACTACCGTCAGTTCCTGGGACGGTTCATTATAAGGAGGCACTTTCCATGGATAAGCTCAGGATCGGTATCATCGGTGCCGGACGTATCGGCAATGTTCACGCGCAGTCCATTACCTATCACATTCCGCAGGCCGAGGTCGCTGCCATCAGCGATCCGGACGAGCCCCGCGCCAAAGCGCTGGCGGAGCGGCTGGGCATCCCTTCCTACACCAAGGACTATCACGATATTCTGAACGATCCCGCCATCGGCGCGGTACTTATCTGCTCGCCTACCGATACCCACGCGGCAATCGCCATCGAGGCCGCTAAAGCAGGCAAGCACATCTTCTGCGAAAAACCCGTAGACCTGACCATTGCGAAAATCCTCGCCGCCAAGCAGGCCGCCGAGGAAAACGGCGTCAAGCTGCAGATCGGCTTCAACCGCCGGTTTGACCACAATCACGGCCGTGTGCAGGCGGTGGTTAAGAGCGGCCAGCTGGGTAAGGTGGAGATCGTGAAGATCACCTCCCGCGATCCCGAGCCGCCCTCCCCCGAATACGCGGCTTCCAGCGGCGGGCTATTTATCGACATGATGATCCACGATTTTGACATGGCGCAGTTTCTGGCCGGCAGCCCCGCCACCGAGGTATACGCGCAGGGCGCGTCGCTGGTGGACCCTGCCATCGGCGCGGCAGGCGATGTGGATACCGCCATCGTTACCCTGAAGTTTGAAAACGGCGCCATGGGCGTGATCGACAACTCCCGCCGGGCCGCCTACGGCTACGACCAGCGCGTGGAGGTATTCTGCGAAAAGGGCATGGCCGCCGGTGAAAACGACGGCGATACCACCGTGCGCGTATCCACCGCCGACGGCGTGGTGTCCGACAAGCCGCAATACTTCTTTTTGGAGCGGTACATGGACTCCTTTATTGCCGAAATGCGGGCATTCGTTGCCGCTGTCACGGAAAATACGCCCGTGCCCGTTACGATAGACGACGCGCTCTCCCCCGTGGTGCTGGCCATCGCGGCGAAGCAGTCGTGGCTTGAGCACCGGCCTGTGACCGTGAAGGAGATCCTTGCAAATGGCTGATATGCGCAGGGCAACCGGCGAAAACGCCTATGGCTATACCCCCGTCAGCGACCGTACCGGCCCCATGATGATGGACTTCGGCATCCTGCGGCTGCGCGCCAGCGAAACCTATACCGACCGGCAAACGCTGGAAAAAGCATACCTGCTGGTGTACGGCGGGATCACCGTCACCGCGGGCGGGCAGACGCAGACATGGACGCGCGGCAACTGTTTTGACGACACGCCGCTGGCGCTGCATGTGGATGAAAACACGGATGTTACTATCCGCGCCGATGTACCCGACAGCGAGATATGCATCCTGCGCACAGACAACACCGCCGCGTTCCCGCCCGTGTGGCATACGGACACGGCGGATGAGTACCGCGGCGCGGGCCTGATGGGCGAAACCTCCACCCGCATCGTGCGTACGATCTTTGACAAAAAGAACGCGCCGCAGGCCAATCTGGTGCTGGGCGAGGTGATCGGCTTCCCGGGCAAGTGGTCCAGCTATCCGCCGCACCACCATCCGCAGCCGGAAATTTATTACTATAAAACCTGCCCCGAAAACGGCTTTGGCTACGCGGAGCTGGGCGACGAGGTGGTAAAGGTGAAAAACAATGATACCACCTTCATCCATCCGGGACAGACGCATCCCCACTGCACCGCGCCGGGGTATGCGCTGTGGTACCTGTGGGCCATCCGGCATCTGCCGGACGCGCCGTACATCACGCCCACGTTTGTAGACGAGCACCTGTGGGTGCTGGAAAAGGACGCGGCTTTCTGGCCGGAAAGGAAGGCATAGCCATGGAGCGTGTACGGCTTACAATGGCGCAGGCCATGATCCGCTTTCTGGATCACCAATTTGTGGAAATGGACGGCGTACGCGAAAAGTTCGTCCAAAACCTTTTCGGCGTGTTCGGCCACGGCTGCGTAGTCGGCATCGGGCAGGCGCTCAGCCAGGGCGGGCATACTATCCGCTTTTTGCAGGGCAAGAACGAGCAGAACATGGCGCTGGCTGCCGTGGCCTTTGCCAAGCAGCACAACCGGCGGCAGATCATCCCCTGCGTGTCCTCCATCGGGCCCGGAGCCACCAATATGGTCACGGCGGCGGCCTGTGCCACAGCCAACCGTATTCCGCTGCTGCTGCTGCCAGGCGACGCGTTCGCCTGCCGGCAGCCCGACCCCGTATTGCAGCAGTTTGAGGTGTTTGACAGCCATCAAACCTCGGCTACGGACGCGTTCAAGCCCGTGTGCCATTACTGGGACCGCATCCAGCGCCCCGAGCAGCTGATGACCGCCGCCATGCATGCCATGCGCGTGCTGAGCGACCCTGCCGACACGGGCGCGGTGTGCCTGGCCATGCCGCAGGACGTGGAGGGCGAGGCGTATGATTATCCCGTGAGCTTTTTTGCAGAGCGCGTGTGGCATATCGACCGGCGGCCGATCGCCACGTCCCAGCTGGAGCGCGCGGCCAAATTGCTGACACAGTCCAAACGTCCGCTCGTCATCCTCGGCGGCGGCGTACGCTACAGCGAGGCGGGCGACGCTTTGCGGGCGTTCTGTGAAAAAACAGGCATCCCGTTTGCCGAAACGCAGGCGGGTAAAAGCGTGCTGCCGTGGAACCATCCGCTCAACCTGGGCGGCATCGGCGTAACGGGCAACCAGGCGGCAAACCGCATCGCAAAGCATGCCGACCTGATCCTCGCGGTGGGCACGCGGCTGTCGGACTTCACCACGTGCTCCAAGTGGCTGTTCAGGGACGACGCCAAAATATTGGCGATCAACATCTGTCCCTTTGACGCGATCAAGATGCAGGCCGAGCCGATCATCGCCGACGCACGGGAAGCGCTGACCGCGCTGTGCGCAATCCCCTATCATGCCGGTTACGGCGGGGAAATTGCACAGGAAATCGCGGCGTGGCATAAAATCAACGACGAATATTACGCACAGGAGCTGCCGCAGGCCTTATCGCAGACCCGCGCGCTGGGCGAGATCAACCGCTTTATGCAAAAAACGGATATCGCGGTGGGCGCGGCGGGCAGCCTGCCCGGCGACATGCAGCGCCTGTGGCGCGCCGTGGGGCGCGACACCTATCATATGGAGTACGGCTACTCCAACATGGGCTATGAGATCAACGGCGCGTTGGGCGTGAAGCTTGCCTGCCCCGACCGCGAGGTGTACACCTTCTTTGGCGACGGCTCGTACCTGATGGCGCACAGCGAGGTACTGACCGCCGTGCAGGAGGGGCTGCGCATCCACTATTGCCTGTTTGACAACGCCGGCTGGGGCTGCATTGAAAACCTGCAAAACAATCAGGGCAACGATACCTTCGGCACGGTGTTCAAAAAGCGCAATCCGCAAACCGGCGCGCTGGACGGCACGCCGCTGCCCGTCGACTTTGCCAAGAGCGCGGAGGCATACGGGCTGAAAGCCTATACCATCCGCACCGTGGAAGAGCTGCGCGCCGCGCTCGCGGACGGGCTGACGCAATCCGCACCCGTGCTCTACGATATCAAGGTCGCACCCCAATCCATGACCCCCGGCTTTGACAGCTGGTGGCGCGTGGGCGTTGCGGCGGTATCCACCCAGCCCCGGGTGCAAAAGGCCTATGAGGACATGCAATCCAATCTGCAAAATACAAGGGATTTGTGAGGTATGCTTATGCTTGATCACGCAAAACTCGGAATCGCGCCCATCGGCTGGACCAACGACGATATGCCCGAGCTGGGTGCGGAAAACACGTTTGAACAATGCGTCAGCGAAATGGCGCTGGCGGGGTACAAGGGCAGTGAAATCGGCAACAAATATCCGCAGGATGTCGCGGTGCTTAAGCACGCGCTGGACATCCGCGGGCTGACGATCTGCAATGCATGGTTTTCCAGCCTGTTCACCAGCGA
>Ga0116152_10001514_pt1 | contig 19084 bp, 17 predicted proteins | sample AD_UKC119_MetaG_FD_89894 | JGI IMG/M metagenome (GOLD analysis project Ga0116152, IMG submission 89894) | Active sludge microbial communities of municipal wastewater-treating anaerobic digesters from Hong Kong - AD_UKC119_MetaG | ecosystem: Engineered > Bioreactor > Anaerobic > Digestate...
CATGAAAGCTGTATGTTTTTCAACAATGAAAGTGACCACCACGCCATCGAGGCAGGGGAGTCGTTTTCCCGATTTGTCGGTTTCGAAATAGTCCGGATTTTTTAATAACACCAACTTCAATCCGTCTTTCCAGTATTTGAACAAAAACGGCCCAGTTCCCACCGGATGATGTCCGAAATCCTTACCGTAAAAATCAACGGCTTCGCGCGGCACCACTGAGCAATACTGCATTGACAGCAGACTGAGGAATGGGGCAAAGGGTTTGTTTAGCCGGATAGCAATTGTAGTATCATTTGATACTATGATATCAAGTTTCCCATCTGATTTACAGGCCACATTCCCGAGCACCCATTTTCCGGGCGAAGCTGTTTTTTCATCAGCCAGTCGCTGAAGGCTATACTCAACATCGGCAGGAATAACTTTTCGTTTTTGATTATTGAATGCTTCGGAAGGATGAAAAAAGACATCGTTGCGCAAATGAAAAGTGTACACAAGTCCATCGTCTGAGATTTCCCATGATTTTGCAATGCAGGGTTGCACATGCAGTGAATCATCGAGTTGCACCAGACCGTTGAAGAGTTGGTTTACGCCCCAGATATTGGCCTGGTCGCGGGCAAAGGCCGGGTCGAGTGAGCGGATACCGGCGGCTTCGTTGTAGCGGAAAAGTTTGATATTATCCGGAACCTCGTGTTTGCGTCCGCACGAAATCAACAGCAGACTAACGGCAATAAATGGCAGCAGTTTTTTCATATCAGTATTCAACAATTTCGCACACGCAGCGGAACCCCAGCCAGTCGCGCGGGCCGGCATAAGAGACGGTTTTCGAATAATTGTCGGTTGTGTCTGCATCACGCCATGACAAGCCGACGGCTGTTTTTTCGGTAGTGGTCATTTCAGCTATGTTATGCGGAATATAAACAAATTCCAGGTTTTTTTTCTGAGGGACGGCTTCGATGGTGGCGCAGCGTTCGCCTGCATAAACAGCCATGTTGGTGTACACGTTTTCTTTAAATTTTTCCATGGCATATTCCCACTCTTCTATGGTAGGCATGCGATAGCGGACTCTGGTGTAGTATTTTGTACGTTGTTTTTCGTTTTTGCTGGAAACCGCAAACAACAGCATAACCATATCGGTGCGCCATTCGCAGAATGCCTGTGCTTGTATGAACGAAATATGCAGTACCGGATAATGCCGAAAATGAGGACTGTTGTAATATTCATTCATGTTCATGGCCCAGCTTAGCGGTGCATTTACCGGTACTTTCATTTTGGCTGCCATTTGTTTGTCGGGTCCGCAAAGCCGCATATAGCTCTGAAAGCAGTTCATATCAATGCCATAAGAGGGTATGTTTTTCAGACTATCGCGCAATTCTTTGCTGTATGCAATTTGTACAAAGGACTCGAATTCTTTGTAATCGACATTTTTCACAGGAGCCACATCAATAAACAAGCTATCGCGCAGCCAAACGGTGCCTGGCGGATTCATTTTGGGTTTGAATGGCATTTTTTCCTTGACAGGTACAGATTGTGCACTGTTAATCAAAATAAGAATCAGATATTTTAAAACAAGAATATTCATGATTTCTTTTTCTGATTTTTTCTGGTTTTTCCACCTTTTATTAATGTGCAAATATAAATTTTTTGTTTCTTTGCCTTCGAAAATCCTTAAAATAAAAAGTATATGGCAAAAAGAACTATTGTAGCCATGCCCGGCGACGGAATTGGTCAGGTTGTATTGGAAGAATCTATCAGAGTGCTTGATGCAGCTGGCTTTGATGCAAATTATGTTACCGGCGATATCGGCTGGGAATTCTGGTGTAAAGAAGGAAACCCGTTGCCCGACAGGACCATTAAACTTCTCGAAGAACATAAAATTGGTCTGTTCGGGGCCATCACTTCAAAACCAAAAGACAAAGCTGCAGCGGAATTGGCTCCTGAATTGCGCGATAAAGGTTTGGTGTATTACAGCCCTATTGTTACCATGCGTCAGAAATTCGGTCTCGACATTTGCATGCGTCCCTGTCAGACTCTGAAAGGAAATCCGCTCAATTTCGTCCGTCGCAATGCAACGGGTGGCGTTGATGAACCCGTTGTTGATGCAATGATTTTCCGTCAGAACACAGAAGGTTTGTATGGCGGCATTGAGTGGACCAACCCCAACGATCAGGTGTATGAAGCTTTGATGTCTCATCCGCGTTTCAAACCCAATTTTGGTTGGTGTCCACGCGAAGAACTGGCTGTTTCAACCCGTATTATTACCAAAAAATTCGCTACCCGCATTATCCGCGCTGCTTTTGAATATGCCAAAAAACGCGGTTTTGACAAAATCACTCTTTGTGAAAAACCAAATGTTATTCGCGAAACTTCGGGCATGATGCTCAAAATTGCTCAGGAAATGAGTAAGAATGAATATCCCGGAATCTGGGTCGAAGATGTGAACATCGATGCCATGATGATGTGGCTGACCAAAAATCCTGAAAACTATCATGTAATCGTTTCGGAAAATATGTTCGGTGACATTGTTTCTGACGCATTTGCCGGATTGATTGGCGGATTGGGCTTTGCTACTTCGGCGCAGTTCAACCCTGATTCAGGTGTGGCTGTTTTTGAACCAACCCACGGATCAGCTCCGAAATATGCCGATTTTGAAACATCGATTGTGAATCCCATTGCAATGGTTCTTTCATCGGTTCTGATGCTTGAACATCTGAATGAAAACGAAATTGCCAACCGCATCCGCAAAGCTACCGAAGAGGTGGTTTCTGAGGGAAAAGTCCGTGCATACGATATGCTTAAGATGAAAGGTACTCAGGATGTTGTTAATCAGGGTGCTGCTTCAACAAAACAAATGGCCGACGCCATTATTGCCAAACTGAAATAATTTGATTATGGAAGCCATTGACAAAAAATATGTTGATCAGGCGCGTGAGTTATGGCCTGAGCTTGATTGGATAAAGGATGCTGAACTGAAAGAAAAGACCACCCTCACATGGGCGCTGGCACTGCAGAAAAGTGTTCTTACTCCAGAAGATCTGCGCACCATTCCTTTCACATTACTGGCAGGTCCCGACCTGAAAGTAAGTTTTATGGATCATAAGCGCGCGGTAGTACATATTGCCCGCGATGCCGGTTTGAAATGTGGTGAATTTTTCCGTACCGATCTGCCGGTCAATATGGATGTGTTGATTGCAGGTGCTATTCTGGCCGATGTGGGTAAGTTGCTTGAATACGAAATGAAAGATGGAAAGTCGGTGCAGGGCATGTATGGAAAATATCTGCGTCATCCGTTTAGTGGTGTTTCACTTGCTGAGCAATGTGGTGTTCCTGCCGATGTTTGTCATATTATTGCCACCCATGCAGGTGAAGGCAACATGGTGAAGCGTACAACCGAAGCGTTCATTGTGCATCATGCCGATTTCATGACGTTTGAACCGTTTAAGGACCGATTGAAATAGAATTTGTTGATAAAGACTGAAGCCCGGTTCTGCCGGGCTTTTTTCAATAAATTGAAATACAGATTTTCCTTTGGATAATACCAAAGTGATTTATAAATTGGTTCAATATTTTTGGGAGACTCCGGAAGAGTCGAATATAAGGAGCTTCGTCTTCTGACAATGCTTGTTAATATACGATCCGCCAGCCGGCGGATCTTGTGGTCGGTATTGGTTTTTCTGCAGATATGCGATGCCTGCCTGTTTTGTCAGGTAAACATCTGGCATCAGCCAACAAAACGTTCAATGAAATTGCTACAATTGACTATTTTATATTTCCATTTGGTATAATATAAAAAAAGACCCGGATTTTTTCCAGGTCTTTTTCATTACATGACTCAAAAAAAAGTTGAAAATTTAATTGAAAATCAGTTCGTATATTCCTTCGCCCGACTCGCCGAAAGTGTAATAAACGGCACGTGTTTCATCGGGCGACATGCGATAGTACAGATCATCTTTGTCGGAGTTGATGGGTTCACCCAATTTGTCGGGATCTCCCCATTCGCCATCATCGCCCTGCGTAACAATGTAAATGTCGAAATCACCATTGCTCACATGACCGTTTGAGCTGAAATATAAGGTCATACCGTCTTTGAGCATAAACGGGCATTGTTCATCAGCAGCAGTATTGATGGACGGCCCCAGATTTTTGGGCTGGCTCCATTTGTTTTTCCCGATGAGTTCAATTTCGTAAATATCGAGACCGCCAAAACCGCCGGGGCGATCGGAAGTAAAATAGATTTTTTCACCATCATTGCTGAAGATTCCATTGAATTCGTTATATTCAGTATTCAACGACAGGCGTTCGGGTTTGGAGAATGACCCATTTGAAAATTCAACAACATACAAATCGCTGCCGTTTTTACCATCGGCACTGATAATAAATTTGCCGTAAACAGATGAAAACTCATTGAATCCTTCTGATTTGGGAAAGTAAGTGCCGACAATTTTTCCGCCTTTGATGGGGCTGATGAAATATTCAATGGTAGAATAATCCTGTGCCAGAAAGGTTTCACCATTGAGAATGAATCTGGCACCAAATAAAACCTGACTGTTAACTGAATAACCTACAGGAACAGAGACCAGTTTGTCGTGAAATGCTACAAAAACGCTTTTCGATTTCACATTTTCCGGATTTTCCTGATTGGTTTCTTTCAGTTCTTTGCGCTCTATATCAGGCAATCCGGTGTTGTTTGCAAACAACAGACTGAAAACGAGAAATACGAATGACAGAGTGTGGAGTAGTTTCATCTGTTTGAAAATTTCATGAACACTTGTACTGTTTTTTCTGAATGGAGTTACAAATATAAACCATAAATTCACTAAAAACAACAAGTAAATCAGTAAATATATTAACAATTTACATATATCGCATATAATAAATATTATTAGTATGATGAATATGGGAATTAAGCATAAAAAATCCTGATGTAAGTTTGTAAAATGCACATCTTGTCTGTTTTTAGCGCATTTTTTAGTAATTGTTTATGATTACAGATATAAAACGATTAAATTTGCAGACAAAAGAGGAAAAACTTAAGATGTTAAATTTTTCGTTTTCAAGTGTTAAATTTTCAAAAATCAAAAAATATTTAATTTTTTAGTGTGAAAAATAAAAAATCTTACATTTGGAACTTCATGAAAACAAATAAAAGAATTTTGATTCTGGCCGCTTTTATGTGGTCGGTTGTATTATTGTCGTCGGTGCTGATATCGTGCAAAACTGCGGTTTTGAGCAGTAGTACGGCTGTTTCGTTGATTGTGGATGATTCATTGGGAGTCGATTCATCCATTGTAGAAACCATAGCTCCTTATCGCAAGCAACTTGATTCTTCGATGAAAGAAGTGATTGGGTACAGCGAAACGATGCTTGAAAAGGGCATGCCTGAAAGTTTACTTGGTAATTTTCTTTCCGATTTGCTTATTGAACGTGTGAAAAGCACATCTCACGATTCGATGCGTTCATTGCCTGTGATGTCGTTGCTCAATAATGGCGGGTTGCGTTCATCTTTGCCCAGAGGCGAAATTATGATAGAAAATGTTTTTCAGTTAATGCCCTTTGATAATGAAATTGTCATTATTGAATTGAAGGGAAGTGTCCTTATGAAGCTTTTTGACATTATTGCACAAAAGGGAGGTATGCCTGTTGGTGGTTTGCGTCTGGTGCTGAATGCAACTTCATGGACAAACGCCGAAATAGAAGGGCAGGTGGTTGATGCTGAAAAAAATTACATTCTCATCACATCCGATTATCTTGCAACCGGTGGTGATGGTTTGAGTTTTTTGTCGGACAATGTTCGTTATGTGCAAACAGGTTTGCTGATGCGCGATGTTTTTATTTCCGGCATACGCGATCTTACTGCACAGAAAAAAACAATTAATCCGAAAACGGATGGGAGGATCAGGTATGAGTAATCGACGTGACTTTTTGAAAACGATGCTGGCCGCAGGTGCCTCGCTGGCTCTTCCCAGTGTTCTGCAGGCCGGGAGTGAAAAGAAAACAAAAAAAATCATTCTTCTTCAGACCAATGATATGCACAGTCAGATTGATCCGCTGCCCGAAACCCATCACCGCTTTCCGGGAATGGGAGGTATGGCTGCGCGTGCCGCTCTGATTAGCAAAATACGTGGCGAAGGCCATCCTGTGCTGCTTTTCGATTCCGGCGATGTTTTTCAAGGGACTCCTTATTATAATATGTATGGTGGAGAGGTTGAAATGAAACTCATGTCGGAAATGAATTATTCGGCTGCTACCATTGGTAATCATGAATTTGACAAAGGTCTTGATGGCCTGGCCGATGCCATGGAATATGCTACTTTCCCTTTTATCTCTTCCAATTATATCTTTAAACATCCGCGACTCAGCAAATCGGTGAAACGATATAAGATTTTTACTTTCGGAAAAATAAAAATCGGTGTTTTCGGTCTCGGTGTTTATCCTTATGGGCTGATAAGCAAGATTACTTTTAGCGATACCGAATACCGCGATCCTGTGGTAACTGCTGCCGAAATGGCTTACTTCCTGAAGAAGGAAGAAAAATGCTCCATTATTATCTGTTTGTCCCATTTGGGATACAAAGCCGATGAAGATGGACAAACAGCCGATTATGATCTGGCCAGACAAAGTAAAAATATTGATTTTATTCTTGGCGGGCATAGCCATACGCTCTTATCAAAACCTGTTTCAGTTTTCAATTCCGACAACAAACAAGTGCTGATTACTCAAAACGCTTATGCTGGTGTACGTATGTCGCGCATTGATTGTTATTTTTCTTCTGCTGGTGATTTAATTTTCGTCGATGCCTATACAAATAATATTTTTAAAAAGCAAGTATAAAAAAATTTTTTTATCAAACTTTTTTTACTCATCTTTGCCCTCTCAAATTGCTCACGAATACTTGAAAATACTTACTATGACCAAGACCGTTGTTAATTACTTGATTTCAAAAATAATGCACTCCGCTAACATATTCAATTCCCTTTGATTGAAAATGGCAAAAGATATTAAAACGATATGGACCAATTGTCTGAAAGTTATCAAGGATAACATCGACGACCATAGTTTTTCAACATGGTTCGCTCCGATCAAACCTTTGAAACTCGATGGTAATGTGCTCACTATTCAGGTACCAAGCAGCTTTTTCTATGAATGGATAGAAGAACATTATATTGATCTTCTGAAAAAAACCATTCGCAAAGAACTTGGTCAGGATGGAAAACTTGAGTACAATATTCTGGTAGATGCTACACAAAATGGAATCTCTGTTAATTATCCATCATCTGACCGAAACGCCTTGAAAAATCCTTCTGTGGATATTCCCATCGATATTAACCGCGGCACTTCCAAAGAAATTCCAAACCCTTTTATTATCCCTGGTCTGCGTAAAATCAAAGTCAATTCGCAGCTCGTCGAAAGTCTTAATTTTGATAATTTTGTCGAGGGCGATTGCAATCGTCTTGCTCGTTCTGCCGGTTTGGCCATTGCCAAAAATCCTGGTAAAACTTCATTCAATCCGCTCTTTATTTTCAGTGATACCGGTTTGGGCAAAACGCATCTTGCACATGCCATCGGTATTGAAGTCAAGAAAAATTTTCCCGATAAAACGGTTCTCTATGTTCAGACTTCTGAATTTTTAAATCAGTTTATCGACTCTGTGAAAGATGACACCACCAATGATTTTGTACATTTCTATCAGATGATTGATGTACTTATCATGGACGATATTCATAACCTGGCCAATAAACTCAAAACGCAGGACGTTTTCTTTCAATTGTTCAACACCCTTCATCAAAAAGGCAATCAGATTATTCTCACTTCCGATAAACCTCCGGTTGAACTTGAAGATATTGAACCCAGATTGCTTTCTCGTTTCAAATGGGGACTGGCAGCCGATTTACAGGTGCCTGACATTGAAACCCGCATTGCCATTATCCGCAAAAAACTGCACAAAGACGGTATTACTATTCCTGACGATGTAGTGGAATATCTTGCCTACAGCATTTCAACCAATATCCGTGAGCTTGAAGGAGCCATGATTTCTTTGGTAGCTCATTCTTCTTTCAATCGCAAACCCATTACGATTGACCTGGCTAAAACCATGATTGATCAGTATGTCCGAAACTCGAAACGTGAGATTTCGATTGACTATATTCAGAAAATGGTTTGTGATTATTTCAATATTTCCGTTGAACAAATGCACAGCAGTTCTCGTAAGCGCGAAATTGTACAGGCACGCCAATTGGCCATGTATTTTGCAAAAACGATGACCAAGAGTTCTCTCGCCAGCATTGGCGTTGATATAGGTGGAAAAGACCACGCGACCGTCTTGCATGCTGTACGCACAGTGAAAAATCTTATCGATACCGACAAACATTTTCGGGTGTATGTCGAAGAGATCGAGAAGAAAATAAAGCTTTAATGCTTTGTTTTTAATTGGGTCCGGCCTGCCGCAAGCAGGCCGGTTTTTTTTGCTGCAGCCCCAACTCTCGAAGGGTTCAAAACCTTTCGAGAGTTTATGGCTTCGATGGTTTAGGGCAAAATAATTACCTTTGTATCAATGTCGAATCTGAAACTCCTCGTCATCAGCAATTACAGCGGGCTCAACTCTTCGAGACCCGAAGCAGAATTGATGCTTGGACTGAAAAAAGCCGGAGTGAATATTACCATTATGACACCCGGAACTGCTGAATATACGCCCGTTTTCGAAGCTGCCGGCATTCGCGTGATTGATTTTCAACCACACAAAAAATTTGATCGCAGCGAAATTGATTTTATCCGCAAAGAATTGATTGTCGGTGCGTACCATGTAGTGCATCTTTTTAATGGCAAAGCCATCATCAATGGTCTGAAAGCAGCACGGGGACTCAATGTAAAAGTGGTTCTCTATCGTGGTTACTGCGGAAATATTCATTGGTGGGATCCGTTGGCATATTTTAAATTTCTGCATCCCCGTGCCGATGCTGTCTGGTGTATTGCACCTGCTGTAGCCGATCTGATTAACCGAAATAAAATCTTCGGAAAAAAAAATGCATTCTGCATTACCAAAGGTCATCATCCGGATTGGTATAAAAATGTGGACGCTGTTTCGTATGATGAATTCAAAATTCCTTCTGGTTCATTTGTGGTGACCATGGTTGCAAACGCGCGTCCAATGAAGGGTTTGAAATATTTTATTAAAGCGACATACGAAATAAAACAGGATTTGTCATTGTATATTTTATTGATTGGTAATGGACTTTATTCTGATGAAATCAGAAAATTGGTTGAAGCCAGTCCTATGAAGGAGCGAATAATTTTCACTGGCTATCGCAGTGATTCGATGGGGCTGGTTAAAAATTCAGATGTGTTTGTTTTGAGTTCCATTTATGGCGAAGCTATCTGCAAATCCGTGATTGAAGCCATGAGTCTGGGTGTGGCTCCTGTTATTACTGATATTCCCGGCAACAGCGGAATGGTGATTGATGGTGAAAGCGGATTGGTTATTCCGCGTAAAAATCCGTCGGCTATTGCAAGGGCTATAGAGTATATGTATGAATATCCGGAGGAAAGAACAAAAATGGCCGAAGCTGCCAGACAGCGCATGCAGAGCGAGTATCATATTGACAGCACGATTGAGAAGATGCTCGCGTTTTATAAAAAAATTGCAGCGAAATAGTCTGAGAAATTATATCAAAGTGATTTATAAATCGGTTCAATTATTTTTGGGAGACTCCGGAGGAGTCATATATCTGTAGCCCATATAAAACAAAATCTCGACTCCGGAGGAGTCGCATATAAGGAGCTTCGTCTTCTGACAATGCTTGTTTAAATGCAATCCGCCAGCCGGCGGATCGTTTGCTCGGTATTGGTTTTTCTACAGATATGCGATGCCTGCCTGTTTTGTCAGGCATCAGCCAACAAAACGTTCAATGAAATTGCTACAATTGACTATTTCATATCCTAAGTTCAAGTAATAAATCAACATTTTGGCATTCGCCCGAGATTGATTTTGAGAAAGAAATTGTTGGTTGCAATTGATGCTTTTTTTTAATAGCTTGTCCGCCCACTGTCGGAATTTCAGGTCAGTAATGCATTATTGTTGACCTTTCCAAACTGACGCCAGAATGTCGGGAAGGATTTTATTTCCCGATGCGACTGTTGAAAGAGAAAATGGATCTGCGTTTCGATGCGCGGAAAACGCCTTCTGAAACGGCTTTCACGTCTTCGACGGTATAGAATGCATTTGGATTGTGTTTCTGAACGATTTCGACAAAAGTTGTAAGATCTTTTCTTTTGATGATGGACATCACAATTTTCACGGGTCCGCGAGCGCCAGAAGCATCGGAAACCGTAACACCGAAATCGCGCGATGAAAGATCGGCAATAAGTCCCGTTGTATCGAATTTCGGAATGACGCGAACAATCAATGTTCCGATGGAAAGTTTTTCATCAATCCACATCCCTATCAGGTTTCCTGCTGCAAATCCGGCTCCGTAGGCAATGATGGCAACCCAGTTTGTCAGATCGTTGAGAATTTGTCCAACCGCCAGCAACCAGATAATGACTTCGCAGAACCCAAGAATAGGAACCCAGAATTTAATACCCCTTGCTAAAAAAATCAGACGCAGTGTGCCTACACTCTGATCGGCTATACGAGCCAAAAATATTAAAAGAGGTAAAACGACAAATTCGTACCAGGAAAATTCCATTTTTTTTTGCAAAGATAACAAAAGCATGGGGCATCATATATCTTTCATTGTGAATTCATCACAGTCCATGCATTAAAATATCTGAAAACAACCTGAAAAGTTGCTTATTTGGTGTTCAAATCACTTTTGCCATGAATTCTATTACAAAAGCAGAGAGTTAAATAAGAGTTAATATATAAGAAATGTTTGTAACTATACTATATCGATAGGAAATGTATTATATTTGCCGGAAATTTAAAAGCAATGAAAACATATTCAGTCATTTTTTTGGTATTTGCCATAGTGGTAACCGGTTGCGGGAACAAGAAAAAGGAGGAGAAATCTGATCAACTCAGAGGAAACATTAGCATTTCGGGTGCATTTGCTTTGTATCCGATGGCTCAGAAATGGGCTGAGGAGTTTATGAAAGAAAACCCTGATGTAAGGATTGATATTTCGGCAGGAGGAGCGGGCAAGGGCATGACCGATGTATTGAATGGAATGGTTGACATGGCCATGTTTTCGCGTAGTGTTTCGCCAGAAGAAGAAAGCAATGGAGCGTGGAAAATAGCGGTGGCAAAGGACGTGGTGTTGCCGACGATTAATGCGAAAAATCCGGTATATACAGAGCTTGTGACACGCGGGCTTACAAAAGAGGAGTTTGAAAAAATCTACATGACTCAGGAAATTAATAATTGGAACCAGTTAAAGTTGAAAGGCAGCGGAGCAATCAATTTGTTTACCCGCAGCGATGCATGTGGTGCAGCCGAAATGTGGGCCAAGTTTATGGGAGGAGAGCAAGCCGATTTGAAAGGGGTTGGCGTTTTTGGTGATCCCGGCATTGCCGATGCTGTAAAAAATGACATTAAAGGCGTTGGCTTCAATAATATTATTTATGCCTATGATTTTAAAACCGGCAAAGTGCAGGATGGCATTGGCATCATTCCGATTGACATGAATGGAAACGGAAAAATTGACAAGGAAGAAAACCTCTACAGCGACATGAAATTGCTGACAGGCGCCATACGAGAAGGAAAATTCCCGGAGCCGCCAGCCCGCCCCTTGTATTTTATTTGTAAAGGGAAACCCGATAATCAGCTTGTAGTTGCATTTTTAAGATTTATTCTTACAAAAGGGCAGCAATGGGTCGAGGAAAGCGGCTATGTACAGTTGCCTGATGCAATGATAGAAGCCGAACTCAAAAAATTAGACTGATGATTGCAACACGTCGTATGCGTGATTACGCGGGCTTTGCATGGATGGTGATTTCGAAAATCATTATCATCATTGTTCCTTTGATTATGTTGTATGTTATTATTGATAAATCTCTGCCGTTGTTGCAGGAAAACGGATTTGTAAATATTTTGTCGGGCGATGACTGGAAGCCGGCTGCCGGTAGTTTTGGTTTCAGACCTTTTATCATTGGTTCTTTATATGTTTCAGTTCTTGCCATATTGATTTCTGCTCCGGTTTGCATTCTTGCTGCCATCTATCTTTCGGAATATGCGCATCGACGCATTCTTGGATTTATGCAGCCGGTGATTGATATTCTTGCTGGAATCCCATCGGTGATTTATGGAGTCTGGGGCATTCTTTTTATAGTTCCATTTGTAAGAAATGTGATAGCACCCGTTGCAGGTATTGAAAGTACTGGTTATTCTGTTTTGGCTGGTAGTCTGGTATTGGCAGTGATGATAATCCCGTTTGTATTGAATATCTTACTGGAGCTTTTTGCCACAGTGCCGCTTGAATTGCGTGAGTCGGCCTATTCAATGGGTACAACAAAATGGGAAATGGTTAAAGTAACCGTATTGAAAAAAACTGGCGCAGGTATTATTTCTGCCATTGGTTTGGGTTGGGCACGAGCCATTGGCGAAACCATTGCCGTAATGATGGTTGTAGGCAATACCATTGCTATTCCGAAAAATATTGTAAGCCCTGGTTATCCGCTTCCGGCGCTGATTGCAAACAATTACGGCGAAATGATGAGTATTCCTAAATACGATAGTGCATTGATGTTTGCCGCATTAATATTGCTGGTAATCACTGTTGTATTCAATATTCTGATGCGTTTGATCATCCGTCGTTTTACAACAAAAACTGCAGATAATGAAGCATAAATATTTCGAAGAATTTGTAATGAAAACCTTGATGATAAGTGCAACCCTTATCATTGCAATTGCTCTTGGATCGATTTTATACGGCATTGTTGTCCGTGGAATTCCATATCTGAACTGGTCAATGATTTCTTCGTTGCCCAAGGGTGGTTATTATTTCGGAAAAGAAGGTGGTATTTTGAATGCCATTATAGGATCGTTGTATTTGGCTCTGGGTGCGACTTTTTTGGCATTAATTCTGAGCGTTCCGGTGGCATTGTATATGAATGTTTTTCTTCAGCGCAACAGCAAAGCGGTATCTTTTTTCCGTTTTTTTCTCGATGTTTTGTGGGGAATTCCATCCATTGTTTATGGTGCATTTGGATTTACAATAATGGTTGCATTGGGAATTCGAACGTCGTTGCTTGGGGGAATAGTGGTCGTTGGAATTTTTGTTGCACCTATTATGATCAGAGCGATGGATGAAGTGCTTCAGCGGGTGCCGAATGGAATTCGCGAAGCTGCATACAGCATGGGATGCACGAAAACAGAAACGGCGTTTCGCTTTTTTCTTCGTAAAGCAGCACCGGGAATAGTTACAGCTATTTTGTTATCTTTTGGAAGGGCTATCGGCGATGCTGCGGTGGTGCTGCTTACTACCGGTTATACCGATTATATTCCTACCAGTCTCGATCAGCAGGTAGCTACCTTGCCGCTGGCCATTTTTTTTCAATTGAGTTCCCCGGTCGAAGAAGTACAGGGGCGTGCTTATGCTTCGGCATTGATTCTAACTATTATCATTCTTTTCATCAGTATTTCTGCCCGTATTATCGGACGTGTTTACAAAAAAACCATTTAAGACATGACAAATAATCAACCCATCATTGATATACGAAATCTGAGCGTACATGCCGGTGAGACAAAGTTGCTCAATAACATATCGGTGAAAATTCCGCGTGAAACCATCACTGTTATTATGGGGCCGAGTGGTTGCGGAAAAACAACTTTGCTGCGGTCGATGAATCGATTGACTGATCTGAATGGGCTCAAGGTTAAGGGGCAGATTCATTTCGGTGGACAGGAAATACTTTCGCTGCGTGGTTATCACGTGTCTGCTATGCGTCAACGTATGGGACTGCTTTCGCAGCGACCGTATCCATTGCCTCTTAGTATTTTTGAGAACATTGCATATGCTGTACGCTTGAAAGGAATTTCGCGTAAAACGGAGGTTAGGAGCCAGGTTGAGCATTATCTGAAACTGGCTTGTTTGTGGGATGAAGTTAAAGACCGATTGAATCAATCTCCTTCAACACTCAGTATCGGGCAGCAGCAGCGGCTTTGCCTGGCTCGGGGGCTTGCAGTCGATCCGGAAGTTATTTTGGCTGATGAGCCGACTTCGGCACTGGATCCCATTTCCACGCAGGCCATTGAACAATCATTTATGCAATTGAAAAGTGATTACACGATTATTCTGGTCAGTCATATTCTTCGTCAGGCCAGGCGAATAGCTGATCACGTGATATTTATGTATATGGGTGAAATGATTGAAAGTGGCGATTCACAAACTTTGTTTTCAAATCCGGAAAATGAAATGACGAAGAAATACCTGGAGGGAGTTTTTTATTAGTGGTCAGTGAGGTTGAGGTTGAGGTTAAGGTTGAGGTTAAGGTTAAGGTTAAGGTTGAGGTTAAGGTTGAGGTTAAGATTGAGGTTAAGATTTAGGTTGAGGTTCAGGATTAGGTTGAGAAGGAACATGTTACGCATAGCATTCCGATTGCGATTGGAGTTGCATCAAAGGAGAACAGAGCTTATGGTCATGTCTCAATATTGTTCGTAGTTGAAGTTTATACGTAAAAATATGGTTGAAAAAGTCCTGATTGAATGATATTTGTCACCTTGAATTGCGAAAGATAAAGTATTTCAAAATGTCAAAATAAAACAAAAACCAATGTATATGAACAGAGTTATTTTCTTTATTTTTTTTGCCGGCATGAGTTTTTTCTCAATGGCGCAAGAATTTGAATTAAGTGGTGACTTCCGTTTCAGACCTGAATACAGAAATGGATACAAACAGCTACCAGACAGCAATACGGAAGCTGCAGGTTTTGTTGCACAACGCAATCGTATTGGATTGAATTATACAAGCGAGAAGTTTGAAACGAAGCTGATATTGCAGGAATCGCGTGTATGGGGCGATGAATTGTTTAAAAGCAACAAGGCCACTGTAGGTATGCTTGAGGCCTGGGTGCGTATGAAAATCGCAGATTCATTAAAAATAAAAATGGGACGACATCAATTGGTGTTTGGCAATCAACGATTGTTTAGTGGCAACAACTGGTCGCAGACATCGCAGGAACATGATGCAGTTATGCTTGAATGGAAATCAGGGACTAAGCAGGTGTATTTTGTTCAGGCATTCAATCAGCGGGCCGAGAATATTTTTGGAACGGATTATTTGAACAATGTTTCTGAAATCAAGGACAATTATAAGACATTGACAGTTTTGCGTTATGAGCAGAAGATAAAAAACTTTGAATATTCAGTGATGGGATTTGCTGACGGTTTTCAGGATTTGAACGGGAAAGCGCTCTATGTAAGGAGTACGCAAGGTGTTGAATTGAAATATACATTAAATAAATTCATTTTCAGTGGTATGGGATATTATCAGACCGGTCACAATATTTCCGGAACTGAGCTTGCAGCATGGTTTGCCGCATCCGAAGCCGAATACAAAACTGACAAATGGTCGGTGAAACTGGGTGGTGAAATGATGAGCGGCAATGATGTAACCACAGACAAATATGAACAATTCATTCCGCAATATGCGTCGAATCATGCCTTTGCAGGGCATATGGATTATTTCACCAATTTTGCGACCAGCACAGGCGGAGCAGGTTTTATCGATACTTATCTCAAGGGACATTTCAAATTTTCAAAAATACATTCGCTGGCGCTTGATTATCATTATTTTGCAACTCAGCAGAGCACCATCACAGGTGGGGCAAACATCGATCAGTTTCTGGCGCACGAAATAGATTTGACATGGAAGGCCGCATTGGCAAAAGACATGGTATTGTCGGTGGGGTATTCAGTTTTCAGCGGTAGCACGACACTTGAGCTGTTGAGAGGTGGAGACCACACTAAATTGGCGCATTGGGCCTATGTGATGCTGGAATTCAAGCCGAAGTTTCTGAAATATGTGTTTGAGAAGAAATAGTACAAAGTTAAGGTTGAGGTTAAACTGCTTGCAGAAAGAAAAACCAAGGTTAAGAATGATGCAAAACTTTCAGCTTATGATTTGCAAGAATCAATTACTTTTGTATCAAATTTCAAATCCATGTCAATCAGGGTCGATCAGGTAACAAAAGTATATGGCGAGCAGAAAGCACTGAATAATGTTTCGCTTGAAATAGGCAAAGGTGAAATCGTTGGATTACTGGGCCCAAACGGGGCAGGGAAGTCCACTCTGATGAAAATCCTTACCTGTTACATTCCTCCCACAAGTGGGCAGGCCTTTGTCAATGAGATGAATTGTGCCGATGAAAGTTTGAATGTTCGCCGCATGATTGGCTATTTACCTGAAAACAATCCATTGTATTACGACATGTATGTCCGCGAGTTTCTTACCTTCATTGCAGGGATTCACAATCTGAAAGATAAGAAACAGCGGGTGGATGAAATGATTGAAATCACTGGATTGAAGCCGGAGATGCACAAGCGGATCGGAGCCCTTTCAAAGGGTTATAAACAGAGAGTGGGATTGGCACAGGCACTTATTCACAATCCTGAAGTGTTGATTATGGATGAGCCCACCAGTGGTCTTGATCCGAATCAGATTGTTGAAATACGTGATCTGATCAGGAAACTGGGGTCTGAAAAGACCATTCTTCTTTCAACGCATATCATGCAGGAAGTTGAAGCTATCTGCAACCGTGTTGTAATCATTGACAAAGGAAAAATTGTTGCCGATGGAAAGACTGGTGATTTATCGTCGATGTTTGCTGCTGCTGAATTGTTTCTGGTCGAATTCGACCGGAAAGTAACTCGTGAAGCTTTATTGGGGGTGAAGGGTGTGAAAAATGCAAACACTAAGGGCGATAACATGTGGGCAGTAGAAGCTGATCAGAGTATTGATGTTCGCAAGGAAATTTTTGACTTTGCTGTACGCAATCAATGCAAAGTCCTTTCTTTAACGAAGGAAAAACATTCAATTGAAGAATTGTTTCAACAGTTGACAAAGTAGGCATATGGCACACTGCCTGAAGTCGCTCCGATTCCTGTTACAGCGAGTTTGTCGGGGAGTTATGACATTATAAGTGTGGAAAAGAGGGCTTATGGATGGTTTAATGTTTCACTTTTTGTGTTTATATAGAACTATCATTAACTAATACAAAATGATAAATATTATTGATTAAATGTGCATATTTAAAGAGAATCATGAATTGGGCAGATTCATGATTTGCAAATAAAGCGGTAATTTTATAATTCTTATATACTCAAACCCATTTTGAATCAAAAGAAAAATGTACATTTGCATGTTTAAATCTATGTATAGGAAAAGGCTACATATCTGGTTAAGTGTATGAATATAAATGATAAAGACAATTTACGGCAATGGCATGTTGCGTACACCGCTCCCCGTGCGGAAAAGAAAGTGTCTGACCGTTTATCTGAGCAAGGCATCAATCATTATTTACCGTTAAAAAAAACCAAGAAGCAATGGAGCGATCGTCGCAAATGGGTTGAGGAGCCATTGTTTCCATCTTATATTTTTGTACAGGTCGATCGAAAAGAATATTTCGATGCCATCAATACAGACGGAATGGTTTGTTATATCCGCTTTGAAGGAAAGGCCGCCATGGTGCGGGAGCAGACGATGTCTGACATCCGCCGGATTGCCGAGGCCGGATTGATGGCCGAAATGGTAGATGAAATGCCGAGGCCGGGGACAAGATATTCAATCAATGCAGGACCATTGAAAGGTATTTCGGGTAGGGTAGTGCGTTTGAAAGGGAAAACACATTTTGTGCTAGAAGTGGAAGAGCTGGGAAAATTTCTGGTTCTGCCGTTTTCGGCGTCGTAATGTGCTGATATAAAATATTTTCCGTTGTTTGTCCGATGGGGCTGACGCGGCGAAGCTGTGAATAAGGTTAAGGTTGAGATTAAGGTTGAGCTGCCTGCGGCAGGAAGAACAGCCAGGATAAGACAAAGGTTGAGGTTGAGGTTGAGCTGCCTGCGGCAGGAAGAACAGCCAGGCTAAGGTTGAGGTTGAGGTTGAGCTGCCTGCGGCAGGGGAAACAGCCAGGATAAGGTTGAGGTTAAGGTTGAGCTGCCTTCGGCAGGGAAACAGCCAGGATAAGGTTGAGGTTGAGGTTGAGCTGCCTGAGGCAGTGGAAACAGCCAGGATAAGGTTGAGGTTGAGGTTGAGCTGCCTGAGGCAGGAAGAACAGCCAGGATAAGACAAAGGTTAAGGTTGAGGTTAAGCTGCCTGCGGCAGGGAAACAGCCAGGTTAAGGTTGAGGTTGAGGTTGAGCTGCCTGAGGCAGGAATACGAAGGTTAAGGCAAAGGTTGAGGCAAAAGCCGAGAAGCTTTCATCTGAGACTAAGCCACTTAACCTTAACCTGAGAGAATAGACATAGAAAACCAAAATAGCAATGTACACTTCATTTACTCAAATGCCTGTCTGGAAAACGGCCTTTGATTTATCCACAGAAATATTTGAGCTGACTTCCAATCTCCCAAAATCTGAAGATTATGGACTTACTTCTCAGATACGCCGTTCAGCGAATAGTGTTGGGGCAAATATTTCTGAAGGGTTTGGCCGTGTTACCGGTAATGATAAAGCATATTTTTATGTAGTTTCGCGCGGATCAGCTTATGAAACGAAGCATCATTTGCGGTATGGCTGTGCAGTGGGTTATTTTGACAAAGAAGTTGTTGAAAAATTGATAAAGCAGTATCAGGATCTAATTAACAGCTTAAATAAAATTATTAAAACGATGAAGAGCTAAGAATAAGGCTAAGGTTAAGGCATAGGTTGAGCTGCCTGTGGCAGGGGAAACAGCCAGGATAAGGTTGAGGTTAAGGTTGAGCTGCCTTCGGCAGGGAAACAGCCAGGTTAAGGTTGAGGTTGAGGTTGAGCTGCCTGAGGCAGGAAGAACAGCCAGGCTAAGGTTGAGGTTAAGGTTGAGCTGCCTTCGGCAGGGAAACAGCCAGGTTAAGGTTGAGGTTGAGGTTGAGGTTGAGGTTGAGCTGCTTGCAGCAGGGGAAACAGCCAGGCTAAGGTTGAGGTTGAGGTTGAGCTGCTTGCAGCAGGGGAAACAGCCAGG
>Ga0116152_10001516_pt1 | contig 19082 bp, 17 predicted proteins | sample AD_UKC119_MetaG_FD_89894 | JGI IMG/M metagenome (GOLD analysis project Ga0116152, IMG submission 89894) | Active sludge microbial communities of municipal wastewater-treating anaerobic digesters from Hong Kong - AD_UKC119_MetaG | ecosystem: Engineered > Bioreactor > Anaerobic > Digestate...
TTGAAAGATTTAAAGAAAAAATTGCGAAAGAAAATTTAGATATTAAAGAAGAAAATTTAATTTTGGTGAATGATAATTTCGCCAATGTGAAAAATATTTTGGAGGATTTGAATGTGGAGAAAGTGGATGCGGTTTTGGCGGATTTCGGACTTTCGTCTGATCAGCTGGATGACAATGAACGCGGGTTTAGTTTTAATTCCGATTCGCGATTGGATATGCGGATGGATAGAAATCAGGAGTTGAGTGCTTACAAAGTAGTTAATGATTATAGCGAGGAAGAATTAAGAAAAATTATCAGAGAATTTGGCGAGGAAAAATTTGCCGGAAGAATTGTAAAAAATATTGTTGAGGCGAGGGAAAATAAAAAAATAGAAAAAGTGAGTGAGTTAGTGGAGGTTATTTTGGCTTCGGTGCCAGAAAAATTCAAGCATCAAAAAATTCATCCGGCAACGCGAACGATGCAGGCGATTCGAATGGAGGTTAATCAAGAATTAGAAAGCATTGAAAAATTTGTTGGAGATGCGGTGAAGATTTTATCTCCAAGTGGAAGATTGGCGGTAATTTCATTTCACTCGGGCGAGGATAGAATGGTAAAAAATATTTTCAGAGATTTGGCGACAGCTTGCGTCTGTCCGCCGGAATTCCCGGTGTGCCGATGCGGCAGAAAAGCTCAGGTAAAAATTATCAGCAAGAAACCGATTGTGGCTACTGAAAAAGAGGTAGAAGAAAATCCAAGAGCGAGGAGTGCCAAGATGAGAGTGGCGGAGAAAATGGCAGAATAATTTTGAATTTCCAATTTTAAATTTTGAATGAATTTTTAATGTTTTAATTTAATTTTGGAAAGCAATAATTTATTTTTTATCGTCATTGCGAGGCAGTACTCTGCTGTGGCAATCTCAGAATTTAAAACACAAAACCTAATATTATAATTGAAGAATAAATTACAGGATTGCCACGTAAATTTCAAGTACCTGCCTACCGGCAGGTAGGCAAAATTTACTCGCAATGACGGGTTATATTCAAATGATGAAGGTATAAGTGTATTTTTAAGAAGTTCGTAGGTTCGTAAAATTCGTACTTCGTAGAGTCAAAAAAAATAAAAACAAAAATGAATCAAGAAGAAGTAAAAAACAAAATTGGTTTTTATGGTGGGATTTCCAAAATAAAATTGGCAGCAGTTTTGACGTGTTTTGGATTTTGCGCAGTATATTTGGCGATAATTAATACAACGGCAGTTAAAGGATTTGAAGTAAAAAAAATTGAGCAGCAGATTGAAGAATTAAAAACGGAAAATAAACAATTGCAAATTGAGGAAGCCGAACTAAATTCCTTTTATAATATTAAAGACAATGTGGGAAATTTAAATATGGTGGAAGCTAAGGATGTGGTGTATATTGACAATAATGATAAGTCAGTAGCGGTAAAAAGATAAAAATAAAAGCGAGATTTTAAACGAAGACCTAGGATAATCTCCTAGGTTTGTTTTGTAAAGAGGTTATGGGGGAGAAAAGTAAAAAATTTTTTGGTGAAAACCGCTTGTATGTTTTGGCAGGAACGATTTTTTTGATGGGCGTAATAATTATTGCGCGGCTTTATATTTTGCAAATCAGCGACTATGATAAATTTCGAGGAATGGCGGAAGATCAGCATAAAGGATTTAGCGAGCTGGCGGCTAAGCGCGGGGAAATTTATCTCAAGAGCGGTGAAGATGAATATCCTTTGGCGGTTAATCGAGAATATATGATGGTTTATTTGGAGCCGAAATTAATTGCCGATGAAGACAAGGGTAAAGTGGTGAGTGAATTGAATTATATTTTGGGAATGGATCGAGAGGAGATTCGCGCTAAAGTTTCTAAATCAGATGATATGTTTGAAATTGTGAAGAAAAAAATTTCCGATGATGAAGCTAATAAAATTCGAGAGCTAAAAATTAAAGGCGTGAAAATTATGCCGGAAACTTATCGCTATTATCCGGGTGGCGAGTTAGCTTCGCATATTGTGGGTTTTGTGGGAAGTGACGGTGAAGAAGAAAAAGGGCGATATGGTTTGGAGTTTCGTTGGGAAAATGAGTTGAAGGGAAAAAGCGGCAGTCTTTATCAGGAGCGTGATAGTGCGGGGCGATGGATTTCAATTTCAGACAGAGAAATGACACCGGCGCAGGACGGAATGGATTTGCTTTTGACGATTGACGAGACGGTGCAGTATGAAATAGAAAAAATTCTCAAAGCGACAATGGAGAAGCATCAAGCGGATAGCGGAAGTATTTTGGTGCAGGAGCCGAGCACGGGAAAAATTTTAGCAATGGCAAATTACCCGAGTTTTAATCCTAATGAATTTAATAAAGTTGAAGATATGAGCGCGTTTATGAATTCTTCAATTTCTGGTAATTATGAATCCGGTTCGGTTTTTAAAACAATTACTTTGGCTTCTGGAATTGACTCCGGCGTAATTTCCTCGGAGACTACTTATGTGGATACTGGCGTGGTACACGAAGCCGGTTATGATATCCAAAATTCCGATGGCAAAGCTTACGGCGAGCAGACAATGACGCAGGTTTTGGAAAAGTCATTGAATACCGGAGTGATTTTTACGGAAAAATTAATTGGCAATGCGAGATTTCTAAGCTATATAAAAAATTTCGGCTTTGGTGAGAAAAGTGAAATTGATTTGCCAGGAGAGTCAGCGGGAAATATTAGTAACTTAAAAAATACAAAAAGTGACATTCAATTTTTTACTGCTTCGTACGGACAAGGACTAACAGTAACGCCGTTGCAAATTTTGAATGCTTATTCGGCGATTGCCAACGGTGGAAATTTGATGAAGCCGCAGATTGTGGAAAAAGAAATTTATTCCGATGGGCGCGAAGAAGAAATTAAACCGGAAGTTATTCGGCGGGTAATTAGAAAAGACACAGCGGAGCAAATGAAAAAAATGCTCGAAAGCGTGGTGGTGAATGGGCATGGAAAGCGGGCGGCAGTGGAAGGTTATCGCGTGGGGGGAAAAACCGGAACGGCGCAAGTTGCTAAAAAAGACGGGGTGGGATATGAAGACGGTTTGACCATCGGATCTTTCGCTGGCATCGCACCTCTTGATAACCCGCGATTTACTGTTATAGTAAAGATAGACAATCCCAAAGATGTGGAGTGGGCAGAATCCAGCGCCGCGCCGGCTTTTGGCGAAGTGATGAAATTTTTGCTCAATTATTATAATGTTGAGCCGGATAATATTGGAGATAAAAAAGATTAGAAATTTTTTATGAAAGAGAGAAAAATAATTTATTTGGAAAGAGTACTGCGATTTATGGCAGCGCTGATTTTGAAACGGCATCAGCCTAAAATTGTCGGGGTGACCGGTTCGGTGGGAAAAAGTTCCACCAAGGAAGCTATTTTCTTGGTGCTCAAGGAAAAATACAATGTTCGCAAAAACGAGGAAAACTATAATAATGAAATCGGAATCCCGCTTACGATTATTGGAGCCAAGACTGGAGGAAGAAATCCTTTCAAATGGCTGGTAGTTTTTATTAAATGGATTTGGGGACTCATTTTTTCTTTTAATTATCCGGAGATTTTGATTTTAGAGCTGGCGATTGATCGGCCGGGAGATATGAAATACTTAATGAGTTTTATTCCGATTGATGTCGGAGTGCTGACTAATATTTCTTCCAGCCATTTGGAATTTTTTAAAAACATCAAAGAAATTTCTAAAGAAAAAATGGTGCTTATTAAATCAGTCAAGAAAAACGGTTTAGCGGTTTTAAATATTGATAATCCTTTTATCCGCGAAGAAAAAGAAAAATTAAATAACTTGATTGTTACTTATGGATTTAGTGAAGCGGCGGACGCGCGAGTGAGTGATGTGCGATTTAATTATGATGAAAAAGAACAACTCAAAGGTTTGAGTTTTAAATTGAATTATAAAAACAAAACGATACCTTTGCGATTGCCAAATCTGGTGGCCAAGCATCAGCTTTATGCAGCACTTGTGGCAGTAGCGGTGGCGGATTATTTTAAAATAAATTTAATTGACGCTTTGAAATTATTAGAGGAATTCAAAGCGCCTTATGGCCGAATGAATTTAATTAAAGGAATTAATGAAAGCTTAATTATTGATGATACTTATAATTCATCGCCAGCGTCAGCTTTGGCGGCGCTTAACACTTTGGAACAAATCGAAGCCAAAAGAAGAATTGTTGTTTTGGGAGATATGCTGGAATTGGGAGCGGAATCAGAGGCGGGACATCGAGAAGTTATTAAAAATGTTTTAGAAGGAAAATTTGATAAGTTGGCAGTAGTGGGAGAGAGGATGCATCAGGCAGCTCGAGAATTTCTCGGAGATGATAATGTAAAAAGCGTTTTGTTTTTTGACTCGCCAATAGAAGCGGGGAAAATCATTAAAAATATTTTAGAAGAAGGTGATTTAATTTTAGTCAAAGGTTCGCAGTCAATGCGAATGGAAAAAGTTGTAGAACAAATTATGTCAGAACCGGAAACCGCTGCTAAACTTCTCTGCCGCCAAAGCAAAACTTGGAAGAGCAAAGAATATAAAAAACCACAAAACCTCCAACCTTGCAATATTGAAAGAAGAAATTAAGAATGTTAAAGTAGAGAAAATATTCTTAAAAAATAATCTTATGTTTAAAACAATCAGAAAAATTGTGGTTCTTTTTTTAATTTTGTCTTCGGTTCTTCTTCCGGTGTCGCCAACTTCTTGGTCAATTAATTTTTCTCGGGCGGAAAATATTACGATAGACGATCAAGAAAATCCGACTGTCTGGGATGAAGATCAATTTATTGATGGATGCATAATGATTAGCGAAGGCGCAGAATTGATTATAAAAAATGGAGCTGATGTAACTTTTACCGGCAAACTTGGCGGAATAGAAATTGAAGGAAAACTGACTATTGAAGGAAATAGGAACAATAAAACAGTAATTAGCGGTAATGATTTTAGTGTGCGAGCATGCTATGGTAGTCAAGTTAATATGGATTATGTCGAAATTAAAGGTGGGGGATTTGATGTGTATTTAGTTCAAAGTTTTTTCAAAAAAGCTTATGCTGGAGAAAAAATTGGAGCCTTGGATATTTCAGGAGGGAGAGTTGAAGTTAAACACACAACTTTTAGGGATAATTTTAATGCAGTTATTAATAGGGATGAACCTAGAGATGATTTTAGGGGTAGTTTGAAAATCAATTATTCAAAATTTATTGATAATGATTTTGATGTTGAAGATCATGTGGGTTCTGATTTCACTAATAATTATTGGGATACTCTGAGTGACGATCGTCAAGCTTGTAAAGATGAACCAAATTCTAGTAATTGTCTTCCTAAAATAGAAGGAGAATTTGAAATTTATCCTTGGCAAGAAAGCGAGGATTTTGATGAAGAAGAGGAAGCTTCCAATGTTTTGTTTTTGCCTGGAATAAAAGCCAGTCATTTGTATAAATATAAGAGCGGAAATACTTTGGATGAATTGTGGTTGCCAAATTGGTTTGGGGATGATGTTGAGGAATTGCAACTGGATAGCGATGGAGAGAGTATTGAAAATGTTTTTACTAGAAAGAATGATGTGTTTGAAACGACAGTCAAAGGAAATATTTATGAAAGCTTCATCGATGATTTAAAGGAGATGAAAGAGGATGAAACTATTAATGATTACAATGCATTTGCTTATGATTGGCGCCAGAGCGTTAAGGATATCGTAGAAAACGGAACGCCGTATGAAAACTATCAAACCGCGCGTGTGCTTTCGGAGATAGACAATTTGGCGCAAACTTCCAAGAGTGGAAAGGTAACGATTGTGGCGCATTCCAATGGCGGGTTGGTGGCCAAGATGATAATGAAGGAAATTGAGGATAATAATTTGACCAACAATATTGATAAAGTCATTATGGTCGGTACTCCGCAAATGGGAACGCCAATTTCGATTTTATCTTTTTTGTATGGCTATGAAGAATCTTTGCCAACGCTTCTTTCCCAAGAAGATGCACGGGAATTAATTGAAAATATGCCAGGAGCTTACGGACTTTTACCGAGCGAAGAATATTTGGATAGATTAGAAGAGGATTTCATTAATTTCTCTTCAGAAAATACTGAACGAGGACAAAAATTTATTGAAGCGTATGGAAATAAAATTAACAGTTTTGATGAATTCAAAAGTTTTCTTCTTGGCGATGATGACAACAGAGAAAAACCGGAAAAAGATGAAACCGATTTGGAAAATACTTTGAATGAAAATTTATTAGATGAAGCAATCACACTTCATGATGAGCTGGACAATTTTACTTGGCCGGAAGAAACAAAGCTTATTCAAATTGCAGGCTGGGGATTGGATACAATTAAGGGGATTGAATACATGGAGGAAAAAAATAAAAGTTGTATTGAAAGTAAATTATCAAAAATACCGGTTTGTGTTGAAGAAGAAGGCGGTTATTCTTTAATTCCGGAACCGAAAATTACTGGAGAAGGTGACGAAGTGGTAATAGCATCAAGCGCTTTGATGTTGGAAAATAATGACAATGTGGAGAGGTATTGGTTTAATTTATATGAATACGATACACTTTGGCGATTAGGAAGAAAACACAAGAACATTCTAGAGGTTGCTAATATTAGAGAATTTGTCAAAAACCAAATCGAAAACAAAGAATCCGACTTGCCAGAATATATGAGCGATAGCAAACCGGAAATTACCGAGGGAATTTCTTCGAGAATTCGAATGAAATTATATTCTCCTTTAGATATTCACGCTTGCGATTCGGAAGGAAATTGCGTGGGTTACAGTGAAATTGAAACCGAAGAAGGAACACAAAAAATTATTGATGAAGATCTAAATAACAGTTATTACTTTCAGTTAGGCGAGAGAAAATATCTGGGATTTGATGAGAGCAATGGAGATGTAGAAATAAAATTAGACGGTTATGGAGAGGGCGCTTACACTCTGAAAATCGAGGAAGTGCAAATTACCGAGGAAGGTGAAAATGTAATTAATCAAATCACCTATAAAAATTTGCCAACTTCTGAAGAAACGGAAGTTTCTTTGACTATTCCCGAAAGCGGCTTGGAAAATATTTCCAATTTGGAAGCGGATTATGATGGCGACGGAGAAAATGATTATGTAATAGAATCTCAAATCAATCAAGAAAACACTTTGCCTGATATGATTGCTCCCGAAATCGAAATTATTTCTCCGGAAAATAGAAAATACAAAAAAGATGAAACTTTAGAAATTTCTCTAAATGTCTCTGATAATAAAAGTGAAGCGGAAAATATTGAAGTGGAAAAATTCTTGGACGGAGAAAAAATAAATGAAGATAAAATTGATTTATTTTTACTAAAAAATGGAAAGCATATTTTTGCCTTCAAAGCGACAGATGAAGCTGGTAATCAGTCAGAAAAACAAATAGAATTTGAAGTGTTTACTGATATCAGAACTTTGATAAAAGGCGTTAATCATTTCTATGATTTAGGTTTGATAAAATCCAGTCAAGAAAGAAAAATGCTTGATAATAACTTGCAGGTTATTCAAAAAGAAATTGAATTTTACCACTCAATTGAAAGAAATAAATTCCTTAGAAAAAAGACCAAAGAAAAAATTCTCAAAACATTGGAAAAAATAATTCAAAATCATTTGGATATGGTAAATGGAAAAATACAGCGGGATAAGAAAAATTATGCTACAATAATAAAAGGAATCATTTCGGATGATGTTGGATTTGTAAAAAATAATTTTTAAAACAAAAATAAAATATGAAAAAGAGATTATCAAAAAAAGTATTGCTTTTTTCAGTTTCTGTTATTGGGATTATTGCAGGTTATTTGTTGTTTTATCCATATAAATATGGAATATGTTTATCTGGAGATGAAACTTGTCTATTTGTAGGTTTAAGAAAATCTTTTGCTGAACCTTTGTTTATTTTTTCTTTTGCTTTATTTGCATTTTCCGTTTTTGGGTTATTTATAAAAAATGAAGTTCTAGAAAGATGGACAAGATTTGGTGTATCCCTGTCTGTTTTATGCTGGTTTTTTATTTTAATAACCCCAGTTAGATCTTCGGGACTCTTGACTCCTGATAGAGAGGAAGTTTCCGTCTGGATGAGTTCACTTTTTTTGATTATTAGTATGGTGATGATAATTATCTGGACTGTTCAGGAAAGAAGGAAATTGAAAAAATAAGTCTCAAAACGAGGAGGATGAGATGACAAAAATTGATCCGGAAGAACTCAAAAAACTTATCAGCGAAAAAAAATTTTTCATCCCGAATGATCATAATAATGGACCTACTGCTGGTGGTATTTTAGTCAAAAGATGTCCTGCTTGTGGCGGGGATATCGTTTGGAGTGATGGCGGCATCAAAAGTGAAATTTGTTCGAAATGTGGACGACCATATAGGGAACCTATTTTTGATTGACAACTTTCAAAAATTCAGATCTTTTGGCGTGTTGGATAAATTCCGGCGCGCCTTTATTTTTTCTGTCAAGTTTGGAAAATGTGGGAAAAGGGAGTAAAATAGAAGAAAGTTTAAAAATTGAAAGATAAATATAAGCCGACATTTTGGAGGCATTAAAATCAGAAAAACCGCCAGAAGGCGGTTATCGATCAAAATGGGGTAAGCCTATAGCTTACGAAGTCATTATATAACTATTTTTTATTGTTGTCAAACAAAATTTATGGCTAATAGTAATCTTACTAATGCAAAAAAGGCGAAGAATGACGAGTTCTATACGCAATATAGGGATATTGAAAAAGAAATTGAAGCGTATTTGGAATATGATGAAAATGCCTTTCGGGATAAAACAGTTTATTGCAACTGTGATGATCCGTATGAAAGCAATTTTTTTAGTTATTTTGTGCTTAATTTTAGCAAGCTTGGATTGAAAAGGCTTATTACCACCAGCTATAAGCCATCGCCGATTGCCAACACGCAATTAGGTTTGTTTGGTGATGATAAAACTATTAAGCCGATGAAAGGGCGACCAAAAATAACTGCCAATAAATTTATTATTAATGAGGTGGGCGATGTGAATAATGACGGTGAGTTTAATTTAAAAGATATCGCCTTGCAATTAAAGGAAAATAAACATAATGAATGGGAGCCTTTAAATGGAGACGGGGATTTTCGCAGTGATGAGTGTGTGGAGTTGCTTAAACAATCAGATATTGTGGTGACCAATCCGCCATTTAGTTTGTTTCGCGAATATATCAAACAGCTTTTTGAATACAATAAAAAATTTGTCATCATTGGTAATATGAACGCCATTACCTACAAAGAAGTTTTTCCAAAGATTAAAGAAAACAAAATGTGGCTAGGTGTAACAAATTTTAATACTGGTATGTATTTTCAAGTGCCAGATGATTTTATTTATGCCGATACATATAAATTTGAAAAAGAACAAGATGGAAAAAAAGTAAATAGGGTACCGGGAGTTTGTTGGTTTACGAATATTGATCATGGTCGGCGTCATCAACCGTTGCCACTTATGAATATGGCGGACAATATAAAATTTAGCAAAAAAATTAAGGCTAATGAAAATAGTTATCAAAAATATGATAACTATGATGCGATTGAGGTGCCATATACGATTGCAATTCCAAGTGATTACAAGGGTGTAATGGGTGTGCCAATTAGTTTTTTGGATAAATACTCACCAGAGCAGTTTGATATCGTTGGAATGGCACAAAGAAGCTGTCATGATGAGCTACCCGATACAAAAAAGTATAGTGATTATGTGCAAATGAAAAGTAATGGAAGCATAGAAGGTTCAAATGGTAGAAAAATTGATGAGGCTCCGATTGTTAAGGGGAGAATAGAAGGTAAAACTTATTATGCGGATGATAACGGGCATGAAGTTACGTCACTTTACATGAGAATATTTATTAAACATAAAGGGAAATAAATTTAAAATTATGAAAAAACAAATATTTACAATTGGGTATGAGATACCTGGGTATTCTGAAGATTATATTGATTTTAATTCAAAAAAATCATTAATGGATGCTGATATATTGTTAATTTCACCAGATTCACTATATCCTCATTATGAAAGTTGGATTAATTTTTCTTCGGGTGGTGGTTGTTATGATGTTGCAGCATCAGATAGATACGAGGATAAAATATCCCACTTAAAGAAGGAGGTGAAGGATTTTTTGCGATCTGGAAAAAATATTTTTATATTTTTATCGCAAAAAGAAGATTATGTGCTTGCATCTGGTGTGAGCTCTCCAAGAAAAGGACAAAATAATTATAGTACTTATAAAAAAAATAATTATGATTTTTTACCAATTGATATTGGAACCTTAATATCTTCTTCTGGTAAGCATATAGAATTTTCTGGGAATATTATTTTTAGCGAATTTTATAAAAAATTTAGAGACAGTTTGGAATATCAATTGTATATAGAAGATATAAACAATGCTCAGGTTATTTTTACGGGCAAGGATAAAACAAAAATTTTAGGATCAATTCATAAGGTGGGCAGAGGAAATATAATCACCTTGCCGTATTTGAATTATGATAAAAATAAATTTATCAAAGAGAAGGGTGATAAAAGTTATTGGACAGATAAAGCAATCAATTTTGGTAATAGTCTTGTAGATTGTTTTTTATTAATAGATCAACGATTAACACAAGAATCAGAAAAGACGCCACCACCTAATTGGGTTGTTCAGGAAAAATTTTCTACAAAAGAGGCAATCAAGATCAAAGGTGATATAGAAAAAAATAGAAAAAAAATAGAAGAGATAAAGGATGAAAATGAAAAATTGAATAAAAAATTAGCTGATGAAAATATTTTAAAAGATTTATTGTTCGAGCAAGGGAAACCATTAGAAAATGCAGTTATAAAAGCATTGAATATTTTAGGCTATGAAGCGGAAAATTATAATGATGGTGAACTTGAATTGGATCAAGTAATTTTAAGTCCGGAAAAATATAGATTTATAGGTGAATGTGAAGGAAGAGACAATAAGGATATAAACATAACCAAATTCAGACAATTAGTGGAATCATTAAATGCTGATTTTGCACGAGATGAAGTAGAAGAAAAAGCCCTTGGAATTTTATTTGGAAATTCAGAAAGACTTAAAGAGCCCGATAAAAGAACTTTGAATTTTACTCAGAAATGCAAGATTGGAGCGGAAAGAGAAAAAATCGCATTAGTTAAAACATCTGATCTTTTTTATATCGTTAAATATTTGAGTGAAAATAAAGACGAGAAATTTAAGAAATCTTGCAGAGATAGTATTTATAATGGATTAGGAAAAATAGTTGAATTTCCGCAAATACCAAAAAGTAAATCTATGAAAAATAAAATGAAATAATTTATAAAATTATTGTGAAAGGAATTATTTATGTTGTGACAAATTTTATTTCCGAATTTGCTGTGTAGAGAACAAAAATTTTTGTTCTCTACGGGTGAGCTAGGTAGGAACATAATTTTTTTGTTTCGTACAATAATTGGATGTTGATATATAAATGGAACAATAATTATTGTTCCCTACAAATGCGATGTGCGTGCGATTAAATTACGAATTGATTTAAGCAATGATGGAAAATAGAAAAATTTATTTCAATAATGTAGGGAATAAAAAATTTTATTCCGATAATTCCAATGATGTGGAAAACAAAAATATTCATCCCGATAATGAGAAAAATAAAAACTATCCGAAAAGAAAATTAAACAGGCTAAGAGAATATGATTATACGCAAAACGGTTTTTATTTTATAACAATCTGTATAAAAAATAAGGATAAATTTTTTGGAGAAATAACTGGCGCAAAAATGGAATTGTCTGAAATGGGAAAAATCGCTCAGAAATACTGGAAAGAAATTCCCGATCATTTCCCGGATGCATATTTGGATGAATTTATTATAATGCCCAATCATATTCACGGGATTATCATAATCAAAAATTCATCTGCTTCTGATAATGTACGGAACAATAATTATTGTTCCGTACAGTGGCAAACAAAATGGTCGCGTTCAGTATCATCTGTCATTAGGGGATTTAAAATTGGTGTGACGAAGTGGTGTCGCAATAATTATTTTTCACAATTCGCTTGGCAAAAATCATATTACGATCATATTATTCGCAATGAAGAATCTTTGCAAAAAATTAGGGAATATATTATAAATAACCCGTCGCAATGGGAACGAGATAGAAATAATCCGGAGAATTTGTGGATGTAAAAAATGACACAGGAAGAGAGATTTTTGAAAATGCAAGAATGTGTTGTCAAATGGGAGGAAGAGCTGGATAAAAATGGAATTGAAAGATTGGTAATTGATAAAAAATAAATTATGTATCTTAGTGAATTATCCAAAAAATATATAGAAGAAACTCAAGAGAAAGCTATCGTGACAAATAGAAAAACTCTTTTGTGTAATTTGACTAATGCTGTTGTAAAAGGAATTAATTTGGATAATTCAATTAAAAGCGTTTATATAACAACGAGATGCGTAAAACATTGGTATGATAAAAAGCCGGCTGAAGAATATCATTTCATCATTAAAAATCTGCACAAAATAGTAAAATATCCTGATAAAATTTATGAAAATAAATCGGGAAAAAGAGGTAATTTTTGTTTTGTAAAAAAAATTGGAGGAGAAGATTATTTTTGCTCTATTGAAGTTTTAGAGAAACCCCCTTGTGTTTTTGGTGTTGCGCAATTTGGCTTCAGTGAATTCGGTTCCGATTCAATTATAAAAGAAATTCAAGTTGCTACTGCGATGAGAATAAGAAAAAAGAAGTATTTAAAAAACTACACTCTCTTGTGGGACTGGGGGAACGACAACCCCCCATCGTAGCGCGTTGGATGCTTCAAAGAAGTCTACTAACGCTCCGCAGTAGAGCCGATTTTCTGCATTTCAGCCCCACAAGAAAATGTAGTTTATCTAATTTAATTATATGTGTTTACCGTAGTTTGTCAATGTTTACTATAGTCTGGTATAGTTATTAAAGGTTTAAAATATAAGAAAAAATAATATGAAAACAACTTTGAAAACTGATATCACAGTGAAAGATATTTGCGAAGGATTTACTTATAATGAATTGGAGGGCAAGGGGCTTTTTGGTTTGGCTGGAAAATTAACTATTCAGCCGGAATATCAGCGCAATTATATTTATGCTGATGGCAAGAGGGATGTGGCAGTAATTGAATCAATTTTGAAAGGCTATCCATTGGGTTTAATTTATTTTAATAAAGTAGGTGAGGGTAAGTTTGAAATTTTGGACGGACAGCAGCGTATTACTAGCATTGGACGTTTTGTCACTAATAAATTCGCAGTTAAAGACAGTGCCGGTTTTTTGCAAAATTTTAACGCTTTACCGAAAGACAAAAAAGAAAAAATTCTAGAAACCAAACTATTGATTTATATATGTGAGGGAGCAGAAAGTGAAATCAAAGAATGGTTTAAAACTATTAACATTGTCGGTGTTCCGCTTAATGAACAAGAATTGTTAAATGCAATTTATTCAGGACCGTTTGTGACCAAAGCCAAAGAGGAATTTAGCAATTCGCAAAACGCCAATATTCAAAAATGGAGCGCATATGTGCGGGGTAGTGTTAATCGGCAGGATTTTTTGGAATGCGCTTTGGATTGGGTGAGTAAAGGACAAATCGATATGTATATGAGCCAGCATAGAAATGATAATAATATTAATGAACTTAAAACTTATTTTAATACAGTGATCGATTGGGTAAGTGGAATATTTGATGTTACTGAAAGCGAAATGTGCGGTTTGGAGTGGGGGCGATTATATGAAACATATCATGCTAATGCTTATAATCCAGACGAAATATCTAAAAAAGTTCATAATTTATATGCTGATCCTTATGTAAAAAATCGCAAAGGAATTTTTGAATACATTTTAGGCGGTTCTGTGGATACAAAATTATTGGATGTGCGAGTATTTGATGAGGCAACTAAAAAATCAGTTTATACTCAACAGACTAAAAAAGCTAAAGATGAAAATGTTTCCAACTGTCCGTTATGTGCGTTGGGAAATGACGCTAATAAAATAAAAATCTGGCAGATTAAGGAAATGGATGCGGATCATATTGCAGCTTGGAGCAAGGGCGGAGCAACAGACATAAACAATTGTCAGATGCTATGCAAAACTCATAATCGAGCCAAAGGTAATAAATAATTTGTTACGCAGCACCCGCCTGCAATGCTTTGCATAGCAATGCGGGCAGGTGTTACGTAGCAAGCTACGTAACAACTAAAAATAAAAAAAATGAAAAACAAAAAAGAAGAACTTGTTCGCAAGGTAACGAGGCAGGGTAAAAGAAGTTTGGGGATAATTATTCCGGCGGAAATTGTGAAAGAATTAAATCTCAGAGAAAGACAAAAGATGGTTTTTAAAGTAGAGAGAAAGAAAATAATAATTTCTGATTGGAAGTAATAAACTGAACGAAGACAATAAATAAAACAATGGAATTAAAAGACGAGTTGAAAAAATATTTTAAGTATGATGATTTTCGGTCGGGGCAGGAGGAGGTGGTGCGGGCGATTTTGGAGGGGAGGGATGTGTTGGCGTTGATGCCGACTGGGGGCGGGAAGTCGTTGTGCTATCAATTGCCGGCGGTGTTGATGGATGGTTTGACGGTGGTGATTTCCCCGCTGATTGCTTTGATGAAAGATCAAGTTGATGCTTTGGAAGCGCGCGGAATTGGCGCGACTTTTATCAATAGTTCTTTGGCTCGCGATGAAGTGGCGCGTCGGATGAATGAAATTCAAAATGGAAAAATAAAATTGCTTTATATCGCTCCTGAGAGATTAGGCAATGCGGAGTTTGAAAATTTTCTCAAAAAAATTCAGGTTTCTTTTTTGGCTGTCGATGAAGCGCATTGTGTTTCCCAATGGGGGCATGATTTTCGTCCGGATTATTTGGCGATTAAAAAAATCATCAGCCAAATGGAAAAGCGTCCGGTGCTGGGAGCGTTTACGGCGACAGCTACGCCGGAAGTAAAAAATGATATTGTCGAAAGATTGGGATTGAAAAATCCTGAGATTTTTGTGCGTGGTTTTGATCGGACTAATCTGAAATTTTTTACGCAAAAAAATCTTCGTCCCAAAGAAAAACTGGCGGAGATTTTGCGTTTGGTTCGTTCTATGGATGGATCGGGAATTATTTATTCTCTTACTCGCCGGGAGGCGGAAAACATCTCCGCTTTCTTGAATCAAAATGAAATTAGCGCTGAGGCGTATCATGCCGGAATGGATGCGGGCAAAAGAGATGAGATTCAAAATCAATTTATGGACAACCGCTTCAAAGTTATTGTGGCAACGATTGCTTTTGGGATGGGCGTGGATAAAGCGGACATTCGTTTTGTGATTCACGCCGGGATGCCAAAAAATTTGGAAAATTATTATCAGGAAGCCGGGCGCGCGGGACGCGACGGCGAAAAGGCGTATTGCATTTTGTTGCACGGCAAGAAAGATGTTTCTACACATCGCTTCTTTTTTCGCAAAGAAAATTGGGCGATGCTAGATAGCGGTAAAGATGAAGGTGAAGTTAACGCGCTCAATCAAATCAAAGAAGACAGACTGAATAAAATGATTTATTATGCTACGTCTGAACAATGTCGACGCCGGTCGATTTTGGAATATTTCGGCGATCCGGATAGTGGAAATTTGAAAGCCGGTTGCGGTGGATGCGATGTTTGTTTGAATTGGAGAAAGAAAGAAGACGGTGGGGATATAACTGCGGAGCTTGAATTGAAAAAGCGAGATCAAAATTCGGAAGGCGGAATTTTGAGCGGAACAATTTTGGAAACGGTAAAATTGTACAAAGAAAATTATTCTCCGGAAAAAATCGCAAAAATCAGAAGCCTCAGTGAAGAAACTATTTTGGGTCATTTAATAAAATGGTATTTGGCGGGCGGGAATTTTGCTATGGAAGAATTTATTACTGAAGGGGAAGAAAAAACAATTTTAAAAGCGATGGCTCAAGCGGAAAATTACCAAAGACTCGGTGCCATCAAAGAACAGCTTCCCGAAGAAATATCTTACGCCAAAATCAAAATGGTAGTGGCTAAAATTCAGAAGATAGTTTTGTAAATTCAAAAAAGAAAAACGGAAGGCAAATTTTTTGCGCTTCCGTTTTTTAGGACTTTTTTATCCTTCGTAGTTGTCGATAAAATTTCTAGCCCTAGTTGATCTTTCGAGATACTTTTTAAGAATCTCTTGAAAGTCAGTAATGTGGTTTATAAGAGAGTTTCTATTATGAAGTTCCTCTTGCAATTTATCTGAAAGATTTCTGACCGTATCAATCTCCAAAGTTGTTGTTTTTCTTGGTATTTCCGAAGCGATATTTAGAAGTATGAGTTCTAAATAAGACTTTTCAATAAAATTTTCGAGCTTTTGAATGTAATCGTCAAAACTTTTTAAGTCGTCGGGGTCAATGAGCTTAATTAGCCTAGTTGCTAATTGACGAGCTTTTTTTAATTTGATAGTTGCTCTTTTTATTTCTTCAGACTCTTTTAATGATTCGACTCCCATTTTCACACCTCTTTTTTGAAGTTGAATTTGCAGTTAAATTTAACGAACTGGATTTTTATTTATAGTAATACATAGAAAATTATTGGTCAATTGGTTATTGATTTTTTGGCGGTTTTATGATAGCTTGAAATTGGAAGGTAGTCAGGAGGGACTATCTTTTGTTGTTCTTTGATTAAATTTCAAAATTTTGGAGAACGCAAATGAAGCAAATTGATTTTTCTTATGACAAAAAAATTATTCAACCCATAGAAGTTCCCAGTAAAAATAGTTTTGGCAAAGGGAGTGGGGTAGCGAATAAAGTTTTCAATCTGGGAGTTTTTTCAGAAGATGTTGATGGCGGGGCTCATATAGTTATTTGTTTTGTTGGAAATGGAAATCCAGATAATCTGGATGAATGTCCAGTGATATGCAAGGTGATGAATACAAGAAGAGCAATTTCAGACGAAGACTGCATTGAAGGCTGGATTGATGCCATTATCCTATATTTGAAATTGGGTCAGCTCCGATTGTCGGAGAGAAATGGGAGGAGGGAAATTTATTTTGACGAAAGGAGGAAAGATAGTCTTCCACCAGGCTTCAATAGTGGACATTACAGAATCGCTTACGATAATTCTTGAATGTTGTGCAGCCAATCCGACGCGTCGGAGGGGCTGCTTTTTGTGTTTTTTTCGCTTATTTTTTGACCTTGCATCGGGCGGATATGTGTGGTAAAATAGCTTTGTCGGATTTTTAATTTCGGATTATTTTATGACTGAAAATAATACACAGGAGAACGAAAAGGAGCAAATTTACCAGGGAGTAGGCGGGTTTTTTGTGGAAATTGTGAAGATTTTTATTTTGGCGATAATTGTTATTTTGCCGATTAGAGTTTTTCTTTTTCAGCCTTTTTTTGTGCAGGGCGCCAGTATGGAACCGAATTTTGAAGACGGCCAGTATTTGATTGTCAATGAATTGGGATATAAGGAAACTGATTTGAAAATTACCAAGGTAAAATCTTTTAAAGAAATCGAGCGGGGAGATGTGGTGGTTTTTCGCTATCCGCGCAATCCTAGTCAATTTTTTATCAAGCGGATTATCGGTCTTCCCGGCGAACGAGTGAAAGTTGAAAATGGAAAAGTTTTTATTTATAATCAAGAAAATCCTGATGGTTTTCAACTGGAAGAAAAATATTTGCCGGAAGGTTTGTCTACTAATGGCAGTGATGATTATCAAGTTAAAGATGATGAATATTATGTAATGGGTGATAATCGGCATCATAGTTCTGATTCTCGAGTGTGGGGTCCGGTTAATAAGAATGAGATTGTTGGGCGAGTTCTATTGAGAGCTTGGCCGCTTAACAAAATAGATTTGTTTGTCGATTAGTTTTATTTTTCGCCAAACGCGCAAGTCCTAATTTTTTATAATTTTAAGGAAAAATTTTATGGCACGAAAAGCAATGAAAAAGACAGTTGGTAAAGCTGGAAAAACAAAAAAGACAATTGGAAAGAATGTCAAAATTGATGCAAAGAAAAGAGTTGCTGTCGAGCCAATAATGTTGCAGCCACCGCGAGGAATGCGCGACATTTTGCCTTCTGAACAGGAATATTGGAATCGAATTAGAATGGTTTTGAATAAAGAATATCCGAAGTATGGTTTTGGAAGAATTGATGTTCCAGCAGTTGAATATGCTAATTTATTTGTGCGTTCGATTGGCGAGGGGACAGATGTGGTTGATAAAGAGATGTATACTTTCTTGACCAAAGGAAAAGATAAAGTGGCGTTGCGTCCGGAGATGACGGCGGGAGTGGCGCGCGCTTACATTCAGCACGGAATGAATGTGTTGCCTAAGCCGGTTAAATTATTTTCAACCGGTCCGGTTTATCGTTATGATCGACCGCAAGAGGGAAGATATCGCGAACACTTTCAAGCTAACTTTGATATTTTTGGCGAAGAAGATTCTGTTTTGGATGCGCAAATTATTCAGTTGGCGCATCGGATTTTGGGAAATTTGGGAATCAAAGAAGTTCAATTCCAAATAAACAGCATTGGTTGTCCGGATTGCCGCAAAGAATATTTGGAAATGCTGGTGAGTTATTTTGAATCCAAAAAGAAAAAATTATGTCAGACTTGCAAAGCTCGATTGAAAACCAATCCGTTGAGAATTTTGGATTGCAAAGAAGACAAGTGCGCGCAAGTGGCAGCCGGAGCTCCGCAGACCGTGGATCATCTTTGTGATAGTTGCCGCGTGCATTTCAAAAGCTTATTGGAATATTTGGATGAATTGGAATTGCCTTACGCTATCAATCCGCAATTGGTGCGCGGTTTAGATTATTATACGCGAACGGTTTTTGAAATTTGGTCAATGGAAGAAGAAGGCAAGAAAAAATCTTTGGGTGGCGGCGGAAGATATGATAAATTAGTGGAAAGTTTGGGCGGAGAGACGACTCCGGCGATTGGGTTTGGTTTGGGAATGGATAGATTGGTGGCGGAGATGAAGAGAGTGAAAGCTAAATCTTTTGAAATGCCGAAGCCGAGAATTTTTATTGCGCAATTGGGCGTGCTGGCGAAGAAAAAAAGTTTAAAATTATTTGCCACTTTGGAAAAA
>Ga0116152_10001517_pt1 | contig 19080 bp, 12 predicted proteins | sample AD_UKC119_MetaG_FD_89894 | JGI IMG/M metagenome (GOLD analysis project Ga0116152, IMG submission 89894) | Active sludge microbial communities of municipal wastewater-treating anaerobic digesters from Hong Kong - AD_UKC119_MetaG | ecosystem: Engineered > Bioreactor > Anaerobic > Digestate...
GATCAGGATGTCTGTAAAGAGCCGCAGCGGCAAAGGAGGAAGATCTCCCGGGGACTCGATCCAGAGGCCGTCCACAGTGAGCCCCTCTTTGAGGAACTGCAGGCCTGAATATCCCCCTGTTTTGAGAGCATAGGGATTCACCGGGTCCGGTTCCAGACCGGCCGTCAGTTTGAAATAACCGCTGCTTTCCTCAGTGAGGGGTTTTTCCCCTGAACCGGACCAGGGCCTGGACAGGTGGCGCCCTTCATAAAGGAGGACAAGCTGTCCCAGAGAAAAGGCATTGAAGGCCGATGTGCTGAACGACTTCCCGCTGCGGTCGATGATAAACGTTGTCCCCGGGGGGATATCATCGTCCACACGGATGCCGGCCTTTGTGAAAATCAGGTATCTGCTGTCCAGACGGTAAGCGATAGAATCCGTTTCGGAGAGCATGGCACGGAGCTCATCCCCTTCCAGAAAAGGGATCCCCGCCATGAGCCGGGCCCGTTCGTCCAGTTTGCCGGAGTAGCGGCGGGCTTCCCCGTCATCTCCTTTTCCCAGGAAATAGAAGTAGTTCCCCAGATTGACAGTATCCAGCTGGGAGAAGAGTTCGGGTTTATAAAAGAGATAGCGGAGACGCTCTTCGAAGGCTTCAAACCGGGAGAGAAGGGAGACCATGCGTGTCATGTCACTTTTTTCTGTGACGACCGTTTCCAGGATCTCATAGGGGACATCCCCTTTGTCTCTGAAAAAGGCTGAAAAACGGGGGGCTTCTTTGTCACTCACATGACTGATGGATAAAGAGGCCTTTTCGAGATACTCCAGGCTGGAACCGGGCGAGGGCTGCCTCATAATAAGAGCGAGATCCATGTCGATAAGAAAATCAAGAAAATCATCCTCTCCCTGCAGCTTGAGAAGATGATCAAGGATATCTTCTCCCAGGAAACGGTGGACAAAGAGGTAGTAGAGGCGTTTCATGGGAGGGCTTATCCCCGGCTGCTCCAAAAGGGACCGGATCTTTGCAAAGCGCCTGAAGTCTCTCTCCTGGCTTTCCACAGCTTCCCGGAGGGTTGGGAAAGAGGCCTCCCGGGGAGCTGACTTCATAAAGGCTAAAATCATCATCCACTGGTGAAGGTTTTGCAGAGCAGGTTCGCGCAGGGATCTCACTGAAGCCTCCATGCCTTCCAGAGTCCCCATGGGATCCGGCGAAGAGTCCATGTTCAGAAAGAGCGCAGAGAGCTCGTTGATCAGAAGCCCTTTCCGGAAGCTGTTCTCTCTGGAGATCTGAAGGGAACGGTCCAAATACTCCTGGAGAAGCTGTTCGTTTCCGATACGGTAATAGAGTGAAGCAAAATTGTTCGTGATGACCATATCAGCATAAGGGCTGTCGGATACAGCCAGTTTTTCCTTGAAGAGGTCCACGGCAGAAGCCATTTCCCCTTTGTCCATAGATGCGGCAGCCATGATGGACAAGAGAAGGTTGCGCTCCATTTCAGGCGTAAATCCCTGGTAAGCGCCGGTCTCCTGTGCTCCCGAGAGGGCCATGGCGATGGAGATATCAAGGAGCCCCTTTCCCTCTTTGGCCCGGCTTTGCTGGCCGATGAGAAGATCCAGGCCTTTTTTGGCATGGAAGAGAGCCTTGTCGGCATCATCGCCTAAAAGAGCATTATAAGCGATGTTGCGGTGATACAGGACCTCCTGCTTACGGTCATCGCCTGTCAGTCCCAGGGAAAGAGCCCGTTCAAAATAACGGACGGCTTCCAGGTTTCTTCCGGAAAGCGAGGTGACCATGCCCAGGTGCTTGAGGATATAATCCTGTCCCCTGATATCCTGGTCTTCGATGTAGAGGGTGAGGAGTTTTCGGTCGTAACCGGCCGATTCTTCATACTGGTTCAGGTTATAGTGGATGGCTGAGAGGCGCAGAAAATACTGTTTTTCCTCTTCGCGTCCCTGATAAGGCGGGATCTTGCCGGACATGGCCTTGTAATAATCGAGGGCCTTATCGAATATCCGCAGTTTGAAGTAAATATTGGCCATGTTCTTTTCAAAATAGCCCCTGAGAAGAGCGTCCTCCCTGTCTGTCAAAGCCAGGCCGGTCTTATACTCCTCCAGAGCCATCTCCAGGTATTGTCCCCTGCCCAGGCGCTCCATCTCTTCATAGAGCCACCCCAGGGTCAGGTGCATGATCCCCTCCTGAGGGCGTCTGCTTACGGCTTCCACGACCAGGTCAAGGGCATCATCATACGCCGCCAGCGTCAGGTCCCGGCGTCCCTTCACTTCATAGGAGGTCCCCACGTAGGTGAGAGCGAAACCGTAGAGGTACTGCATCAGAGGATCTTCGGGATGATCCAGCCAGAGGGCTTTATAGCGTCCCGTCGTTTCCATGATGTTTCCCAGAAGATAGTCCAGCCTGATCATGGAGCGGTTGATCTCGAGATCTCCCGGAAGGGCCTCTCTCAAAAGAAGGACGATCTTCCTTGATTTGAGGAGATCCTTCTCTTTTTCGTACTGGTCAGCCACAGCCATGGCCCTGGAGCGCAAAAAGGCGACGATATCACGGTAAGAGGAGCCGTCATACCCTGCTGAAAGGATCCCCGAGAATGTGGTGATGCCCTCTTCTGTGGCATAACGGTTATAGATCTCCAGGAGGACGGGAAAGAGAAGTTCACGGTCGTCGTCCTCTTTCGCTGAGATCTTGTGCCACTCATGAAGGGCGCCGGCATAATCCCCCACCACAAGAAGAGATTCCATGACTGCTGCTGTGGCCCCGTAAAAGAGGGGTGTCCCCTGGGGATTCTCTTCACGTATCCTATTGAGGATGTTGAGAGAATACCCGCTCTGAGGAGTATATCCGGCTCGTGTCTTCAGATAGATGTCCAGCGCCAGGGTGACCCAGCGGTCGCGGTAGAGAGCACTGTGGATGACCTTTTCAAGGCGCTCCAGGGCTTGAGCCTCTCTGCCCAGCCTGAGTGCGGAACGGGCTGCTGTGACAGACAGCTTGTTTTTCAATCCTGAAGACCGGATCTTCCCTTCCAGGCGGGAAAAGAGTTCCAAAACAGCCTTGTCATCACCTGATGCATAGAGATTCTCCAGGAGGCGCTCGGCCATGCCCTCTTCGTAAAGCGGGGGAGTTGAAGCAAGATCCTCTTCCGAGACCACGGGATCCAGAAGAGGCCGGCCTGTGAGAGAGGAGAATTTGTCTGCTTCCCGCCGGGCAAGGGCCGGATACCCCATCTCCAGGAGTTTGTTGATATAACGGGTCAAAAAGAGGAGAGCATCCTCTTCGGGAAAGCGGGAGGAGACGGTCTCTGCCAGGGGCAGGATCTCCTGGGGATCGTCTGTCCGTTCAAGATAGTTGTTGTAGTGGTAGACCGATGAGAAAAGATAGACCAGATTTTCTCTTGTTTTATAGGAGAGTTTCGGCCCCAGGGTAAAAAAGAGGGTGTCACGGGAGAGAGCGAAACTGTGCATTCCGTCTGCTCCGAAAAGGTAACGCTCCTTTCCCTCCTCAAGGGACGTGAGAAAAGCGGCTCCCCGAGACGGCCCGTCTTCAGCCAGGGGATACGAGAGAAAAAAGAGCCTGCTCACAGACGTGTCGAAAAAGAGGCCGCTCTTGGGGATAGAGGATGTGCTCACAACACGGATAGTACCCGTGGTGATATTCACAGCCAGGATCTCGGAGCCCCTGAGAAGATAGACCTCCCCTTCTCCGAAGGCGAGATCATCGGCCCCGGAAAATTCAGACCTGAAGGTCTCATTTCCCTCTCTGTCAAAGACGGCAAGCGATGTCTTGCCCTTCTCCCGCACAAAAGCGGCGATGAGAGAGCCGTCGGGAGAAAATCGGGGCATCATCTCTTTCACAAAGGGTTGACCCAGGTTTTTTTCTTTTTTTCCGTGAAGAAGAAGGATGTCACCCTGGACATCATAGCGGTCTGTGGTGACGAGCAGGTCTCCCCTGGTGTCCACATCCTCAAGAGTCTCTTCATAAGAGGAGGAGAGAAGGCTTTCACGCTTCTGAGCAGCAAAGTCATACCGGTAGACCTGACGGTTATTGTTTTCGATGACGGTATAGTAAAGGGAGTGAGCCGTGCTGCAGAAACGGACAGACTCGATCCCCCCCAGCTGGACGTCGACCTGTCCGTCAGGCGCTGTCTCCTGCCGAAGGCCGGTTTTCAGTGAGCACCCCCCTGTTCCCATCATGAGGAAGAGGAGAAGGAAGAGCAGATTACGGCGCACTCTTCTCCTTCCAGTTTCCCGATGCATCCTGAATGATCCAGCCCGGTTTGGCCTCATCGTGCATCTTATGGGCAAAGATCTCTTCCACTTTACCCAGGTCCTGATCACTGAGGCCCTGGGTAATATGGATGATGCGTGTGTAGATGATCAGACGGTCACGGTTCTCCTCCTGAATAAAGCGGTTCACAAGGCGGGCGAGCTCCTTGTCATCATCCATGCGGCGGGTATCCCGGATCTCCACATAGCCTCCGTTGTTCTCGCCGATGATCTTCATATCCATAAAGCGCTGATAATCATCTTTGTTATAGAGCCGGTTCTGGTAAGCCAGGAGGGATCTCTTTTTTTCATCGGAGATCTTTGCAATATCATCGGGGAGGGCTCTCACAGAGACGAGCATCATGGGGTCGGCCCCGATAAAGGAGTAATTTCCCAGGACCTGGTTTTCCAGGGAGGTCTTCTCCCCCACAAGAGTGATCTCGATCTTCGCTTTGGGGCTTAAGAGGGAACATCCTGCTGCCGCCAAAACGGTGATGAGAAGCGCAATGGAGAGAACAGTTTTATTCATGACACTCCTTTCTTAAAACACAAGTCCTGTTTCTTTGAGGATACTGTCCAGGGGGATCCGTCTGATGGGCTCCACATCCAGTCCGCCGATGAAAAAACCCAGGACAAAGGAGACCACGTTGGAGCGGCGGAACCCGAATGTGGGGTGAATGTTGACAAATCCGTTGGATGTGGTGATCAGGACGTTTTTGGGGACGACGCCCACCATATTAAGTTTTTTCCGCATGCCCTGGATCTGGGGATTTTTCCTGTCCGGGTCAAGAGAGAGAAGCGCTTTGTCCAGAACATCGCTGTCGATCTTTGTAATATCCCAATACCCTTCCACCTGGGTCCCTGTTCCTTTGAAACGGGAGACCATGGATAAGAGAGAGGTGCCTCCCTTTCCGGTGCCTTTGCGGATGTTCAGGTCGATGGCGTTAAACTGGATGTCATAGCTCTTGTCATCCAGGTCGGCAGCGAGTGTCCCCCCGATCTGGCCGTCCAGAAAACGTCCGTAGAAGGTATTGACCGCGGCCTTTTTGTTCGCTGCAGAAAGAGAGGCCGCGAAATCCCTGATGACAAAATGCTGGAATCCCCCCTCTTCCATCCTGAAGTTGATCTCTTCTCCCTGACGCAGCTCTCCGGGCGAAAAGGGCCCGAAATAGTAGGGAAGCGAGAGTGTCAGGCCTGTAATGAAAACATCTCTGTCGTATTGGAGATGCCCGAGAGAGCAGTCAAAGACCGCTTTCCACTTCTCAGGGGTCCCTTCAAACCAGAGACGCCCGTCAATATCGTCCATCCGGATCTTTTTATCCGGATAGGAGAGAGAGACCCCGTCCATGGTGTTGTCTGTCTTGATATAAGGCGCCGCAAGGGAGCCCGAGATGTCCAGAGTGAAGTTCAGTGTCCCCCGGGATTCCGTGGGAGGAAGCCCCGGAGCAAAAGAGAGAAGTTCCGGAATATCGATCTTGGAATGCGAAAGGGTGAGGTTGATATTCTCTTCTCCCCACTTTTCCAGTGAGCCGTTCATGAGAAAGCGGTTATTGCGCCCCAGTTTCAAAAAAAAGTTATCGCAATAGAGATACTGCTGGGCAGGGGCGATGATGAGCCCTCCCCCGAGGCTCACCTTGGGGATCTTCACAGGGGAGAAACTCGTTCTGAAGTCGTTCTCTTCAGCTCCTGCCGAGATCAGGAGGGTGAGCCCCCCGGAAAGAGAGCCGGTGACTTCAGCCAGGGCATTGAGTCTGGCATAGAGCGGGATATCAAAATAGTTGTAAAAGGTGAAATCACGCATCTGAAGATTGAGATGGACCGTATCCATGTCAGGGGTGTTTCCCCGGAGCTTCAGTGTGCCTCCGTAGAGGGAAAAGGAGAAGTCTTCCAGTGTCCAGCCTCCTCTCATGAGACGAGGCTCCAGGTGTCCTGTGACAGCAAAATGGAGGTCTTTGACAGGCTCCTTCATCCGGGAGACCATGAGGGACGCGATATTTCCCTCTGCGCCGATCTCCAGCCGTTCGGGGGTTCCCTGAAGCGAGAGCGTCAGGCGGGCATCGTCCAGGGAGGCTTCAGAGGCAGCGGCTGAAGGAATACGGATGGTCACCTCCCCTGACATCTCCTCCTTGCGGGCCTCTCCCCGGCTTCTGATACAACCCTCCAGTGTGACAGCGGGCAGCCCGGGGACAGCTCTCCGGAGGATCCTGTTCACCCCGGACAAATCGATGTCTGAAAAGAGACGGCTGAACGCAAGGGATTGAAATCCCATTTTCTCGTCGAAAAAGACTTTCCCCTGAAGATCCATGACCGGCATCCCGTTGAGGTCCACCGAAAAGGAGCGGGCCAGGAGGCTTTTCTCCTGCATGCTGAACAGATAGGCACCTTCCTGGATGAGGGTGACGTCTCTTTCCGGTTCTGAAACCGTCATGCGTTCCTCCAGGGCAAGAGACCCGTGGGCGAGCGCTGCCCGGAGGGAGACTTCATAGGGAAGCGTGAGCCCCCCGCTGCTCTCGTTCAGGCTGATCCTGTTTTCCCCTGTGCGGAAGATAACAATCCCCGTCAGGCCGGTGAGTTTTCCCGTGAGGCACTCGGCCCATCCCCGGAGGTCAAAGTCCCCGGAATGGGCGGCTTTCTCTCCTGCATAGGTGAGACGAAGGCCGCTCACATGAAGAGCTCTCAGCCGAAACCGCGGAATCGTTTCAGGGATCGCCTCCTTCTCCTGCATAGGGTCAGTATCTCCCTTGAGGCCCGAAGGCTTCCCTTTTTCTTTTTCAGTATCGGATGGTTCCCTGACAAGAAGAGAGGCTCCATCCAGAGAGAGGCTCCTGACATCCACGACCCCGTGAAACAGAGAAAAGGGTGAGAGGCTTATACGGCATTCCTCTGCGGAAAAGTCTCCGGCAGGAAGAGAAAGGGAGATCTCCTTTATTGTCAGTGACCAGGGGAGACGGGAGTCGGCCGAACCCACGGACAGGGGGATATAACGGCCCACCAGGGGGCTGTTCAGGACCCCGGGCGAGAGGAGGCTGTTGACAAAAGAGAAGAGAAATCCCAGATGGAGGCAAAGCGAGAGGAGCACTCCGGCTGCCGCAAGAAGAAAGATCCTCATCGGCCGGTTCTTCCCCGCCCCTTGTGATTTTTTCTCATGTCTCGGACGTCTCATTTTCTGGCCCCTTTATCCTCTGTCGTCTGCCTCTTCAGTCAAAAAGAGAGAAGATGTCTTCTATTATACCCGGTTTAAAGAGAAAATAAAGGGGAGCTTACCTCTCCCCCCACTTGATTGTCATGACAAGGTCCCCTTCTCCGCATCGGGCATCAGGGTCTTTCAGGATCCCGCGGCGTTCGATCTTCAGAAGAGAATCGATCTGGCGGAGGACCCCCTCTTCGAACTCCTTTTTTCCGTATCCCCCGTCATCGAGAAGAGCGATGGGATAGGCCAGGGAAAGCTTGTTTTCTGACTTGGCTTTCCTGATGGTTTCCACATACTGAAGGATCCTGCGCCCCTCTTCGTCGGCTCCCTCGTAAGCGGGTGCGTGTTCAGGAAGAGGCCAGGGAGCAAGGTGAATAGAGACTTCAGGCATAAAGTCGGAAAAGTAGAGCTGGTAGATCTCCTCTGTGATATGGGGCACAAAGGGGGCAAAGAGGCGGAGGACTCCGTACAGGACGGTAAAGAGTGCCCACTGGCTCCCCTCCTTCTCTTCCCGGCTTCCCTCTTTGATCTTCCCTTTGACCAGTTCGATATAGTTGTCGCAGAAGTCCTTCCAGAAGAAAGATTCGATGGATTGCAGCGCCAGGCCGTACTCGTAGCGTTCAAGGTAATCCGTGGCTGTCCGGGATGTCGCCCGGAAGGATTCCAGTATCCAGCGGTCCACGCTGTTGAGTGTCCCGGACTTCTCACCGGAATAACCGTCCAGGTTCATGATGGCGAATTTCGAGGCATTCCAGAGCTTGGTCACCAGTTTCCGCCCGTCTTTGAGGACATCTTCGGAAAAAAAGGTGTCCATTCCCAGCCTGGAGCCTGCTGTCCAGTACCGGACAGGGTCTGCTGTGTGCTGGGCCACCAGGGCCTGGGGAGTCTGACCCGCATTCCCCTTGGATTTCGAGATCTTCTTTCTCTGGGGGTCCAGGCTGTGGCCTGAGATCATAATATTCTTCCAGGGAGCTGTCCCGTGGTGGTAATAGGACTTGACCATGGTATAGAAGGCCCATGTCCGGATAATATCGTGGGCCTGGGGACGAAGGTCCATGGGGAAGATCTCCTTCATCCTCTCATCCTTCTCCCCCCACTTTCCGTTGATCTGGGGCGTGACAGAAGAGGTGGCCCAGGTATCCAGGACATCCTCTTCAGGTGTGAAGGAGGTTCCTCCGCAGGAGGGACAGGCATGCCCCGGGCTGTCTTTCAGAGGGTTGACCGGCAGCGCCGCCTTATCGGCCACAACAGGCGCCCCGCACTCGTTGCAGTACCAGAGGGGGAAAGGGACTCCGAAATAACGCTGTCTGGAGATCCCCCAGTCCCATTTGAGGTTGGAGACCCAATGGATATAACGCTCTTTCATAAACTCAGGGTACCATTTGACGGAGTCCGCCAGACGGATCAGCTCCTCTTTGTTTTCAAGGATCTTGATGAACCACTGCTTCTTGACGATAAATTCCATCTCCCGTCCGCACCGGTCATGGGTGTTCACCGGGTGGGTGACATGGCGTTTCCCCCGGACAAAGCCCCCCTCTTCCAGGTCCCGGATGACAGCCTGCCTTGCCTCTTTGATCTTCATTCCCTCATAAGGGCCGGCGAGGGCGTTCATCCTGCCGTTTTCGTCAATGGCCTGACGCAGTTCCAGGCTGTGGGTATGATACCATTCCACATCGGTGGAGTCTCCGAACGTACAGCACATGACTGCTCCGGACCCCTTCTCCTGGTCCACCTTCTCATCGGGCCGTATGGTGACTGTGATGTCAAAAAGCGGAGGACGGACACTCATTCCCAGGACCGTGCTGTACCTGGGATCGTCCGGATGGACGAAAACAGCTGTGAGTGCAGGAAGAAGTTCGGGACGCGTTGTGGAGATGATGAGCTCTTCGCCGTTTTCCAGGGTAAACGCAATATCCACGAATTCCGAATCAAAATCTTTGTCTTCTGTCTCTGCCTGGGCCACGGTGGTCCGGCAATGGGGACAGTAGAGGGCAGGAGTGGCTTTGTGAACCACATAACCCTTCTCAAACAGGTCGATGAACGATCTCTGGGAGATCCTCCGCGAACGGTCATCGATGGTGGAATAGAGCTGGTCCCAGTCTGCTGAAAATCCCAGGCTCTGCCAGAGGTCCTTGAATTCGCCTTCCACTTCCGCGGAGACCTCGAGACAATGAGCGATGAACTCCTCCCTGTCCATGGACGAAGCGCTTTTTTTGAGCTTTTTTTCCACGAGGCGCTCAGTGGGAAGCCCGTTGTCGTCAAATCCGAAGGGGTAAAAGACATTATACCCTCGCATACGCTTATAGCGGGTCATGATCTCGGCCTGGGTGTAGGAGAAGACATGGCCGATATGCAGCTGTCCCGAGACCGTGGGGGGCGGGGTATCAACGGAGTAGACGGGCCTCTCCCCTTTCCCCTCATAGGAAAAGATCTTCTTCTCTTCCCAGTAGCGTTGCCATTTTTTCTCTGCATCACTTCCGCCGTAATATTTTGGCAGCTCTTTCATCGTGTGATCCTCCTCGTTGTTGTCAGGGTATAAAAGGGTCCCAACCATGGGCCTTCATGATAAGATCGGTGATTTCACGCACGGCGCCGCGTCCTCCGGGGAAGTGGGTGACATAGTCGGCCTCCTCTTTCATACGTTCGTGGGCGTCGGAAACGGTAAAAGCGATGCCGGCCCGCTGAAAGATCTCCAGTTCGGGGATATCGTCCCCGACACAGGCCGTCTCGTCATCGCCGATATGGAATTTCTCTTTTAACGTCTCAAAAACGGCAAGTTTGTCTTTGATCCCCTGGTAGACCTCGGTGATCCCCAGATCCCGGGCCCGCCGGTCCACCAGACGCGAGCGGCGTCCGGTGACGATGGCCAGGACGATCCCCTTTGAGAGGAGCATCTTCATCCCCAGCCCGTCGCGGGAATGAAAGGCCTTGTATTCCCGCCCTTCGTCATCAAGGTAGAGGGATCCGTCGGTGAGGACTCCGTCCACGTCAAAGATGATCAGTTTGATCTTTCTCAGCTGGTCTTCGAATGTCATAAGAGCCCCGCTTTGAGGATATCGTGGATATGGATCACACCCTGGATGATTTCATCCCCGTCCACCACCACCAGAGATGTGATGTTGTGGTCTTCCATGGCTTTGAGGGCATAGGCAGCCAATTTCGCTTCGGTGACCGTCTTGGGATGATGGATCATGACATCTTTCATAAGAACCCCGTTGAGAGAGTCATGGGTCTGGAGAAAACGCTTGAAATCCCCGTCTGTAAAGATCCCCAGCAGCCGTCCTGACCCGTCGGCCACCGTGGTCATCCCCTTCCCTTTGGAGGAGATCTCATAGATGGCTTCTTTCAGAGGAGTCTCCGGCGAGACACGGGGGATGGCTTCTCCCGTGACCATGAGGTCGGCCACCGTGAGCAGGAGCTTCTTGCCCAGGGCCCCTCCCGGATGGTAGAGGGCAAAATCCTCTGCCTTGAACCCCTTCTCCTCAAGGAGCGTGATGGCCAGCATATCCCCCAGGACCAGAGTCACCGTTGTGGATGCGGTGGGCGCCAGATTAAGGGGGCAGGCCTCTTTTTCCACGGAGATATCCAGGACTTCGTCACTGTACCGGGCGAGGGTGGACTCTTTTTTTCCGGTAATGGCGATGAGCGGGATCCCCATACGTTTCAATGTGGGCAGGATCTTGATGAGTTCCTCGGTCTCTCCGCTGTTGGATATGGCGATGACCAGGTCTTCCTGACGGATCATTCCGAGATCGCCGTGAGAGGCTTCAGCAGGATGAAGAAAGAATGAGGGCGTCCCGGTGCTGGCCAATGTGGCCGAGATCTTGCGTCCCACCAGGCCGGACTTGCCCATGCCGGTGATGACGACGCTTCCCTTCACCGATGCCAGAAGTGTCACGGCATGGAAAAAGTGGCCGTCGATCCGGTCGTAGAGCTTTTTCAGCGCGTCAAGCTCCACGTCCAGGACACGGCGAGCAGACTCTTTCATAGATCCTCCTCCTTGACAAGGGCATCGAGTCTTTTCAGAAAATCGAGCATCCCGGGCAGGTCCCTCAGGGGGACCATGTTGGGACCGTCTGAAAGCCCCTTGTCGGGTTCAGGATGCACTTCCATGAAAAGCCCGGCGATCCGTGCGGTAAGAGCGGCTTTCGCCAGAGGATAGACATATTCGCGGTTCCCCCCGCTCCGGCTTCCCAGTCCGCCGGGCTGCTGGACACTGTGAGTCGCATCAAAGACGACCGGATATCCCGTCTGGCGCATCACCACCAGGGAGCGGATGTCGGTGATCAGATTATTATATCCGAAACTTGCCCCGCGCTCGGTGAGAAGGATCTTCTCATTGCCCGTCGAAGCGACCTTGGCAGCGGCGTGAGTCATGTCCCAGGGTGCCAGAAACTGCCCCTTTTTAATATTGACGGGGATCCCGGTCTTTCCCGCTTCCAGAAGAAGGTCAGTCTGGCGGCAGAGAAATGCGGGGATCTGGATCATATCCACCACCTGGGCGGCCGCCCTGGCCTGTTCCTCGGTATGAATGTCGGTGACAACGGGCAACCCCAACTCGTCTTTGACCTTTTGAAGGATACGCAGCCCTTCCTCCGGGCCGGGTCCGCGGTAACTCTCCACAGACGACCTGTTCGCTTTGTCAAAAGAGGCTTTGAAGATAAAAAAGATGCCTTTGTCTCTGCAGATCTTCTGAAGATCCTCTGCGATATCGAGCACCATCTTCTCCCCTTCGATGACACACGGGCCTGCGATGAGGAAAAATGGAGATCCGTTGGAAAGCGTATGATTTTGAATTGAAACAGACATGAGCCCTCCCTCGTTTAAATAACGGCGGGGCCCTTCTGACCCCACCGAAATCATATCATAGGCCCGTTGAAAAGTCAACGAGGGATGGTCATCCGTTGATGAGGAGGAAAGGACGGATCACTCCCGCCCGGATCTGTGTCCGGCCGCTGATGCTGCTCATCTCCCCTGTATGTTTTTCCAGGAAAGCCCGCGTCTCTTTGCCCAGGGAACCCTTCCCGAATCCCCTGGTGATGAGAAGGGTGAATCCCAGGTTTTCATCACCGGTGATGGCGCTTCCAAGCTCCTCCCCGAAGAATGTCCTCCAGTCAGAGAGGTCCATTGCCGGAGCCACAAGCCCCCGGACATTCTTCTCCTGGCAAGCCCTGAGATGGGCCAGTGTCACTTCACCGTTGAGAAAGAGGACCTTCCCCTCTTTGTCTTCTGTCTCCCAGGGAGCAAGTTCTCCCCAATGCTCATGCCCGAAACCGATCCGCCCTGTTAGACGGTGGCCCCGTGCTTCGATGAGAGCTTCATATCCGGGGAGGACCTCTTTGACACTCCCTTTGACGAACGCATGAGTCTTGAGGGGGTTGAAATCGTACTGGATCGTGACTGTCCCCTCGTCCAGGTCGATGTTCCTGACGATTCCCGTGACAGGCGCTTTCAGGTCGGGAGATTCTCTCATGGTGATGGTCTCCTGCGAGAGTTTGACCAAGTGCATCCCCTTTTCGATGAAGTCCCCCTCTTTCACTGAAAGGTGCCCTTTCATATGGCGCGGGCGGATATTGAGGATCTCAGCCAGCGGGATGGTCACGGGTTTTGTGGAGTAGTCCTGGATCTCTTCCAGGATGATGATGCCGTTTTCCTCCACGGCGAGAACGCGGCCGCGCACCGGTGTCTTCAGGACATGATGCTTCTTTCCGATGAGTCCGTCAAAGACTTTCGCATGGGTGGCCACGATATCGTCCTCTTTCACGATGACCCCCGCCAGAAGCTCCTCTTTGTCCGCTTTGATGTCGTATCCCAGAAGGCGCCGGAGGTCCACCATGAAGATCCGCGGCGGAGTCATATTGTTTTCTCCCACAGGTGTTTCGGGGAACACCTCGTCCCCCTTCTTGACAAAGAGTTCCCCTTTATAGGGCATTCTCCGGGGAAGAGTGATGGTGATATCATTTTCCACGGAGGCCTTCTCTTCCGGAGCCTCCGTTTCGGGCTCTGTCTCACGTTGATACAGGGGGACATAGGCTGTGAAGGGTTTTCCGTTGTACGACCGCCCTCGTCCACGGCAGTCGATGACCACGGGAAGGGCTGAATCGATGGAGAATTCGCTGCCGTTTTTATCCAGGGAGACGTTTTTGGCAGGAATGACCCTGGCTTTGAGCCCCTGGGGATAGAAAAGAAGGGAACCCCAGGCGACTTCTGAGGCCACGGCGCCGTCTTCGCGGATCAGGGTCAGGGCGCTCTTCTTTTCATCATATTTTCCGTTGGGGGCCAGGACGTAGGCGATCTCTCTGAGGCTGGTCCTGATAAAAGCGTCCAGGGCCTCAGTGGGAGTCAGTGTGCTCAGAATCCCGAAATGAGGGCTGCGGAAGCCTTTGTCCACAGCCAGCGTGGTGATCCCCTGGGGCAGGAACCCGTCCAGAAGCATATGGATCGCTTCAGCATCCTGCCGTGTATGGGAGAGGACTCCCCCGGAGCCGATGAAGAGGTCGATATCCGTAAACTGAAATGATTTCGGGGTATTGCGTATGGCAAGGACCTCCGCAAAGGGATCATAACTCGGGTCCCGGCGGCGCCTGTCCAGGAAGCCCACCTTCATCAGCCTGAAATTCGTCTTCTGATGCTGCTCCCAGGCCAGCTGGAGCCCCAGGACAGCCATATGCTGTTCAGCCTCGATCTCCCACTCTTTTTCCGGAAGACGCGTGGGGTAGAGCATCTTGTTCCCGCAGTATCGGCGGACGGTATCGCAGGAGAGCGGAGCTTCCAGACGTCCCGAAGTCTTCTCCTCACCGGCCTCTTTAAAGATCTGTCCCAGTGAATAGCTCATCCCGATATTAGCGGCCACAGTCCGGTTGTATTCTCCGATGATGTTGGAGAAGATATCTGTCGTCGCTCCTCCCATATCGGCCATGACCACGTTTTTGCGTTTCAGCTCCCCATAGAGAGAGAGGATCTTCTCCACACCCACAGGTGTGGGGAGGATATGCTCCCCCGCCCATTTTTTCAATTTGGGATAGCCGGGGGCTTTTTCCATGACATGGTTGAGAAAGAGGTGATGGATGGAGGCCTGGGCTGGGAAGATATTCGTCTTGTCAAGAGAGGGGCGGATATTCTCCGTCACATGACACTCAAAACCGTCCAGGGTCTTTGTCACCAGGTCCCGGGCATTGGAGTTCCCTGCAAAGACCACAGGGGGACGCTCCTGGCGGGAATACTTCATGGTGGGTTCGGAAAGGGCCAGGATCTCGGCAAGACGCACCACGCCTGCAATATTTCCGCCGTCGATCCCTCCGGCCATGAGGATCATATCGGGATGGATATCATGGAGAAACCGCATGCGTTCGATCACAGGGAGTTCATCATCGATGGTGAAGCGTCTGAGGATGACTCCTCCGGCTCCGTTCGCAGCCTGGGATGCGACTTCGCCTGTATCTGTGGACGAGATACCGAATACGGCGATCTGAAGCCCTCCTCCGGCGGAACTCGTGGCCAGAAGAGGAATGGTGGGCTTTCCCGCAGACGTGAGGATCTTTTTTCCCTTGTACCGGGTATCGATCTCCCGTAAAGCAGCTGATACACCCGCCGTGACATCATTTTCAGGGTCCTCCACGGTCGTCTTGACATAGGAGTCCGCCGCCACGACCCATTGTTTTCCCTCTTTTGTGAGGAGGACTGCCTTTGTGGCTGTACTTCCGATATCCACGACAGCAAAAGCCTCTTCGTTCTCCAAAGGATCCCTTCCGCTGCTTCCGAACAGGTCATCCAGGGAGCGGCCGAAGATCTGGGCCATTTTCAGGCAGATCTTCAAGGAGGGATTGTATCGCCCTCCTTCGATGAGAGCCACGGTCTGCCTGCTGATTCCCAGTTCAGAGGCCAGGCTCTCCTGTGTGTACCCGGCTGATTCACGATATTTTCTGATCCTTTCACCGTCCATAACGCCTCCTTTGTAACATATAGTATATAATGTATATTATAATATACATTGTTTGAATTGTCAAGTTGTCTTACGTCTTTTTTTCCTGTATAATCGACTGATGAAGAGACTCATTCTTTTTGATATCGACGGAACGCTGATCCGTATCAATAAAGCGGGAAAAGAGGCCTTTTTTCATGCTCTCTCGTCCCTCTTCCCTGCTCTCATGACAGGGGAGTTCTGCTTTTCCCTTCGCGGGATGACGGATCTCGGTGTCTTCACGGCGTTTTGCAGACAGTTCGGAATCGCTTTCACGGATACTTTGTGGCAGGATTTTCGCTCGCTTTTTTCAGCATCCCTCAGTCAAACCGCCCCGGATTACTCATGGGAGCTCCTCCCCGGTGCCGATGATATGTTAAAGCAATGCTTGAAGTCACGGATCGGGATCGGCCTGGCTACAGGGAACACTCGTGAAGGATCCCGACACAAACTCACGTTTTCCAGGCTGAGCAGGATCGATCTTGAAGGCGGATTCGGGGATGATTCCCTGACAAAATCTGAAACGATCCGAAAGGCCCTTGAAGTGTTTTCTCCTGTGGATCCGGCCATGGTCCTCTATTTTGGAGATACAGTCAGTGATTTTGAAGCTGCCCGTGACCATCAGATCCCCTTCATCGGGATCACCGGGCTCGATTTTACAGAAAACGGAAGAGACCTCCCCTTCCCTGTGATCAGGGACTACAGGTCACTTCTTGATGCCCCGTCGTCATCACTTTATAGGGAAATCTTCGGGGAATCCGGCTCTGAAGAGCAGGATCCGCCCCTCTGAATAGGAGATCCTGGTCCTTTTTCCGCTGACATTGCTCAAAGAGAGGGTATCCGGTTCAAGGATGACCTTGTCCAGGGGATACCGGGCGTCTGTAATGCTCACATCGGAAGAGCGTTCCAGGGGAAGAAGGGAGAAAAGAGTCCCTTGCGGGGCATCGAGTGTTATCGTCTGCCCCGGGATCAGAAGGGAAAGAAGCCCGTGGGATGTGGCCATAGTGACCTCAGGGCCGAAATGCTCCACAGCTCTGAGATTGAAATAATAGTGGTCCGGACGTCCTCCATCGGCGTTGAAGAGGACGATATTGTCATATTGGTCACGGGAACGGATATAGTCCAGGGCATAAAAGAGATCAGAGATATCTTTTTCCGCCGGAAGCCTCATGACAGAAGCAGAGCCTCCCTCGATCAGAGAGATGTCTCTGAGAGAATCAAAATCGCCGATGAGGGCCAAAGGAGAAAGGTGAAGTTGTTGACAGACATCTGCCCCGTGGTCAGCGGCGAAGAGGTCAAACCGCTCCCAGAGGATCCTTGCGAGAAAAGGATAATCAGGCTTCTCATGTCCTGCGATGAGAGCAGCTTCCCTCTTGTGCTCTGACCTCACGGCACAGCTCCCTGCCCGTTGGTCTCCCCGCGAAGTCGGGATGTCTCGCGCAGATAACAGAAGAGACGGCGGTTTCGCCCGCGGGCCGTGAGGAGAAACCGGATGGTCAGAGGCAGGCTCCCGTCGACATCCATCTCCTGGACACACAGCATGGGAAGGGTCTCGTAACCGCTGTTTCTGATGGCAGCACACGGATAGGATGCTGTGATGTCGGGAGTGGCGCTGATCAGAAGAGAGATGACCCGGGACGGTTTGACCCCGGATTCTTTCAGAACGGCATGAAACAGCTCCAGTGTCCCTTTGCGGATCTCATCTTCAGTATTGGAGGGGATGTTGACCGCGCCTCTGACGACGATCATCCCCTACTCCCCGATCCGCTCGATCTCAGCTCCCAGGGCCTGAAGACGCGTATCAATATGCTCATAGCCCCTGTCGATCTGGACGATGTTATGGATCTCCGAAGTGCCGCGGGCTCCCAGGGCTGCGATGAGCAGCGAGATCCCTGCTCTGATATCAGGGCTCACGACCTCACTGCCCAGAAGCGGAGAGGGGCCGATGATCACCACGCGGTGGGGGTCGCACAGAACGATCTGGGCCCCCATGTATTTGAGTTTATCCACAAAAAACATCCGGCTTTCAAACATCTTCTCATGAACGATAACGCTTCCCCCGGCCTGGGTCGCGGCCACGATGATGACCGATGTCAGGTCAGCGGGAAAAAGGGGCCACGGGCCGTCGCTGATCGTGGGGATCGCGCCTTTAAAATCAGGCCTCACCTGCATCATCTGCCCGCCGGGGATGAAAAGGTCCTTCCCTTTCCTCGAAAATTGAAGCCCCAGGCGCTTGAATCCCGAGGAGATCACCGTAAAGTACTCCTCATTGTCTTTGAAGACATCAGCGACAGTCAGTTCTCCGCCGGTGACAGCAGCCAGAGACATGAAACTCCCCACTTCGATATAATCATACTGGATACGATAACGCCCCCCTGACAGCTCGCTCACCCCGTCAATGGTGATCCGGTTTGTCCCGGCCCCTTCAATACGGGCACCCAGACTGTTGAGGAAGGCGCAGAGTCCCTGGACATGAGGCTCACACGCGGCATTATAGATGACAGAACGCCCGCGGGCTTTGACCGCGGCCATAATGGCATTCTCTGTCGCTGTCACCGAGGGTTCGTCCAGGAGGAGGGATGCTCCCTCAAGGCCATCTTTCTTCACAGAGAAAAAGAGACGTTCTGCGGCCTGGTCGTGATTGATGGACGCTCCCAGCTGCTCCATGACAAGAAGGTGGGTGTCGATCCGTCTCCGTCCGATCTTGTCTCCTCCCGGAAGAGGGCAGCTCACCTCCCCTTTTCTGGCCAGAACCGGCCCGATGAGGGTCAGTGAGGCTCTCAGCTGTTTGAAGAGTCCGTCATCAAGATCGCTGGAGTCCACAGATGAGGCGTTGATCCTCCATTCGTGAGATCCCATCCGTTCCACGGTGACGCCAAGGGAGCGGATGAGGTCAAGGAGAACATGGACATCTTTGATATCAGGCACATTCTCCAGGAAGATATCCTGTGTTGACAAAAGGGAAGCTGCAATAACGGGAAGAGCTTCGTTTTTATTTCCGGCCGGCGTGATGACCCCTTTCAGGGGGCGCCCTCCGGTGACCTTGAAATAGGACATAGGCCCTCCTAGTTTTTGATCTTTGTGACTTTTTCGATCTCTCCGGTCAGCTGGACCACACTGTCTTTGATATCACTTAAATTGCGGAGGAGAAGGTTCATGTCTCTTTTCAGATACTCCATCCGCTCATTGAGTCGCACGCTGACCTCTTCGAAATACTCGTTGTCCTTGTCGCGAATCATCTCACTCCTCCTTTGTCTGACCCATGGAAAAATCGACCATATGGACATCTTTCAGATACTCTTTGATCTTATATTTCCGTTTTAACGTTTCCAGGTTCTGGACGATCTCAGAGATCGCAGAGACGGCTTCCTCGATCCGGCTGATGTTTTTTGTGATCACGCCATCCTGATCATCGTCGAGGCTCTTTTTCATGAGAAAAAGCGCCCCTTTGATCACAGCCAGGGGGTTGTTGATCTCATGATTCAGGCCCACGGTAAACTGGCTGAGCAGAACCAGGTTTTCTGTCAGTTTGAGGTTTTCATGCTCCTCTTTGAGTTTTTTCTTCAGGCCTTCATCCGTATTCGCTTCTAAAAGGTCGAAGGAACGCCCGCTTGCGAGAGCGGCGGAAGCAAAAAAGGAAAAGAGTGAAGCCATCTTGATAAAGGAAGGGGCCGTCAAA
>Ga0116152_10001518_pt1 | contig 19078 bp, 17 predicted proteins | sample AD_UKC119_MetaG_FD_89894 | JGI IMG/M metagenome (GOLD analysis project Ga0116152, IMG submission 89894) | Active sludge microbial communities of municipal wastewater-treating anaerobic digesters from Hong Kong - AD_UKC119_MetaG | ecosystem: Engineered > Bioreactor > Anaerobic > Digestate...
AAGAGGGGGGCAGCGCCCCCCTTTTTTCGTCGCGCGTTCGTGCCAGCCTCAGACCAGCTCGACCTCGTAGCGTTCGATCACGGTGTTGGCGAGCAGCTTCTCGCACATCGCCCTGACCGCCGTTTCGGCCGCCGCGCGGTCGGTTTCGGCCAGGTCCAGCTCGATCACCTTGCCCTGGCGCACGGCCTCGACCCCGTCAAAGCCCAGCGCCGCCAGCGCGTGGCGCACGGCCTCGCCCTGCGGGTCCAGGACGCCGGTTTTCAGCATGACATGCACGCGCGCTTTCATCGCAGGGCCTCTCAGTTCATCAGTTTCGGCTTGGTCATCGGCGTGGCGGCCGAGGCGGGCATCACGCCCAGCCGGCGGGCCACCTCGGTATAGGCTTCGGACAGGTTGCCCAGGTCGCGGCGGAAGACGTCCTTGTCCAGTTTCTGGCCGGTCTTGGCGTCCCACAGCCGGCAGCTGTCGGGGCTGATCTCGTCGGCGACAACCAGGCGCATGAAATCGCCGTCATAGATGCGGCCGATCTCGATCTTGAAATCCACCAGCTTGATGCCGACGCCCATCATGACGCCCGACAGGAAGTCGTTCACCCTGAGCGCCAGCGCGACGATGTCGTCGAGGTCCTGATGCGTGGCCCAGCCGAACGCCAGGATATGTTCCTCGCTGACCAGCGGGTCGTGCAGCGCGTCGTTCTTGTAGTAGAATTCGACGATCGGGCGGGGCAGGGGCGTGCCCTCTTCGATCCCCAGCCGCTTCGAGATCGACCCGGCGGCAATGTTGCGCACGACGACCTCGAGCGGGATGATCTCGACCGCGCGGATCAACTGCTCGCGCATGTTGATGCGGCGGATGAAATGCGTCGGCACGCCGATGTCGTTCAGCCCGGTCATGAAATATTCGGACAGCCGGTTGTTCAGCACGCCCTTGCCCTCGATCTGGGCCTTCTTGGCGCCGTCGCCGGCGCTTGTGTCGTCCTTGAAATACTGGATGAAGGTTCCCGGTTCCGGGCCCTCGTAGAGGATCTTGGCCTTGCCCTCGAAAACCTTGGTGCGTCTCGCCATGTCAGGTGATTCCCCGAAGGGCCCGCGGCAAGGCGCGGGCGGCTGAAGTCAGCCGTGCCTATACGCCATGCGCACCCGCCCCGCAAGCGCAGCGCCCGGTCGGGTCGCCGCAACTGCAAACAGTGCTTGCAGCGCGGGCCGTCTGCCCCCATATCTGGGTCGGAAACGACCCCACGCAAGACTGCAAGAGGCCCTGCCCATGACCACCTTCGACGACCGCGAAAACGCCTTTGAAGCGAAATTCGCCCACGACGCCGAGATGGCGTTCAAGGCCACCGCACGGCGCAACAAGGCGCTGGGCCACTGGGCCGCGGGCCTGCTGGGCAAGTCGGGCGACGCCGAAGGGGCTTATGTGCTGGAGGTGATCGCCGCCGACTTTGAGGAAGAGGGCGACGAGGACGTGGTGCGCAAGCTGGTCAAGGACCTGGCGGGCAAGGCCGACGAGGCCACCGTGCGCGCCCGCATGGTCGAGTTCCTGCACGCCGCGCAGCGGGAATTGCTGAAGCAGGGCTGAGCCCTTCATCATCGTCATGAGGCGCGCGCATTTGCGCCCCGCGCCGATCTGTGCGACAACCGGAACGCGCCGCGCCTTGCGGCGCGTTTTGCATTGCCGAGGACACCGATGCCCCTTTCGTCCGATCCCCTGTCCGCCCTTCTGGCCGAACGCGGCTTTCTGCTGGCGGATGGCGCCACCGGGACCAATCTGTTCAACATGGGCCTCAGTTCGGGTGACGCGCCCGAATTCTGGAATGTCGATCACCCCGACCGGATCACCACGCTCTATTCCTCGGCGGTCGAGGCCGGGTCGGACCTGTTCCTGACCAACACCTTTGGCGGCAACGCCAGCCGCCTGAAACTGCACAGCGCCCAGGGCCGGGTGCGCGAGTTGAACCGCGTCGGCGCCGAGATCGGCCGCGCGGTTGCCGACAAGGCGGGGCGCAAGGTGCTGGTCGCGGGTTCGATGGGACCAACGGGCGAGATCATGGCGCCGATGGGCACGCTGACCCATGCCGGCGCGGTCGAGATGTTCCACGAACAGGCCGAAGGTCTGAAGGAGGGGGGCGTCGATATCCTGTGGGTCGAGACGATCTCGGCGCCCGAGGAATACGCCGCCGCCGCCGAGGGCTGCCGACTGGCGGGGATGCCCTGGGCCGGCACCATGAGCTTCGACACCGCCGGGCGCACGATGATGGGCGTCACCTCGGCCGATTTCGTGAAGCTGGTCGGCAAGCTGGACTATCCGCCGGTCGCCTTTGGCGCCAACTGCGGCGTCGGCGCGTCGGACCTGATGCGGACCGTCCTGGGTTTCCTGGCGCTGGGCCCCGAACTGCCGGTCATCGCCAAGGGCAACGCGGGCATCCCGAAATATGTGGATGGCGCGATCAAGTATGACGGCACGCCCGCGCTGATGGCCGAATACGCGGTGCTGGCACGCGACGCCGGGGCCCGGATCATCGGCGGCTGCTGCGGCACGATGCCCGAGCACCTGCGCGCCATGCGCGAGGCGCTGGACACCCGCCCGATCGGCGAGCGTCCGACGCTGGAGCAGATCACCGCCGCGCTGGGTCCATTCAGTTCCGCCTCGGACGGAACCGAGCCCGTGGGCTGTGGCGATCCCACCCACAATCACGGCGGTGGGCGCGAACGCCGGGGCCGCCGCAGAAGCTGACCGCAGCCGTAAATTTGCCTGAATTCCTGCTCATACACCGGGTTTCCGTGTGTAGGAGCGGGTTTTCAAATGGTGCGCGTGATTCGACGTTTTCTTTTCTGCGATCGTGGCGCGGTCGCGGTCGATTGGGTGGTTCTCAGTGCTGCGATCGTCGGGATCGGCGTCGCCTCGGTGGGGGCCGTCCGGTCCGGCACCAATGCCTTGGGCGAGGCCATCAATGCGGCCCTGACCGGGGCCACGGTCGCCGGAAACTGCGCCGGTGACTACACGTTGCAGGTTCTGACCGGCGATCTCGCCGGGGAGGCGGACAGCCTCGCCTCGGAAGTCGGGAACCTGTCTGACAGTGAACTTCTGGCGGGCTATGCAGAAGTGTCCGTCAAGGTCGAAAACCTCCGCGCGATGAACGAAACCGACGACTATATCAACAGCGTTCTGGACCGTGCGTCGATCTTTAACGACGAAATGCAAGCCCGCGGTCTGAGCACGCCCGAAGGCTCGACGTCCTTCAACGATCTTGCGGGCCTTTCCGGCGCGTGCGGTGGCGGAGGATCGGGCGCGACCTCGGACTATCAGCTTCAGTCCCTTACGGCCGACGACGCGACGGCCGTCCAGACCGAACTGGATCAGTATCGTTCGCCCGAGATCGTCGATTTCATGCAGCGGTTCGCGGACGACTTCGACGTCTCGATGGCGAACGGCGACGTTGACGGGATGGGCAAGTCGCTCGACCTGCTCTATGTGGCCTGGCAGTTGGTGGCGGCCCGAGGCGATGATCCCGATGCCACGCAAAAGGCGGCCGACACGTTCAATCGCGCGCAAGAGGCCTATCTGACCGTGCGCCGCTGACCGGCGCATCGCCGCAGAGGCCCCGCGCGGGTTGTCTTGCGCGGGTCTTGCCGCTACATCCCGGGCAACCCAGCCCGGAGATCCCCGATGTTTCGACTGCCCGCCCTGCAAGATACGCGCCTTTTCGATGTCGAACCCTCGGGCGCGGGTCTGGGCGCCTTGCCCGAATGGGACTTGAGCGACCTCTATCCCGCGCCCGACGCACCCGAGGTCGCGCGCGATCTCGACTGGCTGGACACCGCCTGCGCCGATTTCGCGACCGCCTACGAGGGCAAGCTGGCGACGCTGGACGCGGCCGGGATGCTCACCTGCATCCGCGATTATGAGGCGATCGACATCACTGCCGGGCGGCTCATGTCCTATGCCGGGCTGCGCTATTACCAGGCGACCACCGACAGCGAACGCGCCAAGTTCATGGCCGACGCGCAGGATCGGGTCACGGTGGCGACCACGCCGCTGGTGTTCTTTTCGCTGGAGATGAACCGCATCGACGACGCGGCGATGGAGGCTCTGCTGACCGCCGATCCGGCGCTGGGCCGCTACCGCCCGGTGATCGAACGGATGCGCGCGATGCGGCCGCACCAGTTGTCGGACGAACTGGAGAAATTCCTGCACGACCAGTCCACCGTCGGCGCTGCCGCCTGGAACCGGCTGTTCGACGAGACGATGGCCGGCCTCAGCTTCACCGTCGAGGGGCTCGACGATCCGCTGCCGCTGGAGGCGACCCTCAACCTGCTGACCGATCCGGCGCGGGCCCGTCGCCAGGCCGCCGCGCAATCGCTCGCACGGGTGTTCGACGGCAACATCCGCCTGTTCGCCCGTGTCCACAACACGCTGGCCAAGGAAAAGGAAATCTCGGATCGCTGGCGCAAGATGCCGACGCCGCAGCATGGCCGCCACCTGTCCAACCATGTCGAGCCCGAGGTCGTCGAGGCGCTGCGCAACGCCGTTGTCGCCGCCTATCCGCGCCTCTCGCACCGCTATTATGCGCTCAAGGCCAAATGGCTGGGGCTGGAACGGCTGGAAATCTGGGATCGCAACGCGCCCCTGCCGATCGAGGCGCCGCGCACCATCGGCTGGGCCGAGGCACGCCAGACGGTGATGTCCGCCTATGCCGCCTTTGATCCGCGCATGGCCGAACTGGCGCAGCCGTTCTTCGACAAGGGCTGGATCGACGCCGGCGTGAAGATGGGCAAGGCCCCCGGCGCCTTTGCCCATCCCACGGTGACCACCGTGCACCCCTATGTGATGCTCAATTACCTGGGCAAACCGCGCGACGTGATGACCCTGGCGCATGAGCTGGGGCATGGCGTGCACCAGCGGCTGGCCGCCGCGCAAGGCGAGCTTCTGTCCGCAACGCCCCTGACCCTGGCCGAGACCGCCTCGGTCTTTGGCGAGATGCTGACCTTCCAGCGGCTTCTGGCGAACGCCCGGACCCTGGCCGAGCGCAAGACCCTGCTGGCTGGCAAGGTCGAAGACATGATAAACACCGTCGTGCGGCAGATCGCCTTTTACGATTTCGAATGCAAGCTGCACGCCGCCCGCCGGCAGGGCGAGTTGACGCCCGATGACATCAACGCGCTGTGGATGTCGGTTCAGGCCGAAAGCCTGGGTCCGGTGTTCCACTTCATGGACGGGTATGAAACCTTCTGGTCCTATATCCCGCATTTCGTGCATTCGCCGTTCTACGTCTATGCCTATGCCTTTGGCGACGGGTTGGTGAACGCGCTCTACGCGGCGTATCGGGACGCGCCCGACGGGTTCCAGGACAAATATTTCGACATGCTCAGCGCCGGCGGCTCCAAGCACCACAAGGCGCTTCTGGCGCCCTTCGGGCTGGACGCCTCGGACCCGGCGTTCTGGGACAAGGGGTTGACCATGATCTCGGGCTTCATCGACGAACTCGAGGCGATGGAGGACTGATCCGCGCGGGCATTCCCGCTTTGGCACGGGGCCCCGGCCTGCTAGGCTGGGGGCCGCAGTCGAAGGAGGGTTCCATGCGTCACATCCTGTTCACCGCCGCCGTTCTGGCCACCGCGACCGCCGGCGCGGCCCTGGCCGATCCCGTCGGGATCACCCCCGATCGCGCCTCGGTCACCGTCGCGACGGACGCCGGCCCGGTCGAGATCGCGCGCATTCAGGACAACGCGCACGAGGTGACGGGCGAATGGGCGCGCACCTCGCGGCCTTGCCCGAATTTCTGCATCCAGCCGATGACCCCGCCCGAGGGGGTGACCACGCTGGGCGAGCTGGAACTGATCGCCGCGCTCGAGGATCCGGCGGTGATCGTCGTCGATAGCCGCGTGCGCGCCGACTATCTGGGCGGCACCATCCCGGGCGCCATCCACATTCCCTATACCGAAGCCGCCGACCGGCTGGATCTGCTGGGCTGCCAGGTCGATTTCGACGGCTTTGCCTGCGACGCCCCCAACCGGGTCGTGCTGTTCTGCAATGGGCCGTGGTGCGGACAGTCCCCCACCGCCATCCGCCGCATGATCGAGGCCGGCTTTCCCGCCGATCACATCGGCTATTATCGCGGCGGGATGCAGGTCTGGCGGATGCTGGGCCTTTCGGTGCTGATCCCGCAGAACTGAGGGGCCGCGCCCTTGGGGCCCGCCCGTCCGTGGCCTACATCCCCAGGGGGGCCGTTCCCCGCATCCAGCGCCTGAAAGGACACGCCATGTATACCCGCATCCTCGTCCCCGTCGCCTATGAGCCTGGCTATGACATCAGCCGCGAGTTGCAGATCGCGCGGGCGCTGTCGGCCCGCGACGCGGTGGTCTTGCTGGTGCATGTGATGGAAAAGGTGCCTTTCTACGCCATCGACTACATGCCCGAGGGCTGGCGCGACGAGTTGCGTGAGGCCATCCGCGAAGATCTGGCGCGGCAGGCGGCCGGGTTGGACCAGGCGCATGTCGCGGTGATCGAAGGCGAGCCGGGCGGTGCGCTACTCGATTTCGCGCAGGCCGAGGGCGTGGATTGCATCGTTCTGGCCTCGCACCGCTCGGACCGGACGCTGGTCGGCGCGACCGCGACCCGCGTCGCGCGCCACGCCACATGCGCGGTGCACCTGCTGCGCTAACGCAGCCGCAGCAGGGTCGCGATCAGCGCCAGCGCCTCGCGCGGGAGGTGACGCAGCCATTGGCGCGGGCCGATCCGGCGCGCGGCAGGGCAGCTATGCGTGGCGGCGAGGCCCAGTTGACGCGCCAGCAGGCGCGCGCGCGGCGCGTGGTAGGGGTCGGTGACGATCACCACCGCCGCGCCCCGGGGCAAAAGGGCGCGCGCATGGGTCAGGTTCTCACGCGTGGTGGCGGATCGGTCCTCGATCCCGATCGCGCTGTCGGGCACCCCGGCGTCGCGGCAAAGGCGCGCGATGACCACGGCTTCGGCCGGGCCGTGCCGTCCGGTGCCGCCGCAACCCAGCACGGCGTCCACCCGTCCGGCGTGATACAGCGCGACGGCATGGGCGGCCCGCCGCCGCAGCGTGGGCGAGGGGGTGCCGCCCGGCCAGACGGCAGCGCCGAGAACCACGGCGATTCGGGGCTGAGGGGGCAGGGCCATGACCCGGGGGCATAGCCGACACCGCAACAGACGCAAGGTCAGAGTTCGTTAACCTTTCGCGCCTAGGCTCGATGCGCGTTCTATGCGGGATGGGAGGGCATCATGCACCCGGTCGATGAATTCCTGGCGTTGCGGGCCGATATCCGGCGGCTCGAGGCCCGCGCGGCCGAGTTGCGCGCGGCCTTCCTTGCCGGTGAGGTGCCCTTGCGATCCTCAGGGGCCGAGGTTGTCGTCGCGCGCCACAGCCGGCGGGTCCTGTTGCAGGACCGGCTTCCGGGTTGGGTGCAAAGCGATCCGCGGCTGTGGCAGACCCGACATCTTCGGATCGTCAAGGCGCACTCGCTGGGCACGGATACGGGCCCCGATGGGGCCGGCGCCGACGACCCGCTGGCCACCCGCCGCCAGCGTTTGGCCGGCAACGCCACCCGCCAGGACGGGATGCCGATCCGCCCCGCGCTGTCGCCCAGGGCCGCGCCGCCCCATCCGCGGCTGCACCAGGCCACGCCGGACCAGCCCTTGCCCCGCCTTTGCGTGCCGATCCAGCCCCCGGGCGAGGATATCATCCTGTTCGATTAGGCCCCGCGCCCGTTTGCCCCCTTGCGGTCTTGCCCCCCGTGCGGTTCCGACCCGGGCCTAGCGGCGCCGGCCCTTGCCCTTGGCCGCCGATTTGGCGTTCGAGCCGGCCTTGCCCGCCGTGGACCGCCCCCGCTTGCTCACCGCCTCATGGACCGCCTCGTCCACCTCCGATTGCCGGGCCAGGGGATCGTCGGCGACGGCCAGTTCCACCGCTTCCAGGCGCTTGATCTCGTCGCGCAGGCGGGCCGCCTCTTCGAATTCCAGGTTCTCGGCGGCCTTGCGCATGTCGGTGCGTAGCGCATCGAGATGCGCCGCCAGGTTGGCCCCGACCAGAACCTTGTCCACCTTGGCGGTGACGCGCGACTGATCGGTGTCGCCCTGCCACAGGCCGGCCAGCACGTCCTCGACGTTTTTCCTGACGGTCTGGGGGGTTATGCCGTGTTCCTGGTTATAGGCCATCTGCTTGACGCGGCGGCGGTTGGTCTCGTCTATGGCGCGCTGCATCGAGCCGGTCATGCGGTCGGCATACATGATGACCCGTCCATCGGCGTTGCGCGCCGCCCGCCCGATGGTCTGGATGAGCGAGGTTTCGGACCGCAGGAAGCCTTCCTTGTCGGCGTCCAGAATCGCAACGAGGCCGCATTCGGGAATATCCAGCCCCTCGCGCAGCAGGTTGATCCCGACCAGGACATCGAACGCCCCGAGCCGCAAATCCCGCAGGATTTCAATGCGTTCGATCGTGTCGATGTCGGAATGCATGTAGCGCACCCGCACACCCTGTTCATGCAGGTATTCGGTCAGATCCTCGGCCATGCGCTTGGTCAGGGTGGTGACCAGAACGCGCAGCCCCTTGGCCGCGACGCGCCGCACCTCGTCCAGGAGGTCATCGACCTGCATCGACACGGGGCGGATCTCGACCACGGGGTCCAGCAGACCCGTGGGCCGGATCACCTGTTCGGTGAAGACGCCGCCCGTCTGCTCCATTTCCCAGCTTGCGGGCGTGGCGCTGACAAAGACAGATTGCGGACGCATGGCGTCCCACTCCTCGAATTTGAGGGGGCGGTTGTCGGTGCAGGACGGCAGCCGGAACCCGTGATCCGCCAGCACCGACTTGCGCCGGAAGTCGCCGCGATACATGCCCCCGATCTGCGGCACCGAGACATGGGATTCATCCGCGAAAACAAGGGCATGGTCCGGGATGAATTCGAAAAGCGTGGGCGGCGGCTCGCCCGGGGCGCGGCCGGTCAGATAGCGCGAGTAGTTTTCGATCCCGTTGCACACACCCGTCGCCTCGAGCATCTCGAGGTCGAAATTCGTGCGCTGTTCCAGCCGCTGCGCCTCGAGCAGCTTGCCCTCGGTGTTGAACTGCTTGAGACGGTGAAACAGCTCTTCGCGGATGCCCTTGATCGCCTGTTGCAGCGTCGGACGGGGGGTCACGTAGTGGCTGTTCGCGTAGATCCGGATTTTGTCATACGTATCACTTTTCGAACCTGTAAGCGGGTCGAATTCGATGATCGCCTCAAGTTCCTCGCCAAAAAACGACAATCGCCAGGCGCGGTCTTCAAGGTGGGCGGGCCAGACCTCGATCACGTCGCCGCGCACCCGGAAGGCCCCGCGCGAAAACGCGGCATCGTTGCGCCGGTATTGCTGCGACACCAGTTCCGCGATCACCTGGCGCGGATCGTAGATCTGCCCCACGACCAGGTCCTGCGTCATGGCCGAGTAGGTCTCGACCGAGCCGATGCCATAGATGCAACTGACCGAGGCCACGATGATCACGTCGTCGCGTTCCAGCAGCGCCCGCGTGGCCGAATGGCGCATCCGGTCGATGGCCTCGTTGATCTGGGATTCCTTCTCGATATAGGTGTCGGTGCGCGGCACATAGGCCTCGGGCTGGTAGTAATCGTAGTAGCTGACGAAATATTCGACCGCGTTTTCGGGGAAGAAGCCCTTGAACTCGCCATACAATTGCGCGGCCAGCGTCTTGTTGGGCGCCAGGATGATCGCCGGGCGCTGGGTCTCTTCGATGATCTTCGCCATGGTAAAGGTCTTGCCCGTGCCGGTCGCGCCCAGCAGCACCTGGTTGCGCTCGCCCTCGCGCACGCCGGCGGTCAGTTCGGCGATGGCTGTGGGCTGGTCGCCCGCCGGCTGGAACGGCGTCTGCATGACGAACCGCTTGCCGCCCTCCAGCTTCTCGCGGCGCGGGGCGGCGGCGAGGGGCATGTCGTTCAGGACATCGGGGCGGTTGTTGTGCATCGGGGACCTCGGCTTGCGGCGCGTTGCCTAGAATTGTGCTTATTTTGTTCCGGTTCAAGGGGCGCGTCGGTGTGGGCTATCCCTCTTGCCTCGGGGGCGCGAATCCCCGATAAAGCAGCCGCAGAACAAGGGAGACCGGCCATGCGTGCCCGCATCTATCGCCCCGCCCGCAACGCGATGCAATCGGGCATGGCCCGCACCCGGCAATGGGTGCTGGATTACGCCCCGGCCGAGGCGCGCGCCACCGACCCGCTGATGGGCTGGACGGGATCGGGCGACACGCAATCCCAGGTGCGCCTGCGCTTTGCCACCCAGGCCGAGGCCGAGGCCTACGCCAAGGCGAACCGGATCGATTACGTCGTGCAGCAACCGAAAGAGCGCGCGGCGAACATCCGGCCGCAGGGATACGGCGAGAATTTCGCCACCAACCGGCGCCAGGTCTGGACTCATTGATCGCGGGTTTCTGGTCGCATCCTTGTCGCGGGTGAGGGCGTAGGCTGGGGCACCCCTCCATGCCGCAAAGGTGCGCCCGCCATGTCCGACATCACCATCTTCAAGGCCCGCAAGATCCTGACGATGATCCCGAATCGCCCTGAGGCGACGCATGTCGCCGTGCGCGAGGGGCGCATCCTGGGGGCGGGCTCGCTCGAGGATCTGGCCGGGTGGGGTGCCTATGCGCTGGACGAACGCTTCGCGGACAAGGTGCTGATGCCCGGTTTCGTCGAGGGGCACGCCCACACGATGGAAGGGTCGGCCTGGAACCGCGTCTATTGCGGCTGGTTCGACCGGATGGATCCCGATGGCAAGGTCTGGTCGGGGCTGAAATCCGTCGATGCGGTGCTGGACCGTCTGCGCGCGGCCGAAGCGGCGCTGTCCGACCCCGCCGCGCCGCTTGCGGGGTGGCAGTTCGACCCGCTCTACATGCCGGGGGCCGTGTTCTCGCGCCACGAACTGGACCGCGTTTCGACCACGCGGCCGGTGGCGGTATTGCACGCCTCGGGTCACATCCTGGTGGCCAACTCGGTCGCGCTCGAGATGGCGGGGTTGCTGCGCGAGGGGATCAATCATCAAAGCTATCCGCTGGGCGAGGACGGGCTGCCCACCGGCATCCTGCTGGGGCCCGAGGCGCGGCTTGCCATCGCCCGCCACGTCGGCATGGCCGAGGCCATCGCCACCAACGCCGAATCCGACCTGCGCGCCTTTTCCCGTCTGTGCGTGCGCACCGGCACGACGACGATCACCGACCTGGCGGCGCAATTGCCCGAACCCGGCGTGGTCTCGATGGTTGCCGTCACGCAACAGCCGGACTGGCCGGTGCGGCTGGTGCCCTTCCGCACCTTCCTGGGCATGAAGCCCGAGGCCTTGATCGCCGAGGTCCAGCGCCTCGCCGGGCTGTCGCACGACAAGCTCAGGCTGGGCGGGATCAAGATCCATGTGGACGGCTCGATCCAGGGGTTCACCGCGCGCCTGCGCTGGCCGGGGTATTTCAACGGGGCGCCGAACGGGCTGTGGTATATCGCGCCGGAACATCTGACCGAGATCCTGGAACGCGCCTTGGCGGCACGCGTGCCGGTGCATCTGCACACCAATGGCGACCAGGCGACGCAGCTTGTGCTCGAAACGCTTGAGGCCGCATTGCAAAAGCATCCGAGCCCGGACCACAGGTTCACCTTGCAGCACTGCCAGTTGGCGGATGCCGCCCAGCTCAGGCAGGCGGCCCGTCTGGGGATGTGCGTGAACCTGTTCGCGAACCACATCTATTATTGGGGCGAGCAGCACTATGCGCAGACCGTCGGACCCGAGCGGGCGCGCCGCATGAACGCCTGCCGCACCGCGCTGGACGCGGGCGCCCCGCTGGCGATTCACTGCGACGCGCCGGTGACGCCGCTGGGACCGCTGTTCACCGCCTGGTGCGCGGTCAACCGGATCTCGTCCGAGGGGCGCGTGCTGGGGCCCGAGGAGTGCATCACCGTGCACGAGGCCTTGCGCGCGATCACTCTGGGCGCGGCGCACACGCTGCATCTGGACGGTGAGCTGGGCTCGATCGAGACCGGCAAACGGGCCGATTTCGCGGTGCTCGAAGAGGACCCGACCGCCGTCGCCCCCGAGGCGCTGAAGGACGTGCGGGTCTGGGGCACGGTGCTGGGCGGCGTGGCGTTCCAGGCGGGCACGGTATGAGCGAAAGCCCGCTGCCCGTCACGCTGCTGGGGGGGTATCTGGGCGCGGGCAAGACGACGCTGGTCAACCATCTGCTGCGCCACGCCGAAGGCCAGCGTCTGGCGGTTCTGGTCAACGATTTCGGGGACCTGCCCATCGACGCCGACCTGATCGAGGCCCGCGACGAGGACCTCATGACCCTGGCGGGTGGTTGCGTTTGCTGCACGGTCGGTGACGATCTGGGCGAGACCCTGCGCGCCCTCTGCGCCCGTGATCCCCGGCCCGACCAGTTGCTGATCGAAACCTCGGGTGTGGCGCTGCCCGGGGCGCTGGCGGGCGCGCTGTCGTTGATGCGCGATGTCGCGCTGGCGGCGGTGGTGGTGCTGGTCGATGCCGAAACCGCGCCCGCGCGCGCCGAGGACCCCTATCTGGGCGATACGATTCGTCGCCAGATCGAGCAGGCCGACCTGATCGTGCTGACAAAGCCCGATCTGGCGGGGGCGGCCGGTCTGGACCGCGCGCGCGCGCTGGTCGCGGCCCTGCACCCGGCGGCGGCGGTGGTCGAGGCCGTCGAGGGCCGGGTTCCGCCCGCGCTGATCCTCGGGCCGCGCCCGCGTCTGGGCGAGGACGCGGCCGCGCCCGAGACGCCCGGCCACGACAGCCTGCTGTTTCGCCCGGCGCGCCCGCTCGACGCGCGTGCGCTGGCGCGGGGCCTGGCCGATCCGGCGCTGGGCGTGCTCAGGGCCAAGGGGGTCTTTGTCGATGACACGGGCGCGCTGCGGCTGGTGCAGGGCGTCGGCGCGCGGGTGCGGCTGTCCCCGCCGCCCAAGGGCGCGCGTCCCGGCGTGGTGGTGATCGGTCGGGCCGGCGGGTTGGATGCCGGCGGGCTGGCCGCGCTGTTCGGTGTTTCGGGACGCTAGGGGGTGAACCAGACGGTGCCGGTCTGCACAAGGCGCACCAGATCGGGCTGTCCGTGCGTGCCGGTCAGCGCGAAGATCCGTTTCGAGCAACTGCGCGCGGTTTCCAGCGTCCAGCCCAGGGTCTGCGCGGCCTCGGCCAGGGTCGCGCCGTCGCAGATCAGCGCCGCCAGGCGGGCCTCGCTGCGCTTGAGCCCCAGAGCGCCCGCCAGCGCGTCGGGGTCCAGCGCGCCGGCCCGGGGTGCGCGCCGCAGCACCCCGCGCACCACCGGGCGCAGGCCCGGCGCGGGGGCGGACAGCCCCGGCAACAGGGCCAGATGTAGCGGCGCCGGGGGCTGCGCCAGCGTCAGCCGCTGGGCGCGCCCGGCCAGCGCCTGATCCATCGCCCGGCGCAGGTCGCGTGCGACCAGCCCGTCGCCCGCGTCCAGCCGCCCACCCGCCGCCAGTCGCAGGGCCGGCGTGTCGGACAGCAGGGCGCGCGCGGTCGCGTCGGCCTCGATCACCCTGAGGGCGGGATCGAGCCACAGCCAGCCGGCCCCCAGCGCGCGGCTCAGGTCGGTGGTCTGGCGGGCCTGGGCCTCGTCGGCCTGACGGTCCAGCCACAGGTCCACCGCCTGCGCCAGATGCGGCGCCAGGCGTCCCAGCAGGGCGCCATCGGCGGCGCGAAAGTCGGTCTGCGCGTGGCCCACCCCCAGCCAGGCCCGCGCGTCGGCATGGGCCGACACGGCGATCAGGCGCAGCGGCGGGCCGGGTTGGCCCAGGTCGCCGTGCGCATAGAGACGGTCGTCGCGCAATGCGCGCAGGACCTCGGGCGCGGGCAGGGCGGGTGGCGTTCCGGTGGCGAAGCGATGCGCGGCGCCGGCGCTTTCGATCAGCAGGCAGGTGCCCTCGGCGCGCAGCACGGCGCCCAGCGTGGTCAACGCGGTCTGCCAGTCGGCGGCGGGCCGGGCAGCGGCCGCGTAGATCTGGCGGATCACCCGCGTTTCTTCGCTGGGGCTGGTCACGGGCGGGATCTCAGGCGGTTGTGAAGTAATAACCCCCCAAATGGGAGGTTCCTTCGCATAAGCGCCGCGCTATCTGCCCGTCAAGAAGCAATTCAAAGGACACGGGCATGTCGGTCAGGACCCTCACCCATTTGCAGCGGCTCGAGGCCGAGAGCATCCATATCCTGCGCGAAGTCGTCGCCGAGGCCGAAAAGCCGGTGATGCTGTATTCGGTGGGCAAGGACAGCGCGGTGATGCTGCACCTGGCGAAAAAGGCGTTCTACCCCGCGCCGCCGCCGTTCCCGCTGCTGCATGTGGACACGACGTGGAAATTCCGCGCGATGTACGAACTGCGCGACAAGGCCGCGCGCGAGGCCGGGATGGAGCTGCTGGTCTATCACAACCCCGAGGCCATGGAGCGCGGCATCAATCCGTTCGACCACGGCAGCTTGCACACCGACATGTGGAAGACCGAGGGGCTGAAACAGGCGCTGGACCTCTACGGCTTCGACGCGGCCTTTGGCGGCGCGCGCCGCGACGAGGAAAAGAGCCGCGCGAAAGAGCGCGTGTTTTCCTTCCGCTCGGCCAATCACCGCTGGGACCCCAAGAACCAGCGCCCCGAGTTGTGGCACCTCTACAATGCGCGCAAGACCAAGGGCGAGTCGATGCGGGTGTTCCCCATCTCGAACTGGACCGAGCTGGACATCTGGCAATACATCCATCTCGAGGGCATCGAGATCGTGCCGCTCTATTTCTCGGCCCCGCGTCCCACGGTGAAACGCGACGGTCTGATCCTGATGGTCGATGACGACCGGTTTCCGCTGAAACCCGGTGAGACGCCTCAGATGCGCTCGATCCGGTTCCGCACGCTGGGTTGCTACCCGCTGACCGGCGCCGTGGAAAGCACCGCCCGGACGCTGCCCGAGGTGATCCAGGAAATGTTGCTGACCACCACCAGCGAACGTCAGGGCCGCGCCATCGACCACGATCAGGCCGCCTCGATGGAGAAGAAGAAGCAGGAGGGCTATTTCTGATGACCGATCCCGTTTACAAGACCGACGCCCTGATCGCCGAGAACATCGAGCAGTATCTGGAAACCCACCAGCACAAGACCATGCTGCGCTTCATCACCTGCGGGTCGGTGGATGACGGCAAGTCCACGCTGATCGGCCGGCTGCTCTACGACAGCAAGATGATCTTCGAGGACCAGCTGGCCGCGCTGGAAGCGGACAGCCGGCGCGTCGGCACCCAGGGGCAGGAGATCGACTTTGCCCTTCTGGTGGACGGTCTGGCGGCCGAGCGGGAGCAGGGCATCACGATCGACGTGGCCTATCGGTTCTTTGCGACCGAAAAGCGCAAATTCATCGTCGCGGACACGCCCGGGCACGAACAATACACCCGCAACATGGTGACCGGCGCCTCGACCGCCGATCTGGCGGTGATCCTGATCGACGCGCGCAAGGGCGTGCTGACGCAGACCCGGCGGCATTCCTATCTGGTGAACCTCTTGGGTATTCGCCATGTGGTGCTGGCCGTGAACAAGATGGATCTGGTCAACTATGACCAGGCGACATTCGAGCGGATCGTCAGCGACTACCGCGCATTCGCCGATCAGATCGGCATCGCCGATTTTACCGCGATCCCGATTTCGGGCTTCAAGGGCGACAATATCACCGGCCTCAGCCTGAACACGCCCTGGTATGGCGGCCCGGCGCTGCTGCCCTGCCTTGAGGCGGTCGAGGTCGATGCGACCGCCGACCAGGACAAGCCTTTTCGCCTGCCGGTGCAATGGGTGAACCGTCCGAACCTCGATTTCCGGGGCTTTGCCGGCACCATTGCCTCGGGCGTGGTGCGGCCGGGCGACGCGGTGCGCGTTCTGCCCTCGGGCAAGACATCCAGCGTGGCGCGGATCGTCAGCTTCGACGGCGACAAGGAGATCGCGGTGGCGGGCGAATCCGTCACGCTGACCCTGACGGACGAGATCGACTGCTCGCGCGGGCAGGTCCTCACGGCGTCCAAGGCTCCGCTCGAAGTGTCCGACCAGTTCGAGGCCGCGATCATCTGGATGGACGAGCACGAGATGGTGCCGGGCCGCGCCTACTGGATGAAGATCGGCGCGCAGACGGTTTCGGCCAAGGTCGGGCATCCGAAATACGAGGTGAACGTCAACACCCAGGAGCACCTGGCGGCCAAGACGCTGGACCTGAACGCGATCGGCGTGGCGACCTTGACCACCGACCGCGAGATCCCCTTTGCGCCCTATGCCGAAAGCCGCGATCTGGGCGGGTTCATCCTGATCGACAAGCTGACCAACCGGACGGTTGCGGCGGGGATCATCCACTTCTCGCTCAGGCGGGCGCAGAACATCCATTGGCAGGCCACCGACATCGGCCGCGACCACCACGCGGCGATGAAGCACCAGAAACCCGCCGTGGTCTGGCTGACCGGCCTGTCGGGGTCGGGCAAATCGACCATCGCCAATGCCCTGGAGCGCAAGCTGGCGCGGATGAACCGGCACACCTTCCTGCTGGACGGCGACAACGTGCGGCACGGTCTGAACAAGGACCTCGGCTTTACCGAAGCCGACCGCGTCGAGAACGTGCGCCGGGTGGGCGAGGTGGCCAAGCTGATGACCGACGCGGGGCTGATCGTGGTCACGGCCTTCATCTCGCCGTTCCGGTCCGAACGCGACATGGTGCGCGGGATGATGCAGCCCGGCGAATTCCTCGAGGTTTTTGTGGATACGCCGCTTGCGGTGGCCGAACAGCGCGACGTCAAGGGGCTCTATGCCAAGGCGCGCGCGGGGCAGTTGAAGAACTTCACCGGGATCGACAGCCCCTATGAAGCGCCCGACAACGCCGAGATCCGCATCGACACAACGGCGATGACCCCCGACGAGGCCGCGGACCAGATCATCGCCCGCCTGATCCCCTGAGGGCGGGCCCCGCAACCTGACCCGCGCCGCCGCCGGACCCCCGGCGGCGGCGCCTTGCGCACAGCCTGTGCCACTTTTTCGGGCCGTTGCCCGCCGATCGGGCGGTCCGGCCCCCCGAAACGGCGCTTGGGGCTGGCGGTTGGCGCGCAGGCCCCTAACATGGTGGCGACACACCCACGGGGACCGCGCATGGCCATCTTCGCCTCGATCCATCACCTGACGCATTACACCTATGACCGGCCGGTGACGCTGGGCCCGCAGATCATCCGGCTGCGCCCGGCCCCGCACAGCCGCACCCGGGTGATCGCGCATTCGCTCAAGGTCAGCCCCGGCGGGCATTTCGTGAACCACCAGCAGGACCCCTATGGCAACTGGCTGGCGCGCTTCGTGTTCCCCGACCCCGTGACCGAATTCCGGATCGAGGTCGATCTGACCGCCGACATGACGGTCTACAACCCGTTCGACTTTTTCGTCGAGGACAGCGCCGAGTTCTGGCCCTTCGACTACCCCGAGGACCTGCGCGAGGACCTGTCGATCTACCGCACGCCCGAGCCCGAGGGGCCGAAGCTGGCGCAACTGATCGGGTCGCTGGATTTCAGCCGCACGCGCACGGTGGATCTGCTGGTTGCGCTGAACGCCCGCATCGCCAACACCGTCAACTATACGATCCGCATGGAGCCCGGCGTTCAGACGCCCGAGGAGACGCTGCGCAGCCAGTCGGGCAGTTGCCGCGATTCCAGTTGGTTGCTGGTGCAGGTGCTGCGCCATCTGGGGTTCGCGGCGCGCTTTGTCTCGGGCTATCTGATCCAGTTGACGCCGGACGTGAAATCGCTCGACGGCCCCTCGGGGACCGAGCGCGACTTCACCGACCTGCACGCCTGGTGCGAGGTCTTCTTGCCGGGCGCGGGGTGGATCGGGTTGGACCCGACCTCGGGGTTGCTGACCGGCGAAAGCCATATCCCGCTGGCCGCGACCCCGCATTTCCGCAACGCCGCGCCGATTTCGGGCGGGTTTTCCGCCGTCGGAACGCCCAGGACCGACTTCGAATTCGACATGACGGTCCAGCGGGTCGCGGAACATCCGCGCATCACCAGACCCTTCTCGGACGAGGCCTGGGACCGGCTCAACGCACTGGGCCGACGGATCGATACCGAGCTGGAGGCGGGCGACGTGCGCCTGACGATGGGCGGCGAGCCGACCTTCGTGTCGGTGGACGACTTTGAAAGCGCGGAATGGAACACCGAGGCCGTCGGCCCGGCCAAGCGCGGGCTGGCGGACGATCTGATCCGCCGCCTGCGCAGCCGCTTCGCGCCGGGCGGGTTCCTGCATTACGGGCAGGGCAAATGGTATCCCGGCGAAAGCCTGCCGCGCTGGACCTTCTCGCTCTATTGGCGGCGCGACGGGGTGCCGGTCTGGCAGAACCCCGATCTGGTCGCGCGCGAGACCGGCGCGCCCGCGGTCGGCGCGGAACAGGCGGGGGCCTTCCTGTCGGCTTTTGCAAAGAACCTGGGCCTCGATCCCGGCTTTGCGCAACCGGCCTTCGAGGACCCGGCCGAATGGATCCTCAAGGAAGCGAACCTGCCGCCCAACGTCACCCCCGAGAATGCGCGCCTGAAGAACCCCGAGGACCGCGCGCGCTATGCCCGCGTGTTCAACCGGGGCCTGACCGAACCGTCGGGCTATGTGCTGCCCATCCAGCGGTGGTGGCAGGCCGCCGATCGGCCGGCGCGCTGGCGGTCCGAATTGTGGAAACCCCGGCGCGGCAAGATCTTCCTGATCCCCGGTGACAGCCCGGTGGGCTTTCGCCTGCCGCTGGGCGCCTTGCCCTATGTGCCGCCCGCGCAATACCCCTATGCCTTTCCCGCCGATCCGACCGCGCCTGTGGGTCCGCTGCCCGATTTCGAGGCGCGCCGGGCCGAACGCCGCAAGGCCGTGGAGGACGAACTGGCCCGCATCGCCCGGGACGAGGCCGACGCGGCCGTGCGGCGTCCGCCCCTCAGCCCGGGCCACACGCAGGCGGCCCGTCCCGGCGCCACCGAAACCACTCCGCGCCAGGCCTATCAGCCGCAGGACCTGCACCTGGGCGACGGCGTGGACCCGGACGGCGGCCATGT
>Ga0116152_10001520_pt1 | contig 19065 bp, 33 predicted proteins | sample AD_UKC119_MetaG_FD_89894 | JGI IMG/M metagenome (GOLD analysis project Ga0116152, IMG submission 89894) | Active sludge microbial communities of municipal wastewater-treating anaerobic digesters from Hong Kong - AD_UKC119_MetaG | ecosystem: Engineered > Bioreactor > Anaerobic > Digestate...
AATAAAAAATTTAAAGCCAGAGGCAATGAAAAAACCGCCAGTGCCAAACTAAGTTTATATGATGGAATTTATTGGGTAACTGATTTTGGTGGCGATGGCAAACCACGCAATGCCATACAATGTGTAATGCTTGAAAACAATTGCACTTTTCAAGAAGCATTAGAAATAATTGCCGCAAGGTTTAATATTGAGGCCGAAGATGGTAAAAAACCTGAACAAAAATCAGAATACACCTACAGCAGCCGACCGGCAACCGATGATGAACAGCCCGGACAATTTTATTTTACGCTGAATGATACATTTTCATTATCAGAAATAAAAAGTATTTTTTCAGAAAAAATAATCCAACATTCAAAACTTGTAACTAAACCTGCAACAAACAATCCCGAAGCAGAAAACAACATTACCTATCAGGCACTAATAGAAGTACTCAAACGCTATCATTATTTTTCTGTAAAAGAATACCGCTATGTAAAAGACCGCACTACGCATATTTACGGTGCCACAGATCAGCATCCTATATTTATTATTGATGAAGGCAAATTTCAAAAAATATATCAGCCAAAGCATACTGATAAAAGCAAACGGTTTATGTATGCAGGCGAAAAAACAAAACATTTTATACATGGAATAAAATATGTAGAAAAGGCATACAACGAACTAAATGCACAGGTGGATGAATCGTCCTACGAAAATGCAGATGAAAGTGAAAAAACAGAGGCACGAAAAACAAAAAAACTACCCGGTGTAATTCTATGCACTGGCGGCAGCGATGCACTTAATGTGGCAGTTTGTATGGGTCCGGAATATCCGGTTATCTGGCTTAATTCAGAATCTGAAAAATTAGATTTTGAAACTTACCGATACCTTAAAACAAAAACCAAAAACATTTATAACCTTCCGGATATTGATACCACTGGACAATCCGAAGCACATAAGCTGGCAATGGCATACATGGATTTAAAAACAATTCAATTACCATTGGAGCTTGCACAAAAAAAAGATTGGCGCGGCAACCCTTGTAAAGATGTTCGTGATTTTTTTAATAACTATTCATTAACTCATTTCAGAAAGTTAGTGGATAATGCATTGCAATATGAATTTTGGACGGAAGAGCCACAATACAACCGAAAAGGAGAACCGGTAATGATAGCCGGGCGGCAAAAATATTCCTATCAACCATCAAACGTTCATTTATATAATTTCTTGCATAAAACAGGCTTTGGCAAATTCAAAATGAATGTGGATGATACGGAAGATATTTATATTAAAAAATCCGGCAGTGTTGTATCTGTTATTCAGCCTAAAGATATTAGAGCGCATGTAAATGATTTTCTTGAAAAACAAAACCGCCCTATTGATTTGCGTAATGCATTTTTTAAAAGTCCGCAGTTGGGCGAATCCAGTTTATCAAATCTAAAAGTATTAGAATTGGATTTTAAAGATTATGATAAAGACTTCCAATATCTTTTTTTCAAAAATCAAAGCTGGAAGGTAACGGCACAAGGCATTGAAAAAAACATTGATGGATCAGGGAAAAATGTTTGGGAAAATGATGTATTGGATTTTATTGTAGATATTACTGAAGAGCCATTTAACATTACCTACAACAGCATTGCAGATGATTTTGACATTACCATTAATGAAACCGATTGTTGGTTTTTCAATTACCTGATAAATACAAGCCGCATTTACTGGAAACAAGAATTAGAAGATTGCTACACCGAACACCAACAGGCGCAAGCTGATGAATATGCGGCCGAAAATAAATTTAACATAGCCGGTTCAAATCTTAATGCCGAACAAATACAAATTCAAAAACAACACTTAATAAATAAAATTTACAGCATTGGTTATTTGCTTCACCGCTATAAATTCCGGAGCCGCGCATGGTGCGTAATGGCAATTGATAATAAAATAGTTGAAAGTAATGAAGCACATGGCGGCAGTGGTAAGAGTATCTTATATGATGTGGCCATGAGAAAAATAATAAAACAAAGTTTTAGAATTGATGGCAGAAACGAAAACATCACCAAAGAAGCGCACTTGTTTGAGGGATTAACCAGGTATCACCGTTATATGATAATAGATGATGCCTACCAGCACTTAAATTTTGGTAGATTTTTTGGAATGATAACCGGAGAAACAGAAGTAAACCCAAAAGGATTGAAAAGATTTTCATTAGCGTTTGAAGAAAGTCCTAAAATGGCAATGACTATTAACTACATGCTAAAACAGAATGATCCAAGCACAGAAAGAAGATTACTATACACTGTTTTTTCTGACTATTATCATTTCAATAAGCAAGGTGAATATAAGCAAGAACGCATTGTTAGTAGTGATTTTAATGGTAAAGATTTATTTGCCGATTTTGATAAACGGCAATGGAATCTATTTTATAATTTTTGTGCAAGGTGCCTACAATTCTATCTTGCATCACCCCGAAAGGTAGAACCACCAATGGATGTAATCCTGAAAAAACAGTTGCTTAACGCTATGGGCCATACCTTCCGGGCATGGGCAGATGCTTACTTTCATTACGAAGCAGATACACCGGTGCATCAAACAAATTTTAATAAACGAATTGTAAAAAGCGAAATGTTCAATAATTTTTTGAATGAAAATAAAGGAACAAAATACACAACCAGAGCATTTACTAAATCATTAAAAGCCTGGTGCCGGTACAATAAATATATTTATAACCCGGACAAAGAAACCAATGACAAAGAAAACAACAGAATATTAGAAACCATTGATGGCAAAACACATGAAATGGTTTATATACAAAATGATAATTTAGAAACAATAGGAGAAATTTTTTAAAAAAAAGTTCGGTGGGAATTTCTACTACTAAAGTTCATTTGAAACACTAAATTTTATACAATGGAAAAAGATAATTTGAAATACGAAACCCCCACTGACGCAAAACCCAAGTTATGTGAGGTGCGGGATTTAAAAACTAAAATTTAAAATTATGCCAATAGATTACAAAAAATATCCTTCAAATTGGAAAACTGAAATTGTACCAAAGGTAAAAGCAGGGGAAAATAATCGCTGTGCATTTTGTGGAGTAAAAAATTATTCGGTTGGTTATCGTGAAGGTTCAAAGTTTATTCCTACTTGTGGAAACGAATATCACGATAAAGCAGGAAATGGTGAATTAACTTATAAGGAAGCAAGAGAATTAGTAAAACATTGTAACGAATGCTGTGAAGATAGTTTAATTGTAATTGTGCTTACTGTGGCTCATTTAGATCATGATGTTACAAATAATGAATTGTCAAACCTAAAAGCACTTTGTCAAAAATGCCATTTAGACTATGATAAAGAACACCATATAAAAAACAGTAGAAAAACGCTAAATAAAAAGAAAGGACTTGTTGAGTTGCCGTTTACCGAGCATCTCACATAACGTTCAACGGCATTTACGCTGCCCGTAATTGAAAAACAAAAGTTAAACAGCGTATCGTCCGCAGGGGTGGCGTAAATGCCTTGTTAGCGGTTCAGTGCGATAAAATGGAACTGAAAAATGAATCTAACAAAAGATGAAGCTGCTATATTGTGCCAAGCACTATACGAGCAAAAATATGAACTAAATGAAAGAGTTGTTGATTTCGCAGAGTCAAAAGGAATTTCATCAATGGCAGCATTTCAAAAATTGGAAGACAAATTAAACAAATGGAGCGATGACAAGAGAAGGCGTGGACGAACTTCAAGAAATTCATTTAATGATATTTTAAGGCGGTTTGTTAGCACTGACCGCTAACGTATCGGTGCTATACGATGTGGCGGATTTTCAGCAGAAAGCCCAATACGAAGCACCAAATTTTGAATTAGTACAAATGTTTAACCGAAGCACGTCAGCCGCCATATTGTATAGCACTTGTTAGCGGCTGCCTTTCTTCACAAATCAAAATAAAATGTCAAAGTACACAGAAAGTAAAATTACAAGAATGGGAAGCCACAGATGGGACTTCTGGAAAGTTGGGGAACGTAAAACCAACGGGGTTGAAGGTTTTGAAATTCATTGGTCAGATGATGGCGAATGTATAACAGACCACGTTTACACAGAGGAAGATGCTAATTTGATTGCGGCCGCTCCTTTAATGTTAGAAACACTTAAATATCTTCAAGCCGTTGGTGGATTAGGATTGCAAAACCACGAATATATTAAAAAAGCGATTGATGTGGCGGAGGGTCGTCTTTAAGGTTGCCGCTAACGTTGAAGCATTGCCGAAGGGCAGCTTTTAAGGAACAAAAGTTGAATAAACTACAAAAGATGATTAGAAAAATAAAGTTGAAAATTAGCACTTCTGCCTGCCTTTTGGCAATGCAATGTTGTGTGCAGTTAAATTCGTTATGAAGCAAACACTATTTGGATATGAGCCTGTAACTTCAATATCTTTTAGCAATGATGAGATAATTGAAAACATTATGCTTTTATATGGCATAGAAAGGTTTGATTTGGATTGCACCTATTCAATAGGTCATTTTTGGAAGAACTTGCCACAGCCAAGACTAAAAACTGATTTGTTACCTAAAAATGACAAGGTGCAAAAAGCAAGTAGCGATAATTTGCCTTTTGAAAACGAAAGTATGCAAAGCATAATGTTTGACCCACCATTTGTAATTGCAGGGGAAACCTATAAAGACAATGATAAAGGAAGCAGCATAATTGCTAAAAGATTTGAGGGGTACAAAAATTTTGACGAATTGAAAACCCATTATTTTGGTACACTAAAAGAAACATACAGATTGCTTAAAGACGATGGAATATTGGTTTTTAAATGCCAAGATGTTGTTTCAAGTGGCAAGAACCATTTTAGCCATTGCCTTATTATGAATATGGCTTTGAAAGTAGGATTTTATCCAAAGGATTTATTTATTCTAATGGCAAAGAATAGGATAAATTCTTTTAATGGGGAAAAATGGAAAAACCAATTTCACGCAAGAAAGCACCACTCTTATTTTTGGGTTTTACAAAAGTCAAAATGTAGGGTTGATTACGGTCTGTCTTAATTGCACACAACGGTTTGCAGCCTTGCGAAGGCGGGGATTTTAACCACTAAATTTAATTAGAAAGATGAACGATAATATTACCACTGAACTGTCAAACGAAGCACTGAACCCCCGCTTTTGCAAGGGTGCTGTTAGGTGGTGCGTTGGCTTGTGCGGTTGGCTCTGTTTTGGTTTATCCTTTTTGTGCGGGGGAAACATTTTTCACTTTTATTTGTATATATAATATATACGTTATATATTTGTATCAAATTTAAAAACATGACACAAGACCAAATGTATGAACATCTAAGAGCACAAATGCGTGGAACGGATGTAACAGCTTTAGAAGCACTATCCAACACCTTGAAAAAGGCTGGAACAGAATTGAAACCATTTTACAAAGGTGAAAAACACCTATATGTACGATGCGATGGTATTCCTTGGGAAAGTATTAAGACGGTTGAATTTTTAGCAACTGCCAATTTTCTTAAATGCAGAATGGTTGCCTTACCTCGTGAAATTGATTTAGGAAATAGGAAAGAAACAATTTGCACCCCTTACATAAATATTTACAAGGCATGAAAAAACTTATAGACTTAACTCCAGAATGTGTGCGGCAATTAAATATTGAAGCTGCAAAAAAAGGAACGAACACAAAGAACCTAATTGAGCAGATACTTGAACGTGAAGCGGTGCGGCTGGGAAAAAAGGATAAACCAAAATAGCACCTAACGGTTTGGGGCTTTGCGTTCGTTGGGGATTTCCAGCACTAAAGCTCATTTGAAAAACAAAATTTGATGATATGACAGAACTTGATTTAAAATACCACAGCCCCAATGACGCAAAACCCGTGTTATCGGCTGCTGCGGTTAAGTTATCGAAAGCCAAAATTCGAGCAATAGTGTTTGATAAGTGCGGGGGGAAGTGTGCTTATTGTGGAGTTGATTTAGTAAAAGGATGGAATGTTGACCATATTAAACCGCAAATCTTTGGAGGTACAAACGATTTAGATAACCTAAACCCAAGTTGCAAGGATTGCAATAATTACAAATGCCATACGGATTTAGAAGGTTATAGAAAACAACTCCACAAAATGCTGAATGAGAAACTTGAATACTTATTTAAAAGCAAAACTAAAATGCAAGTAGCAATGAATATGGGTTCAATTAAGCACACTTTATGGGATGGGAAATTTCATTTTGAACGTGTCGGTAGCAGTTGCCGATAACTAATGTATTGGCGATACAAAAGCATATCAAAAAACATGAAAAGATTTGAATACAAAAAGGTTATTGGATTTACATTACAGCAAAAACGCGCTTTTGAAATATTAGAAAAGCATGGTGTGAATGTAAATAAGTTCATACGCCAGGCAATAGCCGAAAAAATAAAGTCCGACTGGCGCAAAATTAAAGAACCGACCACAAAGGAATATTGCCCTTTTTAGTACGGACGGAAATAACAGCTACAGCCCTGCCTTTTGGCCGGGCTTTTTTGTTTCTGCCATAATTACACATCATTACCGATCAGACACGTTAAAACGGCCTTAAACAGCCACCGGCTTCAATTTCCTTGCAACCTTTATTTTAAAATAGTGTTTTTTGCTGTATTTTCTGTAATTTTGTAATCTCACTGAAATAGAATTAATTACATTAATTCCTTTTGTAATTAATTTATAAAAATTACAAAACTTCTGTAATTGATTTTCTTCATGTGCCATTTCAGTTCAAAATTACAAAACACGTTTTAGCGTTAATTACAGAAAAAAAAACGTTAAGTAATTGATAAATAATATAGTAGTATTAAATTACAGAATTACAAAAAAAAAGTGGGTTCAGGCAAATTGGTTGTGCAAACTATTACCACAACATGTAACATACGCCACCAAAAAAACACTGCCATTTTATCACAGTATCATAAAAAAAGCCCCATCAATAATGATGGAGCTTTAAACCTGGTTTGGTATCCAAAAAAAATTATTCCAAATTAAACCGCTTGGCTACTTCTTTATAATCATTCCAGTTTATATCCGGATTGGCTGCACGCAACCTGTTAGATGCTATTACCATCTTATAGCTCCATAAATTAGAAATTGTAAAATTAGTTTCCGATTCCAAATAAATATTGATCCAGTTAGGTTCTGCAGTAAAAGAATGATACATTATTGATGATCCTGAAAAAAATGATGTAAAAGGCAATGCCTGCCAAACATCTGTAGCATTTTCTTTATACACCATAACCAAACCATCGTTTAAAACACTACTGGTCATTTCAGAAATATAAATTGCAGCTTTCTTTTTATACGAATTACCTGAAGTGCTAACCGTAATAAAATCTGAAGCAGACAAATATTTATAAATACATTTTATTTGACTAATTCCGGGGTTGCCTTGCGGCCCTGTGTTGCCTTGTGGCCCTTGTGGCCCGGTATCACCATCCTTTGCACATCCTGATAACATTGCCGCCAGTGCAGCCATAAAAATTAATTTTTTCATCGTTTATATTTTTAATTGTTCAACACAAATGTATAAAGTTTTTTAACTAAAGTTATAAACAAAAATACCCCTGTTAACAACCTTATTGCACGTTTGCAACACAAAAATGTAAGCCAATGACAAATGATGAAATTTTTGAAGCCCGGATTTTAGAAAATGCCATCAGCAAAATAATAGAAGGACTTAGCGTAACGCAACAAATAGGCAACGTGGAATTTCATATTCAGGCACATCAGCATCCGGGTATGGCATCAGATGGACGAAACAGCAGCCGTACAGGTTATGGATTTAATCTTTACTTAGATTATTTTGAAAAAGGAAATGCGGGAACACGCCATGTAATTATCAATCGTGATTTTAATGCAAAAAGACCCGGAAGCACCATTTACGAAAATATACCTTATGAGGATTATTTAAAATCATTAGCCTATATTTTTAAAGAACTTCACAGACGTTTTGACCTAAATAAAATTGCACCGCATCTTGGTGATGCATACATTACTATCATTTCTGGATTATTTGACACTAAAGCTATAAACTAAAATATGAGCGACTTTAAAATTAATGGCAACTGGAACGCTATGGTGCCGGTAAGGATAACACTACCGGAGCCTGTGTACAATTTAATAATGGAAATAAGTAAAAGACGTGGTGAAGCATACATCACCAACGTTATTAGAGATTTTACCATTAAAGGAATACAAAGCACCACCGGCATAGATATTATGAAAATAGATATTCAAACAAACAACAACAATGAGCAAATTTAATTTAATGTCAGCCATAGGGCCGCTAATGAAAGACGTAGTTATGGGTAAACCCATTTCAGAAATATTAAACAAAGTATTTACACCCGAAATGCAAGGCGGCATTGCATTAAAACTTCACGATATAATTGAAGCAAAGCTAAAGGAGCATGATGCACAATTTGCCGTTTTTGCAGTGGTGCCGGTGCCGGTAACAAGAGATGGTAAACCGGTTCTTGATCGGGATAATAAACAATGCTATCACCTGCGGATAAAACTACTTGAAATAGTTAATGAAAATGATAAGGCAACCTATGGCAGAGTATTAATGAACCTTTCTGTAAACGAATTGATAAACGAATTGCAAAAAATTACCGAAAATAATTAATCGGTAATAACACTGTTTATTTTATAAAAAATTGAGTATCAAGAAAAAACATAAAAAAAACAAACGTGAAATTAAAACACGTAAAAGCATTATTAATATGACTGAAAAAGAACAAACATCAGCACCTGAAACTACAGATACAAATCATGCAGAAGCTGTAATAAACCAAACCGAATTATCAAACAAAGAAGAATTGATAAATCAAAGTCTGGAACCACAAACAGATCAGGATGCAGCACCGGATGTGCCCGTAAGCATACCTGTAGCTCCTGAATCTGAAATTGAAACAGAACCCATTACCGTTCCGGTGCCTACACCTGTACACAGCGAAATCACAGAAGATGAACAGGCAAAAAAATTGCATGATTTTTATTTTGGTGAGCAAACGCAAGAAAATATTTTAGAATCAGAAACGCAACCGGAAGAAGATATTATTGAAACTACTTTAAAAAAAGTTGAAACAACACCGGATGATGATCCTGTCATTGAAGAAACAGCAAATCATTTAAAAGAAAACATTGAAAACTTTAAAACCTTTTTGCCAAACCCTGAATTGCTTGTGCCGCAACAAAACAGAGTAGTGCCGCCACCAAAAAAGTTTAATCCTTGGTTAATTGGTGCCATAATAGGCATATTGATAGCATTAATTTGTTTGTGCATGTTGTTTTTTGGTAATAAAGAAAGAGTTTAAAAAAAAGGCTATGTCAGAATTTGAAATGCCAAACGATTTGGCACAAACGGTAATTCCTGAAACCGATTTTACTAATGAACTTTTTGCACCAACAGAGCAGGACAATCACCCACCACAACCACAATACATACCGGAGCCTGATCCACAAACACCAAAAAACAGCAATCAGCCGGAAACGGATGATGATATTTTTGGCAATGTGGATGATGCTGATATGGATGTTTATGTAGATGGTGGCCTGGAGATAGCAGATGCACTAAAAGATATTGCCTGCGAAATTATAAGCGGTGAGCGCGATAAAGTTTTTTCTGTAAACAAAAAACATTTTGACAGACTAAAACGGCACACAAAAAAAATTGCAAGTCAGTATGTAAAAAATGTAAACCCATTGCACACATGGTATTTGCTCATAGGCCTATGCTTTGTTTTACCAATAGTGCAGGCGGTAATGTTTAGAATAAACAAAAAGAAAGAAGCAAAACAGGCCATCACCAATGCAACAACACCTATTTCATCCAATTCAGTAAAAGAAATTTCTGATTTGATGAATGAAAAAAAACCAGGGCGGCCATCAAAGGCAGAATTAGAATTAAAAGATGCTTGGGAGAAATACCAACGTAATAGATAATGGAACCACGCGCACCCATTAGCACCATGATTGTAGGCGCACAGCGCACCGGCAAAACAAAATTTATAATTGACCTGATGGAAAACTATAAAAAAAAAGCACTTGTAGTAGTTCCTGATGGCTTTGAACAGAAATACAAAAGCTGGAAAACCGTTACCCTTGACACAATGGGAAAACATCACCGCGAACAAATAATTTTTGATTGGGATGATAAATTTTTTCTAAAAACATTGCGACAAAAATTTATGAATGGGGCTTTAATTTTTGATGATACAAAATTTTGTTTACGCCCTTGGAACTATTTAGATTTTGAAGATATTATTGGCCGCAACAGACAAGTTAATGTAGATGTGTTTTGCATGTATCATTCCTTTGCCCGTATTCCTGAATTTTTCTGGACGTATTGCAAGCGGTTAATTTTGTTTAAGACAATATTAGTAGATAATGACAGGCAACACCGGGCCATGCAATACCATGTCAACGAACTGGCACGAACAAATCCTTATGCCAGAGTGATGTTTAATTTAGATGCGTGAAAAATATTTTTAAAAATATTAAAACAATTAACTAAATAAACACGAAAATATGTAATCGGCAATGCACCGTTTAACAAGTGCTTTTTTTTTTGTTTTGAGAATATATGTTTGCCATCCAAATTAAAAAATAATTAAAATGTCAAATACTCAAAACATCAGGGTTTCAGTACCTCAAAATCTAAGAACAGCAGGGCCTGTAATGGCAAATACGCCAACATTACAAACCGTTAGCGGTCAAACAGCAAATGCAACACAAATAGTAGCCGGCACTTCCGGTTCATCTTGCGCCACAGCAAGACAATATGGCCCACCATCTTCATTTACATTAATCGGTGCATCCAATGTAGCCGATCAGGTAATTAAAATGCAGGGTTTTGATGGTGTTGTAGAATCCATTCTTGGAACACAAGGAACAGTAGTTTTCACAGTAAGCACTTTGCCAGACCGTGCAGGTCTTGCATTAGGTGGTGCTAATTTGTTAGGAATTGACTGCTTGCGCTCGCGCCTTGCAACTTTTGCACTTCTTGTAGGACAAATTAACTACGATGGTGGAATTGCAACACAGTTGCGCCAACCTATTAATGTTCTAACTGGAAACCTTGACGGGTCCACAGGAAAACAAGTGCTAAACGTTGACCAATACGTTAACAACATGCAGCAAATTGCATCATTGGTAACTATTACCACTCCGGTAACATTAACCAGCAACACGCTGATTACAATGACCAAGTTAGCAACAGCTTCAATTGGTCTTACACTTAGCAACATGCAGGCCGTTCCATACAACGACCCATCTACGTTCTAAGAAAAAACATAAGTCAGGGATAGATAGGTGCATCTGGGCGGTATCGGGTGAAAGCGATGCCGCTAAATGCATCATAAAAAAAACAAGAATGGCTAAAGCAAAAAAAGTAACCACAAAAGTCATTAAAGTTGAAGCCCCAAAAGCAACAACAAGCGGAACACCCATTACCGCAAATGAAGTAATTCAAAACTGGGACAAAAACAAAGAAAAATATTGCCAAAGTGCCGGCCTCGATAAAAGCATTTCTAATGAAGATGCTTTTATCATTTGTGTGCAAAAGGCACGTTATGGCATTTTAAAATAAACTATATACACCATGTGTGCAGGTAATACAAATTGCGCTTCTTGCGCTTCAGGAAATTGTGGTGTAACCACAGCACGTACTCCAAATGCCAACGCTCAAATGAGCGCGGCAGGAAACATCATTCCAAATCAGGAGCAGCTACGAGAAGCATTTCCGCTAATACAAAATATTGTGGCAGCAAATCCAAACGGTGTTGCAGCCATACTCAATGCAAACGGTTTTGGAACACAAGGCATAGCAAACAGCAGCTTAGGCGGCTATGTGTATAAACTGTATGCAGCCGGTCAGTTTGATATTGGCGCACTCGATGGATTGCGCATTGCTTCAGTAAGCAATGATGGCACCATAATGCCGGCTAATACCAGTGCCAGAATTGGAACATCATCAAACGATATGTTTACCGGTGACTGGCAAGATATTGTTGGCGATGTTGGAAATGTTTTAGGATGTTTTTTTGGTGGCAATTGCAAACAAAACCAACCACAACAGGCAGATAACTCAGAAGAATTAATTGCTGGTATGCAGAAAACAACAGTTTATATGATAGCAGGAGTAATGGTTGTTGTGATTGCGTTAATAGTATTTCTTGCACTAAAGAAAAAATAAAATATGCCAAGTTTTGAAGGCGATGATGATTGGAACAGCCAAGGATCAGGCGGTGATTATACCGTACAAACTAATGACAACAGTAGTGACAGTGGTAGCGGTAGTGACGGTGGTAGCAATTCGGGAGGTGGTGTGTTTAGTTGGATAGGCTCTATTGGTAGTACCCTTGGAATGTTGTTTGGTAGAAATAATACAGGAAGCACTCAACCCAAATACGACACCAGCGCAACAGACCAAACGGCAAGGCTTGCAAAAACAATGTTTATAGGCATAACAGCAATTTGCGTAATAGGATTGATAATATTTTTTATAATAAAACGAAAAAAGTAAGTAAATAAAATGGGAGCCAGCTTCACCGAAATATATAACGACCACATACAAACGCTAAGAGCACTTAACACGCAGTTATCAAGCAATATGGTTGATTATAATAACGCACTTACTCAGGCGCGTAATATTCCTTTTATTCAAAATTCCGATTTTGAAGTACAAGCGGATAATCTTACCGTATTTGTTGGGTCATGCGAAGGACGGTTAATTAAGGGATTAACTTGTGGCTCTGCTAAAATAAAACTGAATAAATCAGTAGATGAAGTTCGTAAGATACAATCACTTATTGATACCGAAAATGAATCATTTGAAAAATCGCTCACTGCTTTAGGTTATTCAAGCGCAGATGCGGCACAAGCGGCACAAAATGCCATAAATCAGGCATCATCCACTACTAATTCAGTGGTGTCCTGGGAAGCAAAGGCACCTTACATTATTGGCGGTATAGCCATTTTTTTAGTTGCCGGAATAGTTTTTTATGTCATTTACAAAAAAAGAAAAATTTAAACAATCATAATAATGAGCAACAAGGCTAAAACATTAATGTTATTCACGCTGTTAGCATTGGCAGCATTAGCGGCAGTATATTTCTACCGCAAAAACAAAACATCAGCACCTGCATTGCCATCAGGCACAGGAGCATCCAATGCACCTGCAGCACCACCGGCAGATAGTGCCGCACGTTACATTAGAGTAACATCATACTAATTAGTTAAATCTTAAAATCATAAATAAAATGAAAGTATCAATTTACATTGCATTAGTTATGCTTGCAGCAGGCTTTGCACTCGGTTTTGTAGGACAAAAAAAGGGCTGGTTCTCTAAATAAAAAGAGAGGTACAGAATGTCTTTTGTAATAACAGCAGACAGCGTACCAGTGCCGGATGGATGGGGATGGGGAGATTATTGGAGCTGTGCAGAATATGTGCAATGGCACAAACTCAATGTGCAGGCCTATGGCTCCGATGTGGCTAACCAGAAATTTGTTAGCGCATGGAGTAGCATAAGCGGAATATTATCCACAGACCACAACTACAACTGGTGCAAGTACGACCGTTCATTTGCAGATTATTTTGCGGCTTATGGCATTGATGTAGGAAATATCCTAAGCAATGCCGTAACAGCAGCAGGCAATTTAGTAAATGCAGCCGGAAATGTTACACAAGGCGTAAGCAACACCACGCAACTACTTAAATGGGCATTGCCGGTGGCTTTGCTCATTGCATTAATTATTGCTTCTATGTGGGCTTACAACAAATTTGCTAAAGGATGAAAAAAGGAATTGTTTTAATATTATTTATGCTTGGCGTATTGGTATTTTGCGGTTTAATATACCGTAAACTATACCTTGGCACTAATGATCCCGAAACAAACGCACAAACCGAAATGCTTGATTCAAACAGCACCGGTGAAAACGTAAAACACCTTCAGCGAAAAATAAACGACCTGATAAAAGAAAGTATGCACAGCAACTTTCCTTTGATGGATGGTGATATCTCAAAAAGTTATCACTGGATTACCGACACAATAAATGTTAGTGGAATGTTTGACCAGGAAACCCAAAATGCACTACATGCCATTACCGGTAAAAAAAGTATTGCCACAAGTGAAATAGACAGTTTGAAATTGCCAATGCAAAAATGAAATGGACAAAGCGAAACATAATTATTGCACTGGTAATTGTTACCATAATCATTCTAATATACATTAACAGAGTGAACGTAAAAAAGGCCATAACATCAGGAATACAATCTGTGTTGAGCATACAGCAAGAATCGTATTTGAGCGATTTGCATCCGGCAGTTCGCGACAAATTCAGGCAGTTTATTAATGAAGTGCAGCAAAAAACAGGATATACGGTAATTGTTACAAGCGGCTACCGCTCCTTTCAGAAGCAGGCACAGCTCTATGCCGAAAACAAAAAAAATGCACCTCCCGGTGGCAGCCCACATAACTACGGCATGGCATTGGATATAAATGCACAAAAAGGAACTACGTGGCTGCGAAAAGCAAGCACAGACAATGCATGGATAAGTAGCGGCATTATTGATATTGCAGACCGTTTAGGATTGCGATGGGGCGGCAGGTTTAACGGCTATCCTGATAGGGTTCATTTTGATGCAATGCGATTTTACAACATAACAGAACTCAAAAATCTGGCATTGCAGCAATATGGTTCTTTGGAAAATGCACAAGGAAATCAAATAAATTTAGTGTGATGTGTACAACAGAAGAAAAAAATACTACATACTGCGCACCGTTAACATTATGGGCGCAATTGTTTCGATTGCCACAGCCGTTTATCTTATAATAAAACTTTTAAAAAACTCAATATTATGAATACAACAGTAAGGATAGAAATAACAGACGAAACCTACATTAAGTTAGGCATATTGGCAGTAATGCTTATGCTTTTTTGGTTATTGATTTACTACGTAAAAAAATAAAAAGATATGCCCGTACCAACATGGCAAACCGTTCAGGAAATTGAAGTAAATGCAGCCGGTAACATAGCCGAAGGTTTTATTAGTGTGTATGTAATAAACATTGGTGGTGCATCAGGAAGTTTTAACGGACAAACATTACCTGCAGGTGTAGCCAAAAATTTTCCGTTTACCGGAAGGCCTTACCCTGCAACAGCATACAATGCAACAGGAACTAATTTTTTAATAACAATATTTAAGTAAACCAATATGGGATTTGATGGCGGCAGTGGATTTGTGCCCGGAGGCAATGGCAGTGGCCCACCACCACCGGCAAATGATGTGTTTGTAGGAAATGCACTGTTTGTTAGTACCAGAGGATCGGCAGCAGGAGCCTATGAAAATTTAACCAATCATTTTGATAATATTGATGATGCTATTAATGCAATGGTTTCACCTGACAATGTAATTTATTTATATGGTAGTGATCATTACATAAATGTTACATCATTACCATCAGGCAATGACACTTTAAATATTGTTCATTTTTGTAATAATTTATCGGAATTGGGTTTTGAATCAAATATAGCAGGATTAAAAAAACTTAATATTCGTTCACAAGGAAAAGTATCTTTTGATGTTAAACAAACTGATTTAACTGAATGTAATATTATTTGCCAAAACCTAAATACCTACGAGCAACTAAAAACCATTGCATGTACTTTTAATATTACGGTTTACAATACACTAACAGTTGCATTTTATTTTAATGGCTCCGGCACTCAAATAAATATTAATGCCAATAAAATAATAGGCAATGCAAACATTACAAGTCCATCAGCAAACGATAAATGTAACATTAGTTGTAATACCTTTAATGGATTATTTTTTCTAAACATAGATACCAATACCGATTGGAAATTTAGCCTAAATGCAAACCGAATATTTTATTTAGACCCCACAAATACATCAACCGGCATGTTTACGTTTACAGCAAACAACGAGGTTAGTAATATATCTAAATTTGTTATAAAATGCCCCGATATTTATTATTACAGCAATAGCCCCATGATAGACCATCAGAGTGGAATTTTTGGTTTTAAAAACTGCACCTTCAAACAGGAGTTTGTGGTTAATGAAGATACGGAAATGATCAGGTTACGTAAACTATCTTTTGGCGGCAACAAAACCGTATTGTATTTAAAAAACTGCGATTTTAATTTTATTAACAGCAATATTGTAAACGGCCTTATTTATTTAAACAATGCAGCCGGCCCCGAATTGTTGGTGTATATAGAAAACTGTAATTTTTATGCAGCCGGTGGTAATTATACTTTAGACCCTACGTATGTAATATCCTCAAACATAGCAAGAGATTATTACGGCATTTCCGGCAATGCCGATCAAAATGTTTTTGATTATTTTGAAAATCCTGGCACACTAACCAACATTGCAGGCTCACCCAATGTTCAACTCATAAATTATTTACCTCAATTATAATATGCAACTAAAAAAATATATACTCATCATATCGGTGCTGGTACTAACCATAGAGGCCCAGGCGCAAACACAAAAAGTAAAAGCAAGGTCGCGCTATTTTACGGCAACACAATCTATGAGCAATGCCCCAACGTTTGGCAGCAAGTTTGTAGAAGGCGATATTTTGATTAACTTATTTGATTCATCGTTCTATACGTGTCAAAAAACAGGCACCTTTACCCAAAACTGGAATAAAATAGGTACATTAGGCAGCACTGGCGGTGGTGGTGGTGGCAACACCTACAACTACAATATTAGCGGCAATGGCCTATACATTAGTCCTGATAGCTGCGGAGCTGTACATGCAGCCACAACATTTGCAGCAGCAGGAAAAAACCAAACTTATATTGATTCTATTTATCCCGGCATAGGTGCCACCACTACAGATATGATAGATTGGGCAGCATGGCAAAAAGCAATAAACATAGCATCAGCAACAGGTTTACCGGTTTGGTGTTACGGAAATTATTATGTAAACAAACCTATTACCATTGCAAAAACAGCATTAAATATAGTGGTTTATGGCAACAATTGTTTAATAAGCACTACAAACAGCAATAGGTTTTCTGTTTTTTACAGGCCCACACCTACCGATAATACAGAAGCAAACACGATGGTAGAAGCTAAATATGTTTTCAGAAATGTAAACATATCTGGCGGACCTTCACAGTGCGGTTTTGATGTGGGGCCCGGTTATGGCCAATGGTTTGAAGGATGCCACCTAACAGGATTGGCAAAAGGTATATGGCTAAAGTTTGGGCTAAACACTATGGTTCAAAATTGTTATGCCTTGGCTTGCGATAGCGGATTTATTGCCGATTATGGCAACTGGCCGGGCGCAAGCACAAGCAACAGCCAAAGCAACCATACCAAATTTTATGGCTGTCAGATACACACATCAGACACCGCAGCAGTAGGCTTTGGTGTTTATGCGGCCAGTGGTGTGCAGATAAATAGTTGCATCATTGAAGGCGATGCCGTAATAAACGGAATTGATTTTGATGGAAAAAATGCCACCGTTGTAAAAGACTTTACCGTTACAGGCACGCACTTTGAATGTGCGCAAGGCGCAACCAACGCATTTATTAAGTTAAGGATAAGAGAAGGAATTGCCACCATCAATACAGTGTTTGGACAGTATCCTGCAGTGTTAGTTGATGCCGGAAGCTCTTCCGGTGATGTGTTTGTTCACTTAGAAAATGTGGTAGGATGGGTTGCAAACGGAAGCGGCAAGGCTATTAACAATGCAGGCGGTGTAAATTATATCTTAGAAAATAATGCCTCAATACTAATAAACAAAGCAGGTATTCCGGCATTGTTTAGCGGCACGGCTGTGAGCGAATGTACCAGCGCAGGTTGCGGCCTCAATAAATGGTACTGGAAGGGTTTGCCCTCGTTTCAATAATTATAAATCAATCAATAAAATCAAATATTATGTTTAAAAACTGGAAAACAACACTAAGCGGAATTATAGCGGCATTGCCAATCATCCTAAGATTATTTGGCATTGAAATAGGCCACGAAATAACAGACATCTGTACAGGTACAGGATTAACCGGAATGGGCTTGTTTAGTAAAGATAACGATGTTACAGGCGGTAAAATTCAACAGTAAATTGATGCGTGGAACACCGTATAAAAGTTTGGATATTGGCCGGCCTTGCTGCCGTACTCATAAGCATTGCATCGTGGCTGGCCATACAACTTTATAACGCAAGCGTTAAGCAAACAGACTTAATTGAAAGAAAATTAATTGAAGTTCACAACTCACAAATTCAGAGCAACAACAGCATTATAAGGCTGGAAGCAATGATAAAATCAATGGAATCTGAAAACGATAAAGTACATAATCTAATCAATAACGAAATAGATATTTTAAAAGACACTGATCAAACATTCTGGCAAATATTAATTGAAAATCCATACCGAAAAAAAGTAAAAAAATGAAACTCACAACAAAACAATATATCATTTATGCAGGAATAGCATTATTGATATACTTATTATACCGTTGGGAATTTTTAAAGATAGTGCCAATAGGCAACAGCCGATACAAAGTAATGTACAAAACAGGCTTGCTATTTGGCAGCCATACGTTTGATTTTGCCGATAGAAACTACAGCAGCATAACGCTATGGGGCGGCTATCAACTGGTGCCTGTAGAATATGGCAACAATATGAATGTTCAACTGGTAGATGGCAAAGGAATAACACTGCAACAAGTGCAGGTGCCACAGCCCACCGGCAACCTGATGGTGGTAAATGGTAAAGTGCCGGCACAATGACAAAATATGTTGTTGAGGCCTACGACACACGCAAAGGCTACCGGGCAACTATTAGCATACCGCTAACCAAAGCCAGGGCGCAAAAATTAGCTAATGATCTGAAGTACCAAAACAGCATAGCAGCAACAAAATTTTACAATAAATTAACAAGCATTAAAATAAAACCAATAACAATGGCAACAAAAAAAAAGAAAAAAGCAGCCGGCAAGCGCAAGAAAAGCGCAATAAGTAGCTGTGCAAGCACATTAGGCCGCAGAGGTGGCAAAAAAACCTACTCATTAGGTCATGGCAT